>ERZ795042.389-NODE-389-length-37197-cov-17.667438_pt1 | contig 37197 bp, 37 predicted proteins | sample MGYA00375126_ERZ795042 | MGnify/ENA primary metagenome ERZ795042 (study PRJEB30171, sample SAMN05518105) | compost metagenome | isolation source: Feedstock adapted compost from Newby Island compost facility, Milpitas, CA | place: USA:Newby Island compost facility...
GAACGCACACCGAGCGCTAGTTCCCCGGCTGGCGCGGGTGCTGGCGCGCCCAGCGCTCGATTTTGTGCGAGCCGGTGATCACTTCACCGTCGTCGGTGACGAGCACCGGTACCCATTGCTGTCCCGTCAGCTCGCGGACCTCGCGGCGGCCGCGCGTGAAGTTGAGGAAGCTGGGCAGGAAACCGAGGCCGTAAGCCTTGACGACCTCGGGTTCGTAGCCCGCCTCGCGCAGCGCGTGGTAGGCACGTCCGCACGGGTGACCGCCCGGTCGCGGGCCGGGCCGCCACGTGCCCCAACAGACGTACAGCTTCATCGCCGTAGCGCCCCGTTCACGAACCCGCGCTCACGAGCGCGCCTCGCTGTTCTGCTCCGCTCGCTCGCTCTCCGGTAGGTGCACACCCGTGCCCGCGGGCAGCGAAGCGCGATCCGACCGGGACGGCTCCGACGCCGCCGCGCGCCGCTCGTACTCCTGCCGACGCCCGATCGCGTCGAGCAGCAGGCGGTCGGTACCGAAGAGCTTGGCGCTGAACCGCTGCGCCCGCTCGGGCAGGAGCTGGATGATCTTGCCGACGACACCCACCGAGCGCGGCACGTGCACGTTGAAACGGGGGCGCTCGAGCGCGGAGACGATCTCGGCAGCGACATCGTCGGGCTTGACCTTCTTAAAGCCACGCGCGTCACGGATGCCCTGACCGAGCTCGGTGTCGACGACGACCGGCATCACGCAGCTGACCTGAAGGCCGTGCTCTTCGTACTCGAGGGCCAAGGCCTGGCTGAGCCCCACGACCGCATGCTTGGTCGCGCAGTAGGTGGCGATCCCGGGGAAACCCGATTTGCCGGCCTGCGACGCGATGTTCACGAGATGGCCGCCGCGTCCGCGCTCGAGCACCCGGCGCACGAACAGCTTCGAGCCGGTGAGCACACCGCGCAGGTTGATGTCGATCTGGCGATCCTCCGCCCCCGCGTCCTCCTCGTGGAAGTGGTTTACGTGCATGATGCCGGCGTTGTTGATGAGCACGTCGAGCTCGCCGAGCTCGCGTTCGACATCGGCGAGGAAGCGCTCGAACGCGGCGCGATCGGTGACGTCGACGTAGTAGGCGCGCGTTCCGCCACCGAGCTCCTCGGCGGTGCGGCGTGCGAGCTCGAGGTCGATGTCGCCGATCGCCACCCGCGCCCCGCGGCGCACGAGCGCCCGCGCCGTCGCTTTGCCGATTCCCCGTGCACCACCGGTGATCGCCACCACTCGGCCAGCGATCGGTTGCGTCGCCTTGGCCATATCGCCCCTCCTCCTTGCTCCTGACGCCACGTCGAACGGCTAAGCCAATTCTGCACGCTGCAGCGCTCTTTTGCTGTACAGCCAACCAGCAGCGCTGTCGGGAGGGAGCGAGCGGCCAGCGGCGGCGATCGGCCGGCCGATCTCTTGCGCACGGCGTGCGACGGCGTTCGGGTAGCGTGCGGCGGCGTGGCAACTGAGTTCCTCTATCCGGCGCGGCGCAGCGGCGAGGTGGAAGAGCTCGCGAACGCGCTCCGACCGTGGGAGCTAGCGCAACGCGAGCGGCCGTGGGTCGCTCTCAACATGGTCGCGAGCGTCGACGGCAAAGCCACCCTCGGGGGGCTTTCGGGAGGGCTTTCGAGCGACGCCGACCGCGAGCTTTTTCACCTTTTGCGAACGCGCGTCGACGCGGTGATGGTGGGCGCCGGCACCTTGCGCGCCGAGCGCTACGGGCGGCTCATAAAAAGCGACGAGCTGCGCGCCCGCCGTGAGCGCGAAGGGCTCGATCCCGACCCGTGGGCGGTGGTCGTATCGGCACGGCTCGACATTCCCCACGACCTGCCGCTTCTGCACACCCCGGGGCAGCGCGTGATCGTGGCCACGGCGAGCGAGCGCGAGCTCCCTCCCTGCCCCGCCCAGGTCGAGTACCTGCGCGTCGGCGACGACCTGCCGCTGCTCTGCGCCCACCTGCGCGAGCGCTACGGAATCCGCGCGGTGCTCTGCGAGGGCGGGCCGACGCTCAACTCCTACCTGTTCGCGGCCGGCCTCGTCGACGAGCTGTTTTTGACCGTCAGCCCGCTCGTCGTCGGCGGCAGCGGGCTGACCATCGTCGCCGGGCGCGAGCTTGTCGCCGAGGTGCAGCTCGAGCCGCTGGCGCTGGCGCTGGCCGACGGTGCCCTTCTCTCGCGCTGGCGCGTCGTGCGCTGACCGGCGCCGGTCGCTGCGGCTAGAGGTCGAAGACCCGCCCGTCGGGGCCGAGGTTGGCGATGAGCGTGCCGTCGACGCGCGCCTCCTGGCCCCAGCACTGGTGGATGTGACCGCACACGCACAGCGGCGGGCGCTTGCTCTCGATCGCGCGCAGGATCGCGCGACTGCCGAGACCGTCGTCGCAGTGGCCGTAAGGCGGCGAGTGGACGACGAGAACCGCGCCCTCGGGCATCGCGTCGAGCAACGCCTCGGCCTCTTGCTCGGAGAGGTCGTGGCTCCAGTCCCACGGCGTCTCCGGAATCCCGCCGCCGAGGCCGAAGAACACCCGCCCCGCGAGCTCCACCTGCTCGCCGTGGAGGACGTGCGCGTGCGGCCACTCGGAGCACGCTGCGCGCAGCGCCTGGTCGGTCTCATTGTTGCCGGGAACCAGCACCGTCGGCGTCTCGATCGCGGCCAGCGCGGCGATCGTCTCCTCGAGGCCGCGGTGGACGCGAGCGAAATCGCCGGCGCCGACGACCACGTCGACCTCGCGCGCCCGCTCGACGAGCCGTCGCGCACGGTCGGTGTCGCAGTGGATGTCGCTGAAGGCGAGAATCCGCACGACCCCGCGATCCTAGCCGCCGCGCTGCGGCTCGTTCCTATCCGGCGCGGTGGGGGGAACGTTGCAGGTCGCGCAAGCGCGGTTGCAGACGGTGTCGGGCGGCGCGCGGTGCGCTAACGGTTGGCGGCCGTGGCCACCGTCCGCACCGTTCGCCGTGTGTCGCCTTCGCGTACGCTCGCTGCGATGAACGCTGGCGCCGCGCCTTCGGCCGCGTCCCGCGCCGTCGTCGAGTTCCGAGACGTGACTCACGTCTACGAACGCGGCGTGGTGGCGCTCGACCGTGTGTCGTTCCAGATCGGCCGCGGCGAGTTCGTGTTCCTGGTCGGCCCGACCGGTTGCGGCAAGTCGACCTGCATCCGTCTGCTGCTCAAAGAGATCGAACCGACCGAGGGCGAGGTGGTGCTCGCCGGCCGCCGCCTCTGCGAAATCCCGCGCTCGCGCATCCCCCAGCTGCGGCGCAACATCGGCTGCGTCTTCCAGGACTTCAAACTTCTGCCCGACCGCACCGTCTACGAGAACGTCGCCTACGCGCTGCGCGTGATCGGCGAGCCGCGGTCGGAGATCCGTCGCAAGGTGCCCGACATCCTGCGCCTCGTCGGTCTGGCGACGAAGCTCCACAACTACCCACACGAGCTCTCGGGTGGCGAACAGCAGCGGGTGTCGATCGCGCGCGCGTTCGTCAACCACCCGCCGCTGCTGCTCGCCGACGAGCCGACCGGCAACCTCGACCCCGAAACCTCGCTCGGGATCATGCAGCTCATCCACCGTATAAACCGCACCGGCACGACCGTGATCGTCGCAACCCACGACCACGAGATGGTCGACCGCATGCGCCGGCGCGTGATCGAGCTGAGCGAGGGGCGGGTAGTGCGCGACGAGCGCGCCGGTCGCTACAAGCCGGCGGCTGCCCCCGCCCACCCGACCGTCCCCCACGGCACCAGCGGGCCGGGGGCGATGATTCCGCGGCTGCAGGGCGAAAGCGGGGAGCGCGCGTGAGTTTCGGCTTCTTCCTGCAAGAGGCGCTTCGCAGCCTCGCGCGCACGCGCGCGCCGGCGCTGGCGGCTGCCCTGACCGTGCTGTTGACGACGCTCGTGCTCGGCGTGTTCATCCCGGTCGTACAGGCCACCACCGGCACGGCGAACGAGGTGCGGGGACGGATCGTCGTAGACGTCTACCTAGAGGACGGCATATCGCCAGCCGACCGCGAGCAGGTGCGCAGGGCGATCGAGCGCATCGGGAACGTCAAGTCGGTGACCTACATCTCGAAGGACGAGGCGCTGCGCATCGCCGAACGCCGCAACCCCGAGGCGTTTCGCGAGGGCGTGAAGCTGCTGGGCCGCAACCCGTTGCCCGCCTCGTTCCGCATCGTGCCCCGCGACCCCGGGCGGGTGGTCGAGATCATCGACCGCCTGGCGCCGCGCGACCAGCGGGGCGTGCGCCGTCCCGACCTGCCGGGAATTCAGGAAGTCCGCAACCGCGAGGACGACACCGAGCGCATCCTCACGGCGACCTCGGTGGTCAAGGCGGCGACCGGTGTGCTGGCGGCGCTGCTCGCGTTCGCGGCGGTGGCGCTAATTGCGAACACGATCCGGCTGTCGATCTTCGCCCGGCGTCGCGAGGTCGAGGTGATGCGGCTGGTCGGGGCGACGAACTGGTCGATCCGCTGGCCCTTCGTGATCGAGGGCGTGATCGTCGGGCTGGTGGGGGCGCTCGGCGCGGTCGCTCTTTTGTACGTGACGAAGCAGGCGGTGCTCGACCCGCTCGCCGACCGCTTCGCGCTGATCGCAGCCCCGCAGACGATGCCGTTCCCGGCGCTAGCGGCGCTGCTGTTGCTGGCCGCCGCCGCGGTATCGGCGGCGGGAAGCGCCCTCACCTTGCGACGCTTCCTGCGCGTCTAGCGGCGAGAGCGGCGGTCGCTGCGCGGGGCGGCGTAGACAGTGACGTCCTTTGCTTGCGAGATCCGGTAAGTGAAGACCGGTCGCAAGCGCCGCTTCGCGAGGCCCGCCAGGAGCGCCCAGCCGTCGACCGCGTGGTACGGCGCGAGCGTGCGGCCGGCGACCACGTAGCGCGCGCGAGTGAGTGCGTCTTTCAACGCGGGTCCTTGCGAGGGTGGCGCGAGGAGCTGGGGTGCCAGTCGGCCGCTACGCAGGGCCGCGAAACGCTGCGATTCCGCGTTGAGCAATGCGTCGTCGCGTGCCAGCAGAGTCGGTTTGTCGCTCACTACAGCGAGCACGCGTCGTGCTAGTCGGTCGCTGTTAGGTGGGTCGCACTCGCAGCCCATCGCTGAGCGCGCCTGCTGGAGTCCGGGTGGGCCGAGCTGCCAGAGCGGTCGCTGCCCGACGCTTGCCGCAGGTAGCGCATCGAGCAAGGCAAGCCAGCAGCAGAAGTAAGCGACACCCGCCAGCACAACGCCCGCAAGCCCCGCAAGCCGGCCGCCGGCCGACCGCTCCGTCGCGCGGGCGGGGCGGCAACCGCGAACGCAGCAAGGCATACTGCGAGCGCAATTGCCGGTAGCGCGAAGCCAGTGCCGGCGTTAGTTGAGGTGGCAAGGCCGGTCATCGCGCATAGCGCCGTGATTGCCATCAGCAGCGCTGGCCGCCGCGACCGGTCGTTGCGAAGTGCTCGGGCTAGACCCAACGCGGCGAGCGCGAGGACCACGCACGCTACGAGCCAGCCGGTCTCGGTAGTGGTCCAGTCGAAGCGTTCCCGCGCGCGTTCGAGCAAACCGGCCTCGTGGGTGAAGGGCGACTCGCCGTAGCCAGCGGTGGTGAGGTAGCGCAGGGCCGATCCGCCCGCCGCCGCCCACCACGGTGTCGCCACTAACACCGCGCTCGAGCAAGCGACGAGCGCGCCCCGCAACCGCTCGCGCCAGTCGCCGTGACGAGTCAGTTGATCTCCGGCTACTGCCGCGATTAGAGCGCCGGCGTAGAGGGGACCGATCACCCGCGCGACGCAGAGCAAGCCGATCGCCAAACCGAAGAGTGCGCTTGCGACCAGCGACCGTAGCCCGCGCGAGAGCATGTACGCGGCAAGCGCCGCGACAGTCAGGGCGGCAGAAGGGAAGGCGAAGTGGAACATCGCCGCCCAGGCAAGGAGCGGTGGTGCGCTCGCGGCTGCGGCGGCCGCGAGCGCGAGGCGCGCGCCGGCGAGGCCGAGCGCCCTCAGCAGCACCGTGCAACTTGCCGCTAGCAGGAGCACGAACGGGAGCTGCGCGAGCGTGAGCAGGTGTGGCGACGGATCGATGGCAGCAAGTGGCGCAGCGAGGGTCGGCACGAGCGGTGCGTTCTGCCCGAAGGCACGCCACGCCTCGACAAGGGCGGCCGGACCATTGGCAAGCGCTCGTGCGAACTCGTGCGCCTGGCGCGCGTAGAGGTAGTCGTCGACGTTCGCGAAGCCGTGCTGCCAGCGGGCGGCGAGGACGACCAGGAAAGCCACGAGCGCGACGGCACAGGCGATCGCAGCCGCCCGTCTGCTCGACCGCGTCGTCGTGCCCATAACGGACGCGCGCGGCTGCCCGGCAGGCGCCTGGCCGCGCGCGGGCTCAGCGCGCGGGGCGGGGGCAGCGCCACTGCTGCACACGGACAATCACCGTCGATGCTCGTCGCTCGTACAGGGGGCAACGCTTCGAATGCGGGTCGATCCTCGCGCGGTCGCTGTGCCCGGGCAAGTTGGGCGGCCGACTTTCTAGCGCGACTCACGAGCGCGCGGTCGCGGTCCGTCGCGCGCCGGCCGCTACGCGCGTTCCTCCGGCCGGCGCAGTGCGCTCACGCTCGCACGGGCCGGCCCGGCGATCTGCTAAACAGCCTCGTGTGGATTTCGGCGTGCGTAGGGGGAGGCGGTTCGTTTCGTCGGCTGTGCCTGCGTTGCGGTGCGACGCAGCGTTCGGTTCGCGCCTCGGTCTGTGAGTAGCGGGGCGTGAGGCGGCGACGGCGCACGACCTCCCTGGCCGCGGTTTTGGCGCTCGGCGTGGTCGTGCTCGTGTGCGGGATCTGGCTCGGCGGGCACCCGGAAACGCTGCCCGGTCCCGTGCGCGACACGCTGGTCCGCGACGACCGGGCGCTGCAAGCCGAGATCGTCGACAAGGTGCTCGACAACTACTACCGGCCGGTGTCGCGAGCGCGGCTCGAGCGGGGCGCGCTCGACGGGATCGTGCGGGCGTTGCGCGATCCCTACTCGCACTACTTCTCGCCCGCCGAGGCGCGACGCCTCCAGGAATCGGTCGCCGGCCGCTTCCAGGGGGTGGGCATGAGCGTGCTGCGCGATCGCCGCGGTCTACGCGTGATCCGCGTCTTTCCCGGCTCGCCCGCGGCGCGTGGCGGCATTCGCGCCGGCGATCTCGTCCTCGCCGTCGACGGGCGCAGCATCGCCGGGCTCAGCGCCGAGCGCGCCACCGCCCTCATCAAGGGGCCGGCCGGTACGCGTGTGCGGCTCACGGTGCAGCGTCCGGGATCGGGGCGGCGCACCCTCACGCTCGTGCGGCGCGAGATCCGCATCCCGCTTGTCGAAGCGAAGCTGGAACGGCCCGGCGGGGTGCTGGTAGGGGTGGTGGAGCTGGCGGCGTTCAGCGACGGTGCCCACGGCCAGGTGGCTCGTGCCGTGCGCAGGCTCGCCGCTCGGGGGGCGCGCGCTTGGGTGCTCGATCTGCGCGGCAACGGTGGCGGGCTGCTCAACGAGGCGGTGTTGGTGGCGAGCGTTTTTCTGCGCGACGGCGAGGTCGTGAGCGTCAAGGGCCGTGCCGAGCCCGAGCGCACACGCAACGTCACTGGCCGCCCGCTGGTGCCGTCGGCGCCGCTAGTGGTGCTCGTCGACCGCGGCAGCGCCAGCGCGTCCGAGATCGTCGCCGGCGCTCTGCGCGCCCGCGGCCGGGCCCGTCTCGTCGGCACGCACACGTTCGGGAAGGGGCTCGTCCAGGAGCTCTTCCCGCTCTCCAACGGCGGCATCCTCGACCTGACCGTCGCCTACTACGAGCTGCCCGACGGCCGCCGGATCGGGCACGGCGGGCTGCGGCCCGACGTCGCCGCTCGCGACGACCCGCGCACCGGAGCTGACGAGGCGCTGGCGCGGGCACTGGCGCTCGTCGCCCGACAGGTCGCACGGTGAAAGGGCGCCGCCGAGCGGGAAAAGCGGGCGGCCGCAGCCGCCGCGCCGCGCCGCGTCCGCGACGCACCCAGACGTCCGGCGGCGGCCGAGCGGGGGCTCGCGGCGGCGCCCGCGCCGCCGCACGCGGCGACAGCCGCGGACGTGAGCGCCCGTTCGTCGGTGTGGTTAGGCGACGCGGGCGCTTTCTCGTGCTCGAGCCTTTGTTCGAAAGCAGCGCGAACGCGCTGATCGCGCCCGGCGGCCGGGTGCGCGTCAGCGAGGGCGAGCTCGTCGCCGCCGTCCCAACCGCCAAAGGTCTGCGCCCAGTTCGGCGCCTCGGGCGTCCCGACGTCGCACGCGACGTCGTCGAGGCGCTGCTCGTCGAGCGCGGTCTCGCTCGCCGCTACCCGCGTGCCGCCGAACGCGAGGCACGGGCGGCGGCGAACGACCCGCCGGACGGCGCTGCTGCTCGCGTCGACCTGCGCGACCTGCCGACTTTCACGATCGACCCGACCGAGGCCAAAGACTTCGACGACGCGATCTCGGCGCGCGTCGAGGACGACGGCACGGTGCGGGTGTGGGTGCACGTCGCCGATGTCACGGCCTTCGTGCGTCCGGGTACGAGCCTCGACGCCGAGGCGCGCGACCGTGCGACGTCGGTCTACGCGCCCGGCACGGTCGAGCCGATGCTGCCGCACGCCCTCTCCTCGGACGCCTGCAGCTTGCGGCCGGGAGTCGACCGGCTGGCGGTGACGGTCGAGATGGTCGTCGACGGCGCGAAGGTGCGCAAGGCGCGCTTCCTGCGCTCGCTGATCCGCTCCGATGCGCGCCTCACCTACGACCAGGTCGACCGCATCTTCGCCGGCCGCGAGCGCGCCGAAGAACCCTGGGCGCAAGCCCTTGCCGCGGCGCGACGCGTGGCGCGCGCGCTGCGCGAGCGGCGGCGCCGCCGCGGCAGTCTCGAGATCGACTCCTCGGAGCCGCGCTTCGACTTCGCCGCCGACGGTCGTGTCGACGCCGTGCACCGCGAGCGCCAAACCGAGTCCCACTGGCTGATCGAGCAGCTGATGGTGCTCGCCAACGAACAGGTTGCGGCCTACCTCGAGGACCATCGCGTGCCGACGATCTACCGCGTGCACGAGCGTCCCGACCCGGACTCGATCGAACGCCTCGTCGAGCAGCTCGCGAGTCTCGACGTGCCGACGCCGCCGCTGCCCGACAAACTCAGCCCCCAGCAGGCAGAGGCAGCCGCCGGAGCGATCTCGCGCCGGGTGGCGAGCTACGCGCGCCGCGCCGGCCGCGGCCGCGAAGCGTTCCCGGGCCTCGTGCTGCGGGCGCTCAAGCAGGCGGTCTACTCGCCCCGCAACGTCGGTCACTCGGGGCTTGCCAGCGCCCGCTACTGCCACTTCACGTCGCCGATCCGGCGCTACCCCGACATCGTCGTTCACCGTGCGCTGCTGCAGGCGCTGGGGCTCGACGACGCCGCCCACCCCGCCAGCGAACTGCACGATCTGGCCGTGCACTGCTCGGCCCGCGAGCGCGAGGCGATGGAGATCGAGCGCGACGCCGACGACATCTGCCTCGCCTTCAGGCTGGAAGAGCTCGTGCGCGAGGAGTGGGCGCGGCCGGGCACCCGCGGCGGCCACGCCCCGCGCTTCACCGGCGAGGTGGTGGGCCTTATCGAGCGCGGTGCGTTCGTGCGTTTCGGCGATGAGGGGTTCGACGGGCTGCTGCCGGTGCGGCGGCTGCCGGGCTGGTACCAGCTCAACGAGCTTTCCACCGTGCTGCTCGGCTCCGGCGCGGGCGCGCGGGCGTTGCGCCTCGGTGATGCCGTCGAGGTCGAGGTCGAGCGCGTCGACCCGCCGCGCGGCCACGTCGACCTGCTGCCCGGTTGGGTGTAGTGCCCCGACGGCGCAGAGCGGCGCCGCGGGCCGCTACCTGCTATTTCCCGGCGGAGGACGATGGCGAAGGGAGGGAAAAAGCGCAAGGCCGCTCCCGGCGACGTGGCCACGAACCGCAAGGCTGGCCACCGCTACCACCTACTTGAGCGGATCGAAGCGGGGATCCAGCTGGCCGGCCCCGAGGTGAAGTCGTTGCGTGCCGGCAAGGTCCAGATCGCCGACGGCTGGGCGGAGGTTCGCGACGGCGAGGTGTGGCTGCACGGTGTCCACATCGCTCCCTACGGCCCTGCGGCGCGCGAGAACCTCCCGCCCGAGCGGCCGCGCAAGCTGCTCCTCCACCGCCGCGAGATCGAGCGCTTGCTCGGTCGCACGAGCGAGCGGGGACTGACGCTCGTGCCCACCCGCATCTACTTCAAAGGGCCGTGGGCGAAGGTGGAGCTGGCGCTCGCGCGCGGCAAGGAGCAGCGCGACCGCCGGCGCGAACTGAAGGAGCGCGACGCCCGCCGCGAGATCGAGCGCGCGCTGGCCGAGCGCCGGCGCTGACGGCGTTCACGTCGGCGGCGCACTTAGCACAGCGATCGGACGGATGTCCGTTTCGCTCAAAAACGAGCGAGACACGCCGAGATAATGCATACTGAGAACCCAGGGAGAGAGGCGATGCCCGCCTTGTCAGCCGCGCAGCGCGACGAAGGAAGTCCGGCAGCAGGCGGGTAAGTCTCGTTGCCGCTTCACAAGGCCGAACAGTGACAAGCCCCACACCGCCCGACAGCCCCGAAACGCACCCGGACCGACCCAGGCCAGCGCAGGGATCGGACAAGGGCGGTAACCACGCACCCGCCGCCGGGGGCACCGCCTCGACAAATGGAAACGGCTCGAGCCGCAGCTTCGACCTGTCGCGAGCCGATGTCGTCGCGGCGGCACTCGACCATGGGGGCGGTGTTCTGAACTATCGCGCGGTCGGTGGCCACGGGCGCAACGGCAACGGCTACGGGAACGAGCTGGGTACCTTCGCCCGAACCGCCGAGTCGATGCTCGCGACGGCGTCGCGCCTCTGCGAGGAACTGGCCCCGCTCAACGACCAAACCGATATCGCCCAAGCCGCGGTGTCGGCGCTCTACGACGACTTCGAGCTGTTGATCGCGGCGATCTTGCGGCTCGACGAGTCCAGCCGGCGGCTACGCCTTGTCGCCGCCACGGGTCGACTCGTCGACGAGTATCGGCGCGCGGGCAGGCCGGTCGCGTGGGAGCAGTCGATCGAGGAAGGCGTGAACGGCCGCGTCGCGCGCACTGGGGAGCCGGCGCTCCTCGTCGACACCGACAGCGACCCGGACTTCATCTTCGTGCCCGGGGCGCTGCGCGCCCGGTCGGCGGTCGCGGTGCCGATCCGTGTCGAGGGGCGCGTCTGGGGCGTGCTCGACCTCGAGTCAGCCGAGACAGGCGCCTTCGGCAAGGCCGACCTGCTGCTCGCCGAGACGGTCGCCTCACAGGTCGGGGCGGCGCTCCACTACGCAGAGCTCTTCGAGCGCTTCGAGCGCACGCTGACGAGCACGATCGCGGTGCTCTGTGACGCGCTCGAGGCCAAAGACCCCTACACCGCCGAGCACGCGCGCGACGTCGCCGACCTTGCCGAGGCGGTGGGCGAGGAGCTCGGTATCCGCGGCGACGAGATGCGCTGGCTGCGTTACGCGGCGCTGCTGCACGACGTCGGCAAGATCGGGATTCGCGAGGAGATCCTGCGCAAGCCCGGGCGCCTCACCGAAGAAGAGTTCGAGGAGATGAAAAAGCACTCCGAGATCGGAGCCCGCATGCTCGAGCGGATCCCGGGCTTCGGTCCGGTGCTGATCCTCGTGCGCGCGGCGCACGAGCGCTGGGACGGCCGTGGCTACCCGGACGGGCTCGTCGGCGAGGACATCCCGCTCGGCGCCCGCGTCATCGCCGTCTGCGACGCTTTCCACGCGATGACCTCCGACCGCCCCTACCGCAAGGCGCTCTCCGATGAAGAGGCGAAAGCCGAGATGCGCCGCTGCGCCGGCAGCCAGTTCGATCCGCGGGTCGTCGACGCGCTGCTGGCGGTGCTGGAACGCGAGGCGGTCGCGGGCTCCACGCTTTGAGCTGCTCCGACGTGAGATCGAGCGCCGCGCGAGCGTGCAACGCCCGCTCGGGGTCGTAGCGGGCGCCGTCGCTCGCCGCTACCATCGACCGTGCCTCTGGGGACGACTGGCTTCGACGTGGGCGTCCGTGGGGGCAGTTGCGAGCCGAGGTTCCCGGTCGGCCTCGTAAAACAACCGGGACAAAAAGCAAGTGCGGACCGTAACCACGAGTTCGCCCTCGCCGCTTAGTTAGACGGTGAGGTGTCGACCCGGCGCTCGGCCCGTGGCGCCGGGATCGGCATCAGCTAACGGGCTCGCCCGCCCCGGGCGCCTCCGGCGGGGCGGGGACACGAAACGGGGGCTGGTCCCGCGCAAGCCGGCCGGCGCGGCGAGCGCGGGGCGAGAGCGAAGCGCCGGCTACGCTCGTAGACGCTGCCCTGTCACGCGTCCGCGGACCCGGGTTCGACTCCCGGCGTCTCCACTTGTCTCGGCGCGGCGCGGCCACTAGCTCCTTCGAACTGCGGAACGTCGTCGTCGAGCGGGCTGGGCGCACCGTGCTGCGCGACGTAAGCGCGACGCTGCCGGCCGGCAGCGTCGCGGTGTTCGGCCCGTCCGGCGCCGGCAAGTCGACGCTGCTGCGGCTCCTCAACCGGCTGCTCGAACCCTCGCGCGGCGCGGTCCTCTACGCCGGCCGGGACGTCCGCGAGCTCGACCCGCGCGCGCTTCGCCGCCGCGTCGCGCTCGTCCCGCAACTCCCCGCGCTCGAGCCGACGACCGTCGCCGAAAACCTCCTGCTCGGTTTGCGGTTCGCCGACGCCGACGGTCGGCTCGCGTGCAGGCGGTGGGCGCCCCTGCGCGAGCTCGTGCGCGCCCTGCGGGCGCGACGGCGCCCCGGCGTGCGCGCACGCGCCGCGACGACCGGAGCCGCAGCGCAAACAAACGGTGCGCCGGCGGCGCTGCTGGAGCGGCTGCTCGAAAGCGTCGGCCTCGATCCTGCCTACCTGTGGCGGTCGGCCGAGCAGCTGTCGGTGGGACAGCAGCAGCGTGTGATGATCGCCCGCGCACTGGCGCTCGAGCCGGAAGTGCTGCTGCTCGACGAACCGACAGCCGCGCTCGACGCCGAAGCGCGCAACCTCGTCGAGGACACGCTCGTGCGCCTGCGCGCGGAGCGCGGCATCGCGCTCGTGCTCGTTAGCCACGACCGCGCCCAGGTCGAGCGTCTCTGTGACTGGGTGGTAGCGCTCGCGGACGGCGCCGTCGTCGCAGAGGGGCCCGTCGGTACGGTCCTGTCGAGCAGCGCTTGAAGCCGCGATCATCGCGGCATGCCCGCGCCAGTGCTAGGCGGTCCGCTCACAGCTGTCGTCGGCGGCCACATCGGGTTCGAGCGCGTGCTGGCCGCACTCGCGCTGGTCGCGCTCGCCGCCGCTGTCTCGCGCTGGCAGCAGGCGGCGCTCGAGCGCGAGATCGCCGTCGCGGTGTTGCGTTCGTTCGTGCAGCTGACGGCGATCGGCTTCGTCATCCACCTCATCTTCGGCTCGCGCAGCCTGCTTTTCGTCGCTGCGCTGCTGTGCGTGATGGTCGCTTTCGGTGCGCTCACAGCGAGGCGACGAGCGCGCGCTCTCCCCGGCGTGCTGCCCGATCTTCTGTTGGCGCTCGCTGTCAGTGCGGCGTCGACGCTAGGCGCGGCGCTCGCGCTCGGCATCTTCCCGTCCGAGGCGCGTGCGCTCGTCCCGGTCGGCGGGATGGTCGTGGGGAACGCGATGACCGCAGCAGCGGTGGCGCTCGACCGGCTCGCGGCCGAGGTCACGGCGCAGCGCGCGCGGCTCGAAGCGCGCCTCGCGCTCGGCGCGTCCGCGACCGTAGCGCTGCGCCCGGCCGTCCGCGCGGCTCTGCGGGCAGGGATGATCCCGCTCGTCGACTCGACCAAGACCACCGGTTTGATCTTTTTCCCGGGGACGATGGTCGGGATGCTTGTCGCCGGTGCCGAGCCGCTCGACGCCGTGCGCCTGCAGCTGATCCTGCTCTATCTCGTGCTCGGGGCGGTGGCCACGAGCTCGCTCCTCGCGCTCGTGCTCGTGCGCCGGCGCCTCGTAGAGCCCGGCGAGCGGATCCGCGAGCTCGCCGCGCGTCCCTCGGCGCCGTCCGTGCGCTAAACCTGGCGGGCATGAAAGCGGCGATCGTCGAGAGCTACGGAGAGCGACCGCGCCTGCACGACGACTGGTCCGAACCGTCGGGCGACGGCGAGCGCCAAGTGCTAGCGGTGCGCGCAGCCGGCCTCAACCCTGTCGACCTGCACATCGCCAGCGGCCGCTTCTACGCCGGCGCGCCGCCGACACCGTACGTTCCCGGCCGCGAAGGCGTGGTCGAGCTGCCCGACGGCCGTCCGGCCTGGAGCGACCAGCTCGACCAGCGCTTCGGCTCCCTCGCCGAGCGCACCCTCGTCGATCCGGCGCTCACCGTTCCGCTGCCCCGCGGCGTCGGCGAAGCGCAAGCGCTCTGTTTCGGGATCGCCGGGATCGCCGCGTGGTGCGCGCTCGAGCAGCGCGCGCGGCTGCGACCCGGGGAGCGGGTGCTGGTGCTCGGCGCCGGTGGGCTGGTCGGGCAGATCGGCGTGCAGGCGGCGCGCCTCCTGGGTGCCGGTCGCGTCGTCGCCGCGAGCCGACGCACGGCCGCGCTCGAGCGGGCGCGCGCGCTCGGTGCCGACGCCGGCGTCGCGATTCCCGCCGCGGCTGACGACTGGGCCAGTTTCGCCGCCGCCCTGCGCGAGGCGCAGCCCGACGGTTTCGATGTCGTGCTCGACCCGGTGTGGGGGCCGCCCGCGCGCGCCGCGCTCGAGAACCTCGCCAGCGGTGGCCGGCTCGTGCAGGTCGGCAACGCCGCTGCGCCCGAGCAGTCGATCGGCGCCGGCACGTTGCGCGGGCGCGTCGCCGATGTGATCGGCTACACGAACTTCGCGCTGCCCTGGCCCGTCAAGCGCGGCGCCTTCCTGCGCATGTGCGCCGAGCACCTCGCCGGCAACCTCGAGGCGCCCTACGAGGAGGTGCCCCTGGAGCGGATCGGCGAGGCGTGGGATCGCCAGCGCCAAGGGCCGGCCGTCAAGCTCGTCGTGCGACCCCGCGCCAGCTAGGGAAAGCTCGCCGGCTGCGCGCGGTTACACGACAGCGATTGGTGTAACGTTCCGGTCGTGCCGGAGAGCTTCGCCAGGATCGGCTCGGTCGAGCTTTGTTACGAGGACCTCGGCCCCGCCGACGGCGAGCCGCTGCTGCTCGTCATGGGACTCGGCTTGCAGCTCGTCCACTGGGAAGACGGGTTCTGCGAGCTGCTGCGGGAACGTGGCTTTCGCGTCGTCCGCTTCGACAACCGCGACGCCGGCCGCTCCTCCAAGATCACGGGCGGACCGCGGCCCAACATCGCGCGGGCACTAGTCGGCGACCGCCGCGTCGCCGCCTACAGCCTGTCGGACATGGCACGCGACGCCGTCGGTCTGCTCGACCACCTCGGGATCGAGCGTGCCCACATCGTCGGGGCATCGATGGGCGGGATGATCGGTCAGCTGATGGCGATCGAGCATCCGCGACGCGTCGCGTCGCTGTGTTCGATCATGTCGAGCGCCGGCCGCCGCACCGACCTGCCGCGCCTCCGCGCGCTCGGTGCGCTGCTGGCGCGCCCGCCGCGCCAGCGCGACCGCTTCGTAGCGCACATGGAGCGGATCTTCAGGGTGATCGGATCGCCGGCCTACCCGACACCGCGCGAACGGCTGCGCGAGCTGGCCGCCATCGCCTACGACCGCGGTCACAGCACGGCCGGCACCGCCCGCCAGCTGGTTGCGATCCTCACCGCGCCGTCGCGGGTGCGGCGGCTGCGTGCTGTGCAGGTGCCCACGCTTGTGGTGCACGGCGGCGCCGACCCGCTCGTGCCGCCACGAGCCGGGCGCGCTGTCGCTGTCGCCGTGCCGGGCGCGCGCTACGTCGAGTTCGCCGGCATGGGTCACGACCTGCCGCGCGAGCTCTGGCCCGAGATCGTCGACCACATCGCCGCCAACGCCCGGCGCGCGACCGCCTCCGCGGCGGCCTAGCTCTCGAGGCAGGGGACGGAACCGCCCGCGGCCAGCGCCGTTCCGAGCCCCTCAGGGCTTGTCCCGAACGCCCTTGCCGGGCGGGCTCTAGGCCGCGTCGCGCAGCTCGGCGAGCGCCTCGTCGTCGGCGAGGCGCTGCAGCGCACGCCGCTCGAGTTCGCGCACTTTGCGCTCCGAGAGCCCCAAGCGCCGGCCGGTCTCGGCGATCGAGCCCGGCTGGTCGCGACCGATGCCGAAGCGCAGCGTCACCACCTTGCGCTCGGCTTCCGGGAGCTCGGCGACCTTGCGCCGCAGAAGCTCGTGCGATAGGCGCGAGGCGACGACCTCGTCGGGCCCCTCTTCGTCGCGCGCGATGAGCTCGCCGAGAGAGGTGTCGCCGTCCTCGCCGACCCCCTGATCGAGGCTCGTCGGCGTGCGGTCGGCGCGCAGGATCTCTTCGACCTCCTCGAGCGGCAGCCCAACCTCGTCGGCGATCTCCTCGAGCCGCGGCGAGCGACCGAGCTGGGCGGAGAGCTTGCGCTCGGCCTCGACGATCTTGCGCGCCTGGGCGCCGATGTGCACCGGCAAGCGCACCGTGCGGCTGGAGTTCGCGAGCCCGCGCCCGATCGCCTGCCGGATCCAGAGCGTGCCGTAGGTCGAGAACTTGAACCCCTTGCGCCAATCGAACTTCTCGACGGCGCGGATCAAGCCGAGCATGCCCTCCTGGATCAGGTCGGGGAGCGGCAGCCCCTGACCCTGGTAGCGGCGGGCGACCGAGATCACCAGCCGCAGGTTCGAGTTGATCATCCGCTCCTTGGCAGCGAGGTCGCCGCGCTCGATCCGCTTCGCCAGCTCGATCTCCTCCTCGGCCGTGAGCAGCGGATACTTGCGCGCCTCGGCGAAGAAGAGCTGGAGCGTGTCGGTGGTGTCGGGCGTCTCGGCCTGCGCAGCCTGCAGCAGACGTTCAAGCGCCGTCGCTCCGGTGTCGTCGTCCTCGCCCGCGCCTTCGGCACCCGACTCGTCCTCGTCGAGCAGGTCGTCGTCGACCTCGTCGGGGCTGTCGAGCTCGGCGGCTACGGGTGCGAGCTCGAGCTCGTCGACGGGCAGCTCCTCGTCGTCTTCGTAGCGGCTGACCGAAACCGCCGCGTCGTCGTCGAGTTCGTAGGAACGATCGAGAGCGACCGCTTCCCGGTCGAGCGTGAACGTGTCGTCGCGGATGTCGTACTCCTCTTGTTCGATGGTTCGATTCACGTCGAAGTGTAGCGGATCTGCGGTACCCCTGCTCACTTTCCGTAAGTGACCCTATAGGTTACGAAACGTACGTTCGAGCGTCAGGTTGCGATCACCTGCTCCGCGCCTCCACCGAGTCGCCACATCACGACGCCACACGAACGCGGTCGAGCGAAGAGCGAGCTGGGTCCGCGCGGGCAGGGCGCCCGGCCTTGAGCTCCCCGACACCTACCATCGGCAGCCGCGCGCGAAACTCGAGCCCCGCTGCACGCCTTTCGTAGGCGTGGTCCCGGCCCGTCAAGCGAGCGCACCGCCGTCCCGAGGAATACACTGACACCAGGTTCGGGAACGGACCGGAGGTCCCCCAAAGATGCTCACCATTACCGGCAGCGCGGCGGAAGCGATCAGGGGCGTACTGGCCACGGTCAACGCCCAGAACCGCGCGGTCATGCGCGTCTGTTCGCGCGGCGACGGTTGGGATCTGGCGCTCGCGCCACCTGCCCCCGACGACGCGGTCGTTCGGGAGCGCGGCGTCGAGGTCTACATCGAGCGAGCGGTCGAACCGCAGCTGCGCGACAAGGTTCTGGACGCCTGCATCCACTGCGGCACGGTGCGCTTCTCGTTCGCCGACAAACGCGCCAAAGCGGCATAGGACTGCCATCCAGCGACGGGACGGACGTCGCTCGTCGGCAGCGACCGCCGCCAACGTGTTGGTCGCTGCGTCGCAGCGCGTACCCAGCCGCGCGCACGACGCTGCTCGCACTACGCTCGCTACGTGTACAGCCGTAGCGATCCCGACCCGGGGAATGCGCCGTTCGTAGATCGCCGGGACGCCGGTCGGCGCCTTGCGCAGGTGCTGCGCGCTCTAGATCTCAACGGCCGCGACACCGTCGTCTACGGCCTGCCACGCGGTGGTGTCGTCGTAGCGCGCGAGGTGGCCGACGCGCTCGCCGCGCCGCTCGCGGTTCTGGTCGTGCGCAAGCTCGGCGTGCCCGGGCACGAAGAGCTCGCCTTCGGTGCCGTCGCGAGCGGCGGCGTGCGCGTGATCGACGAGCGGATCGTCGCGAGCATCGGGCTCGACGACGAGACGGTCGCAGCCATCGCGCGGCGCGGGCTCGCCGAGGTGGAACGACGCGAGCGGCTCTACGGCGGCACCGGCTGGGTTTCGCCCGCGGGGCGCACAGCGGTGCTGGTCGACGATGGGCTCGCGACCGGGTCGACGATGCGCGCGGCGATACACGCCGTGCGCGCCGCCGCGCCGCGCGCCGTCGTCGTGGCGGTGCCGGTGGCGCCGCCCGACACCGTTCGGGCGCTCGAGCGCGAGGCCGACCGTGTGGTCGCGCTGCTCACGCCGGAGCCCTTCTACGCCGTCGGCGTCTGGTACCAGGACTTCCGTCAAGTCGACGACGACACCGTTCGTGCGCTGCTCGCCGAAGCGTCAGCACGCGCGCGCACCGTGGGCGTCGACGTGGGCGACGCGGTTAGGGGTGCCGACGAAGAAGGAGGCTGCGGAGATGGCGCCGATGGCGCCGCGAGCGGCGGTGAGGGTGACGTTACAGCCGCTTCCGGCTACCGCTTCGTCGAGCACACAGGCGAGGTCGCCCTCGAGATCACCGCTCCGACGCTCGAACGCGTCTTCGAGCTCGCGCTCGCCGCGCTCGCCGAGCTCCTCGCCGGCGACGCGAGCGCGGCGAGCGGCGCCGAGCTCCCGTCGATCACCCGCGAGGTCGAGGTGCGCGCCCGCGACCTGCCGGCGCTGCTCGCCGAGTGGATGGCGGAGCTCCTCTACCTCGCCGACAGCACAGGGTTCGTCCCCTGCACGGTAGAACGGTTGGAGATCGAGGGCACGCGACTGTGGGCGCGGGTGCGCGGTCGCTTCGACACGCCGTCGGCGCTGGTGAAAGCGGTCACCTACCACCAGCTCGAGCTGGCGCGCACCGACGCGGGCTGGCGAGCGCGCGTGGTGCTCGACGTCTGAAGCGTGCGGTCGGGCGGTCGGCTGCGCCCTGCCAGCGTGAGCCGCTGCTAGACGTCTTGTCTGCGATGGGCGCCTCCGAGCCGAGCCTGCGCCGGATCGATCCGACGACCTGGGAGATACCGCGCGACGCGCGCCGCGGCATGCGCGTTCCCGCACGCGTGATCGCCGACGGCGAGCTGCTTGCCGAGATCCGCGGCGACGAGTCGCTCGAACAGCTTCGCAACGTCGCGACGCTGCCCGGCATCGTCGAGGCGGCGATCGCCATGCCCGACATCCACCAGGGCTACGGCTTTCCCGTCGGTGGCGTCGCGGCGATGGACGTCGACGACGGAGTGGTGTCGCCCGGCGGTGTCGGCTACGACATCAACTGCGGCGTGCGGCTGCTCGCGTTGCCGCTCGCCGCCGACGAGCTCGACGCGCCAACCAAGGAACGGCTGATGGACGAGCTCTTTCGGACGGTGCCGGTCGGCACGGGCTCGGGCGGCGGGATCGACCTGGACGCTGCGCAGCTCGATCGCGTGCTGCGCGAAGGGCCGCGCGCTCTCCTCGCGCGCGGCGTCGGCGTCGACGCCGACGTCGAGTGCTGCGAGTCGAACGGTCGGCTCGACGGCGCCGACCCCGCCGCGGTTTCGCCCCGTGCCCGCCAGCGTGGGGCCGGACAGCTGGGGACGATCGGCTCGGGCAACCACTTCGTCGAGCTGCAGAGCGTGGAGCGCATCGTGGCGCCCGACGCGGCGCGCGAGCTCGGGCTCGCCGAAGGCCAACTGACGGTCTTGATCCACTCGGGATCGCGCGGCTTGGGACACCAGGTGTGCAGCGACTACGTGCGCACGATGGACAGCGTCATCGCCCACTACGGCATCCGCCTGCCTGACCGCCAGCTGGCGTGCGCGCCGATCTCCTCGCGCGAGGGCCGCGCCTACCTGGCCGCGATGGCCGCCGCCGCGAACTTCGCCTGGGCGAACCGGCACGCGATCGCGCACCGCGTGCGATCGGCGCTGCGACGCGTGCTCGGTGCCGGGGTGGCCGAAGGCACGACCACGATCTACGACGTGGCGCACAACGTCGCCAAGTTCGAGCGCTACCGCGGCCAGCGGCTGCTCGTGCACCGCAAGGGCGCGACCCGCGCCTTTCCTGCCGGCTCGAGCGAGATTCCGAGCCGCTACCGCAGTTGCGGCCAGCCGGTGTTCATCCCCGGCAGCATGGGAACCGCGAGCTGGGTGCTGGTCGGGGCGCCGGGCGCGGTTGAGCGCACCTTCGGAACCACCTGCCACGGCGCCGGCCGCCGGCTCAGCCGCACCCGCGCCCGCCGTCAGATCCACGGTCGCGAGCTCGCGCGCCAGCTCGGCGAACGCGGCATCGCCGTGCGCGCCGCCTCGGCGCGCGGTCTCGCCGAGGAAGCGCCCTTCGCCTACAAGGAGGTCGATAGGGTCGTAGAGGTAGTCGAACGCGCCGGGATCGCGCGCCGCGTCGCGCGGCTCGTGCCGATCGGCGTCGTGAAAGGGTGAACTACCCCAACGCGAGCAGGGAGGGGGAGCCTCGATGGCAAAGGCGAAGTTCGCCGACCGTTTCGAAGCCGGGCGTCGGCTCGCCGTTGTCCTGGACGGCCTCGACGGCGACGTGGTCGTGCTCGCGGTCACCCGTCAGGCGTTGCCCGTGGCGTTCGAGGTCGCGCGCGCCCTCGACGCGCGCTTGGACGGCGTGCCCGGCGACGCCCGTGCCTGGCGCGGCGAGCCGCCACGGATCGAGCTCGCCGGGCGCGAAGTGCTGCTCGTCGACGACGGCACCTGCGAGCCGGCCCGCTTCGCCGAGGCCGCGGCGGCCGTCCGGGCGCTCGGCGCGCGGCGGCTGACGGCCGCCTTCCCTGCCACGACCCGCGAGCTCGAAGAGGAGGCGGCGCGCACGGTCGACGAGATCCACGTCGCCGAACCCGGCGACCCCAGCTACGGCGACGATTCTCCGGTGACTGGCGAGCTTGCTGCCGAACTGCTCGAGCGCGGCCTGGAGCTGTACGCCACCGGCCCGCGCGTCGAGCTGCGCACGCACGGCGTCCACGACACCTGACAGCGCAGCGCTAGCCGGCCCGAGCTAGCCGCCGTCGCACGTCGTCGAGTGTCGCCGGGCGCGCTTCGATCTGCGCCCAGACATCGCCCACCCGCGCAAGCCGGCGCCAGACGTTGCCGACGTCGAACCGGTCGGGACGTGTGCGCCGCTGTCCGAGCTCGCTCGGCCGCAGCGGAACGGCGACGGTGGCGCGCGGCGTCGCTCGAACCGCATACGGCGGCACCGCCGTCTGGGCGTACCCGTTGCGCGCGACGTCGATGTAGACACGCTCGCCGCGCGACGCCCGCCGCTGCGCGACGGTGAAATCGTCGGGGTGGCGGCGAGCCAACCGTTCGGCCAGGTCGTGGGCGAGTGTGCGCACGGTGTCGAAATCGCTGTCGGGTTCGATAGCCGCGACGACGTGAAAGCCACGCTTGCCGGTGGCGAGCACGTGTGGCGCCAACCCGACGCGCGCTAGCGCGCGGGCGACGATGCGAGCGGCGGCGCGTACCCGGGCGACCGGGGCAGCGGGTGGGGGATCGAGATCGAAGATCAGCCGGTCAGGATTGGCGAGGCGGGGGGTGCGTGACGTCCACACGTGCGGTGTGATGCACGCCTGGTCGGCTAGGTACACGAGCGTCGCGGCGCGCTCGACGACGGCGTAGGTCGTCTCGCCGCCTGCCTTGCGGGGCACGGTGACGCGGTCGATCCAGCCGGGAAAGTGCGCCGGCACCTCCTTCTGTACGAAACCCTCTTGCTCGATCCCGTCGGGGTAGCGCTCCATGCTGACGGGGCGCCCGCGCAGGTGCGGGAGCATCAGCGGCGCGACGCGCAGGTAGTAGCGGGCGAGATCCAGCTTCGTGATGCCCGCTGCAGGGAACAGCACCTTCTCGGGTCGCGCGACGCGCAGCTCGCGACCGTCGACCGTCAGCCTGGCAGGGTCGCTCACCGCGCGTTCGGGCGCTTGGCGTGGTCGCCGTTTCGCGGCTCGCCGCCGGGAGCGAGCGACAGGTTGCGTCCCGGGGCGATCGCGTGCTCGACCTGGAACGTGGTGTGCTCGATCCCGAAACGGGAGCGTGCCACCTCGGCGAGGCGGCGCCGGGCGGCGTGGCAGTCGGAACCGGGGCGGACGATCACGTGCGCCGAAAGGGCCGGGAACCCCGACGTCACCTCCCAAACGTGGAGATCGTGAACGTCGACGACCTCGGGGTCGGCGGCGAGCTCGGCCACCAACCGGCTGGGGTCGACTCCCCGTGGCGCGCCCTCGAGCAGCACGTGGGTCGCTTCGCGCACTAGCGCCCAGCCCGAGCGCAGCATCAAGAGCGCGACCAGCGCCGCGGCGACGCCGTCGGCGCGCGGCGAGCCGCCCGCCCACACGATCGCCCCGGCGACGGCGGTCGCGATGAACGCGAACAGGTCGGTGAGGACGTGCTGGAAAGCGCCCTCGACGTTCAAGCTGCGGCGCTCGGCACCGGCGAGGATCCGCACGCACGCCAGGTTCACGGCGATCCCGGCGAGGGCGGTGGCGACAACGATCGGCCCGTCGATCGTCGGCGGCGTGACGAGACGGCGCGCCGCCTCGTACAGGATCAACAGGCCGAAGACAATCAGCGTGAGACCGTTCGCCTGGGCGGAGATCACCTCCGCTCGCCGCAACCCGTACGTGTAGCCGCCCGCCGGCGGGCGCGCGGCGAGCCGTGCCGCGACGAGCGCGAGCGCGAGGGCGCCGGCGTCGGTGAGCATGTGCGCGGCGTCGGACAGCAGCGCCAGCGAACCCGAGACGACGGCGGCGACCACTTCGGCGACGAGGAATGCGACCAGTAGCGCTAGAGCGCCGGCGAGGCGGCGCCGCGACCCGCTTCGTGCCGCTTCGTGCCAGTGGTGGTGACCGTGTGCGTGGGGATGGCCGTGACCGCGACCGTGACCGTGGCCTCGTTCCAGCTCTCCGCAGCTTCCAAGCTCGTCGCGAGGGTGTACCCGAGCGCCAGCGGCCGTTTTTCGGGCCCTGTCCGAGCTCACGCGTCAATGCTCGCAGAGCGGGAGGGTTCGCGCACGCCGCGCGAGAGCTGGGCGGCCGCTCGCCGAATGCTCGCGAGCGGGGCCTCGCAGGGCGCGGCAGGCGGTCGGGTCACTGGCCAGCGGAGCCGTCGGAAGGCGGCGACTGCGGCGTCGCTTGGGGAGCGGTGCGCGTCGGCGCGGTGGGCCCGCCGGCCGGCGGCTGCTCGGCGGGCGGCGTGGTCGGCGTGGTGCGCGGCGTCGGCGCCTCTCCGTCGTCGGGCGTCGACCCTTGGGGTGCCGGCGCCGAGTTCGCGCCGCCGACTGTCGTGGTCGGCGCTGTCGTCGTGCGCGTTGGCTCGCGCTCGTCGGTGCCCGGCCCGCCGAAGATCGTCGTGCGACGGCCGTGGTCGGCCAACGACCGCCCCGCCACGAGTTCGGCGGCGGTGAGTAGGGCGCCGCCGACAACGAAGCCCGCGATTCCCGTTACGAGCGCGGCGAGGAGAATGCGCCGGCGGCGCCGTTCGGCAGCGGCCCGGTAGACGCGAATCGCCGGTCCGCTTGCGGTACGAGCGCCCGCACTGCGGCGGCGCACGCGCGGCTCTAGCCGCGCGAGCGGACGCTCGAGCAGCTCGCTGACAAGCGCGACGATGATCGGCGTCGCGGCTGCCGCTACGGGTGTACCCGGCCGCCACACGTGCGAGGTGACGACAGCCGCCGTCGCCGACGAGACGCTGGCGACAACGAGCGTGCGCAGCGACAACCGTCCGCCGTGCGCCCTCCTGCCGTCGGCGCCTGCGGACATACGCTGGCGCAGGCTAGCGTTCGGCCTGGAGTGACGGGACGTCCTGACGCAGCTCGGCGCGAAGCGCTCGCCGGAGCGAAGCGCCGGCGCGCATGTGCGCGCGGAAGGGGGGAGCGGAATTGGCAAGCGCAGCGCTCGAGACCGACGTAGTCGTCGTCGGAGCGGGACTTGCGGGGCTCGCCTGCGCGCGTGAGCTCGAGCGTGCCGGTCTGGCAGCGGCCGTGCTCGAGGCTCGCGACCGCGTGGGCGGCCGCATCCTGGGTCGCGAGATCGCCCCCGACACCGTCGTCGAGCTCGGGGCGCAGTGGGTCGGGCCCGGTCAGGACCGCGTGCTCGCGCTGGCGGCCGAACTCGGAGTCGACACATACCCGACTTACCGCAAGGGCATGCGACTTTTCGAGCACGGCGACAAGGTCACGCGCTACCGCGGCACGATCCCACGCCTCAACCCGCTCGTGCTGGCCGAGGTGCAGGCCGCGCTCTGGCGGATCGATCGCCTCGCTCGGCGCGTGCCGTGCGAGGCGCCCTGGGAGGCTCCGCGCGCGCACCGGCTCGATGCGGAAACGGCTGCCAGCTGGATCCGGCGCTCCGTGCGTTCGGCCACCGCCCGCAAGCTGCTGGCGCTGGCGGTCGAGGCGGTCTGGGCGTGCGAGCCCGAGGACCTCTCCTTTCTGCACATGCTCTTCTACGTCCGTTCCGCCGGCGGGTTCGAGCGCCTTCTGGAAACCGAGGGCGGTGCCCAGGAGCGCCGCTTCGTCGGCGGTTCGCAGCTCTTGCCGCACCGTCTCGCGGCCGAGCTGGCGTCGCCACCGGTGCTCCGCTCGCCGGTACGCCGGATCGAGTGGGGCGACGATCGCGTCACCGTGATCGCCGATCGCGCCCGTTTCCGTGCCCGCCGCTGTGTCGTGGCGCTGCCGCCACCGCTGGCCTGCCGAATCGAGTACGACCCGCCGCTGCCGGCGCTGCGCGACCAGCTCGCCCAGCGCACCCCGCTCGGGACGGTGATCAAGTGCATGGCCGTCTACGACGAGCCGTTCTGGCGCGACGAGGGGCTGAGCGGCGAGGCGACGAGCACTGTCGGCCCAGTGGGCGTGACCTTCGACAACTCGCCCCCGCAGGGTCGGCCGGGCGTGCTGCTCGGGTTCCTCGAGGGGCGGGCGGCACGGACGCTCGCCGGGGCGACGGTCGCGCAGCGGCGGGAGGCGGTGCTTGCCTGTTTCGCCCGCCTCTTCGGGCCCCGCGCCGCTCGCCCGCGCGACTTCGTGGAACACAGCTGGGCCGACGATCCCTGGTCGCGCGGGTGTTACGGCTGTCACTTCACACCCGGCACGTGGACCGCGTACGGCAGCGCCTGGCGCCGGCCGGTGGGGCCGATCCACTGGGCGGGCGCCGAGTACGCGACGCGCTGGAACGGCTACATGGACGGCGCCGTGCGCTCCGGCGAGGAGACCGCGCGCACGCTCGCGGCCGAGCTCGCGGGCTGAGTCGGTCGGGATCCTGTAGGGGTTAGCGGCCGGGGCGGGCGTCAGACCGCGCCGGCTTCGACGTGGTCGCGCAGCCCGCGTATCCCCTCCTGCTGCGCACAGGCGGCGCAACAGAAGATCATCTCGCCGGCCTCGACGCCGTGCCCGATCACCCGGCAGCCGCAGTGTTCGCAGCGTGGCGCCAGCGCGTGGATCGCGCACTCGAAGCAGTCGAAGGTGTGGCGCTCGCCGGCGACGACGATCTCCATCGTGCGCTCGTACTCGTTACCGCAGACCTCGCAACGTCCCATCGCTTCCTCCTCGCTCGACGGCAGTGGTCGCTTGCGTCTACACGGTCGCGCTTACCCGTTCCGTTGCCGCGGCTACCGCCGCCCGCCCGCACCACCCGCCTACGCCGCGCACCGCCGCGCACCGCTCCGCACCGTCGCGCGCTGTAGCCCACCGCTCCGCGCTGCCGCTCGCCCTCTACTCGCCGAGGACCTTGATCACCATCCGCTTCGGGCGCTGGCCGTCGAACTCGCAGTAGAAGATCTGCTGCCAGGGCCCGAGATCGAGGCGGCCCGACGTGACCGGCACGATCACCTGATGGTGGACGAGCAGGTTCTTGAGGTGGGCGTCGCCGTTGTCCTCGCCACCGGCGTGGTGGCGGTAGTCGCCCGGGTCCGGTAGGAGCTGGCGCGCCACTTCGTTGGCGGGCGGTCGCCAGCTCGGCGGTGCCAGCTTGTCGAGCCACTCCAGCACGTCCTCGTGCAGACCCGGCTCGTCATCGTTGATCCAGACTGCGGCCGTGATGTGCATCGCGCAGACGACAGCGATCCCTTCCTCGATTCCCGCTTCGTCGACGGCCCGCTGGACGTCCTCGGTAATGCGCACGAGCTCACGACGTTCGCGAGTGTGGAAAGTGCGGTAGACGGTATGGGACTTCAACGGCGAATCTCACCTCCGTGGATCTCGGCTTGCAGGGAAAGGTTTGCGTCGTCGCCGGCGGCAGCCGCGGGATCGGCCTCGCATGCGCTGCGACGCTGGCTGCCGAGGGCGCGCAGGTCATCGTCGTCGGGCGTGACCGCGCGCGTCTCGAACGTGCAGCGGGCGACGTAGCGCGGCACGCAGCTGACGCCGAGCGCGCGGTGCTGCCGCTCGCCTGCGACCTCACCGCCCCCGACGCGCCGGCGCGGATCGCTCAGGCCGTCGCCGAGACGGGAGCCGGCGCTCCCTGGGGGGTCGTGGTCGCTGCCGGTGCGACGCGGGCGCGGCAGCTCGACGAGCTTCCCGACGAGGTGTGGGAAGAGCAGTGGCGACTGCACGTGATCGCGCCGCTCCGCCTCTTGCGCTCGGTGTGCCCCGCGATGGCGGAGGAGGGGGGCGGCCGCGTCGTCGTGGTCGGCTCCTCGGCCGGTAGGCGCCCCTCGGCAACCCTCGACCCGAGCTACTCGGTCACCAAGGCGGCCCAGCACGCGCTCGCGCGCACATTCGCCGACCGCTACGCCGCCCGCGGCGTCAACGTCAACGTGATCGCGCCCGGCCCGGTCGAGGGCGAGCTGTGGGCGGGGCCCGGTGGGCTCGCCGAGGAGATCGCCCGCCGGCAACGCACAAGCGTCGACGCTGTGCTCGAAGCTACCCGCCGGCGGTCCCCGACGGGGCGTATGACGAGTGCCGACGAGGTGGCTGCTCTCTGCGCGCTGCTGCTCTCGCCGCGCGTCACGAACGCCACTGGCGCCGTCTACGCGCTCGACGGCGGGGCCGTCGCCGCCTTCTAGCTCGCACCGGCCGACGTGCGAACGAGCTGCGCGCGACTATCGCTTCGCGCTCAGCGGCGCTTCGGCCGCCAGCGCAAGGTGGCGCGGGCGCGACGGCTGTTGCCCGCCAGGTCGCGCGCGGTCACCCAGACGCGCAGCGTCAGCGTGCGTCCGCGTCGCGCCTCGCGGCGCGCGATCGCCGCCCAGCGCTTGCCGAGCGACAGCCGCACGCGGCGTGTGCGGTTCGCCTGCAATTGGAGTCTGCGCGGCTTCGGGCGAGTTATGCGCACGCTGCGCTTGCCGTACGAGAACGTCGCTGTCAAGGTCGCGCGGGCGTTCTCGTCGGCGCGCACCGACAGCAGCGGCGCGCGCCCACGAGCGACGCTCGTCGCCCCGCTGAGCTTGACCCTGAGCGCAGGCGGGCGCCTGTCGCTCGCCGCAGGTGTGCAGATTGCAAAGTCCTCGGCCTGGGCGGCACGGAGCGCCGCGCGCGGCAAGCGGCCGAGCGCGATCGCGCCGCGGACGGTGCGCCGGTTGCCGGCGGCGTCGCGCGCGCTCACCGCGATCACCGCGCCGACAGCGCGCCGGCGCGCGAGGCGTGACCGTACGAAGCTGCGCGCACGCCGACCGAGCGCTATGCGCAAGCGCACGGTGCGGTTGGCGCGCAAACGCAAGCGCTTCCCGCGCGCGCCGAGCAAGCGCAAGCGCCGCTTGCCGTCGGTGAGTGCGGCGGTGACGGTTCCCGAGGCAGGCTCGTCGGTGCGCACCCACACCGTGAGCGGCCGGCCGCGGCGCAACGCGCTGCGGCTCTGCAGGCGCAAACGCACGATCGGCGGGCGGCGGTCGCCCGCTGCCAGCGGTGGCGTGCATGCGGGGGGCGAGGAGGCGCCGGCACCAGCCTCGGCACGCCAGACCAGGTCGAACGCGACCCACGACCCCTGGAAGCGGTTGTCGAGCGTCGCGGGAACGGTGGCGCGCAGCCGGAAGACGCGACCGCTCTGCGGCGCCAAGTTGCCCAGTGGCACCGCTTGCATGCCTGTCAGAGAGCCGCGGTAGACAAGCGCCGCGCGCTGCGGGTCGGTGCGGTCCCACAGCTCGATGGCGACGCTTCCGGCGAGCTCACCGCCGCTGGTGCGCACGTTCGCCGCGCTGGCGCGCAGGGCACCCGCTACCGTGCCGGTGTTGCGAACCGTAACCGTGCCTTCAGCGCTACGGCCCGGCGCCAGGTTGGCGGTGCGCAGCACCGCGGCGTTGCCCACCGAGGTTGCGAGCCCGAGCGAGCCGCCGCTGGCGGTCAAGGCGAGCGGCACGCCGGCAGAGCGCGGTGGCGCCGGGGCGACGAGCGCCGCCGCAGCGGTCACGAGCGCCGCGGTCGCGACCGCGAGGTGTCGCGCAGCACCTCGCTTCCATCGCGCTCCGTTCGGCGCCCGCTGCCGCCGACGGCTAATCGCGCCCGATCGCTGTCGTCTCAGAACTCGCAATCCGCGGCCCCGCTCTCGTTCACGTTGCCGGTGGCGATCGCGTTGCCGGCACGGTCGTAGGAGCCGGCGGGCACCGTCCAGGTCATGTTTCCGTTCCCGCCCGCTGTGTTGACGCCTCCGCTCGGAGTGCCGAGCGTCACGACGATCGTGTTACCGGTTCGCTGCATCGTGGAGTTGTTGAAGTTGCGATTGGCACCGACGTAGTCGGTGCGGCCGAGCGAGAGCGGGTTCGCGACCGGCAGCTGCGTCGTATTGGCGGCGTTCCAGACCGTCAGGCGGTCGTTGACAAACAGGGTGTTGACGATCCGCACAGTCACCGTGGTCGGACTCCCGTCCCAACCGGCGAGGATCGACTGCGGGTCGATCGGCTCCGAGTAGGTGAAGGTGACGGTGTCGCCGCTCTCGGGCCGGCAAGCTGTCGCCCCGCCGTTCTGCGTTTGCACGTCGACGCCCTGGGGAGCGGTGTTGTCGACGTTGACCGTGTAGGGGCCGAACGTCCCGGCGTTGCCAGCGTTGTCGGTGGTGGCGATCGAGAAGCTGTAGACGCCCGCTGCCAGTGGGTTCTGGGCGGTGAGCGCTGCCGAGCGGTAGTTGTAGGTCTGACCGCCAACCGTGTAGCTGCCTGCGACGAGCGTCACCGCCGTCTGGCCGCTCGTGAGCGAGGCGACGTTGGCGGTCACGGTGGCGATGCCGCTCGGCGGGTTGCCGGAATCGGCGATCTGCGCGTAGACGTAGTACTGGCCTCCCTGGCGCACCCAGTCGGGGTCGAAGCCGGTCGTCTTGGCGATAACGGCGCGCACCACCTGGGGCGGCTTGAAGTCGGGGCGTGTCGCGATCACGTTGCCGCTGTTCGTGGCCTGTGCCGAGAACGCCCCGAACGCGTGCGCGCCGGCGAGCGCGCCCAGCGTTGCGCATGCTGCCGTGCAGATCGCCAGCGCGCGTGCGGCCCGTCGCGAGCTCATGCCGCCGCTCCTTCGCGCGGGTGTTCGCGCTCGGGGCGCCAGATCTGCCACAGCTCGAGCAAGCACAGCAGCGCTAGCGGCAGCGCAATGAGCAGGAGCCGCCCGACACGGCCCGCGAGCGGTTGCAGCACCAGGCCGATGCGCGGCAGCCGGAAAACGACGCGCCCGATGCGGCCGTCGCTCGCGACCGTCCAACGTTCGGGGGCGCTATTGGCATCGCCGCGCGTGACGAAGTGAAGACGGCCGTCGCGCTCGCGAACCGTGATCACACGGTGGGTGATCGTGCGCCCGCTGCCGAGCGGGTCGGCGAAGGCGACGACATCGCCGGGACCGGCGGCACGCGCCGCGATCGGCGCGACGACGACAACGTCGCCGCTGCGCAAAAGGGGGCGCATGCTGTCGCTCATCTCGGTCATCGGGCGCCACCCGACGACGAGCGGCCCGCCGAGCACGAGCACGAGGCCGACGAGCGCACCCGCCGCTGACCAGAAGACGAGTCCGAGCGCGGCGGTGGCGGTGGCGAGGAGGCGCCGTGCTGCTCTCATCGCGCGCCTCCCGGCCGCTGGCTGCTCTGCCGACCACCGTGGGCCGTGGCTGCTCGCCCGCTGCGGCGGACAGGGCGGGTCACGAGGTCGAGCCGCACGTCGAGCGCACGCGCGGCGAAGCGACGCGCCCGCGGCCGCGCGTGCAGCTCGAGCACGTACACGCGACGTGCACCTGCCGCTAGGGGAGCCTTGTCGACGAGGGGGCGTCGCGCCGCGGCGAGCGAGCGGCGACGCGCGATCGTGCGGCCCTCGCTGTGCACGGCGAACGAGACAGCGCGCGCCAGGGCGCGGTCGGATGCGCTCAGGCGCAGCACGACCGTGCGCGGCCGACCGGCGGCGTTGCGCACGGTCAGGTCCGCCGAAATGGTGCGACCGGGTTGCAGGGTGCCGGACGCCACGGTTCTCACCCCGGGCGGCTCGAGCTCTCCCGGAACCGTCGCGGTGACCTGCGCGAACGGAGCGGGCAGCTGGCCACGGGGCACCTGTCCGGCGCTAGCGGCCGCAAGCGACGCCGCGAGACCGGCGGCGAACGCCAGCGCGCGCGTGGTGCGGCTACGGAGAGGGAGAGCGACCCTGGCCATCTGCGTGCTCCTCGCCGTGGTAGCCGGCGGTTAGCGCCGGACACCGCGCCGTCCCTCGGCCATCGCCCGGCCGACGCTGCGGTCGGCCGGGCGATGCTGTGGCGGGGGACCGGCGGTTTACTTGTTACGCGCTTCCCAGACGAAGGAGTGCGAGCCGGTGGTCAGGCCTTGCGCGTTGTTGTCGTCCTGGACCGAGACCGTGACGCGGAAGATGAGCTCGTCGCTCGGGTTCCACTGGGTCTGCGATCCCGGATACACGGCGAGACCGTTCGACCAGCCGCTGTAGCTCGACGCGAAGTTCTGCAGCGTGCCCGTGTACACCGTCGACTGCGGCGTGAAGCCGGTGCAGCTCGGGAAAGACGGGCTCGACTGCGTGCCCTTTTCGACCGTCAGGTTCACATAGGGGGCAAGGGAACCGACGGTGCCGCTCAAGTACATCTTGACGTCGGCCGGCAGCGACCCTGTGTAGCTGACGCGGATGCAGCGCTGGACGCTGTTGTTCGGCGCCTGGTTGGCGAGGTTGTAGAGCGCTGCGCCAGCGTCGTTATCGGAGATCACGACGGTGCCGGTGGAGACGCTGTTGCCGGGGTTCGTCGTCGAGCTCGAGAACGCCGAGAAGGCGGCGTAGCCGGCGAGCGACCCGAGCACACCGACTGTTGCGACCGTTGCGAGTACCTTCCTTGAACGCGAGCGAGCCATCGTGGCGGTTCCTCCTGCTGGCGGGATCCAGTTTCGGGGGCGCCACCGCCCGACCTGACGGTCCGGCGTGGCGCTGTTGGCAAGTTGTCCGACCCCGGTCGCCGCTTCCGTCGGGCGACCGGTGCGAGCGGGTTCCTGACTGTTCCCGTCGATCGGCGTTAAGCGCGGGGGCCATTAGTCGAACATCCGTCGAAACCCGGCAAGGAAGAGGCTGCGCACTGATAGGTGCGGCGCCCATCGGCTGCGTCACGAGTTCTCGCAGCGGCCATGCGGTTCAAGTAACCCCCAGCAAATGCCGATCCCTGGTGGCACAGGCAGGGGTACGGAGCGAGTACGTCACAGTGGCTGGACGATCGCGCGGCGGCAGCGCGCGCCGACGGCGGCGCGGGCTGCGCGCGGCGGACGGCGCAGATGGCACCAGCGCCACCGCTAGCGCTAGCGTCCGACACGTAGCTCACGAGGTCGAAAGGGGCGCGGGCGGCAAGCTACCCGCGCGGGCTTGGGCGCTCGCCGAGGAGCGACGGCTGGCGATGCGCGTGCCCGGCGCGCTCTGGTGCGTCGGCGGCGCGACGATCCTGCTGGTCGGGCTCGCTCTCTACTGGCAGCCGGAGGTGCATCGCCTGGCGCTCGCCGCGGGCAGTGCCTGCCTGGCGTGGGGCGTCCTGTGCCTGTTCACGCTCCAGGGTGAGCGTGTTCGCGAGTGGGTGTGGCACGTTCCGGGCCTGACCGCCTTCGCCCTGACCGCCTACGTGGGCCTCGTCGTCGGACCGGGCTCGCCGTTTCGCTTCTACGCCCTCTTCGTCCTCCTCTACATCGCTTACTTCTTCCCGTGGCAGCAAGCGCGCTTCTACTTTCCGATCGCCCTCGCCGCCTACTTGGCGCCGCTCGCGGCCGAGCACTTCGGCTGGTTCGCGAGCTTGCGCGTGGTCGGTAGCGGTGGAGCGGAAAAGCGGGAGCTGCTCGGCGAAGCGGCGTTGCTGCTGCCCCTGTTCTGCGCCTGGGCGCTGCTGGCAGCGCGGCCGCGCGACGTCGCCCGCAGCTGGCGTGAGCGCGAGCGCTTGCGCGCCTTGACCGACTTCCTCACCGGTCTCGGCAACCACCGGGCGATGCTCGCGCGCCTGGAGCGCGAGCTTGCGCACGCCAACGAGTGGCGGGGGACGGGACCGATCGTGATCGACCTCGACAGCTTCAAGCAGTTCAACACGAAGTTCGGGTACCTCGTCGGTGACCGTGTAATCCGCGAGGCGGCGGCGCGGCTGCGTGCGGTGATCCGCGAACACGACCTGTTGGTACGCCTCGGCGGTGACGAGTTCGCGATCGTCGTGAGCAGCGCCGATCCTCCGCTGGTCGAGAGGATCGCGCGGCGTGCAGTCGCGGCGGTACCGACGCGGGCCCACGACCTCGGTATCCCGGAAGCCGCGGAGATGGCTCTCGGAGCCAGTGCCGGAGGCGCCATCGCACCCCAGGACGGCCGCAGCCCGGAGGAGCTGATCGCCGCCGCCGACGCTCGCCTGCGGGCGGCCAAGGCGGCTGGCAAGGGCACGGCGATCGGGCCCCTTTCAGCGTCAAAATTCTCGACCAGTAAAGCCGATTCGTCCTGACGCTAACCCACCGCGCTCGCCACCCCTTACCGCCGAGCAAAAAGCTATATCGTAGATAATTCACGACCACCGGTACCTTGCGAACTGAAGCACGAAGCCCATCACCTTAGCTTCCGCTACAGCGCTTCCCGTGGCTGGCGAGAGCAGCGCAATGAACACGATGACGGCCAAACACCTCCTAGTCCAAAGCGTGTACGCGCTTGCACAACCCTCGTCGCTGAAACATCTGCTTAGCAAGGAGCGCGGCAGGGATCGCGTACTACTAAACGCCGATCCCAATCCCTACGAGACGATTGGCCGCGCACTCTTTGGCTCGACATACCATCTTCCAACTTCAGCTGACCTTCACGATAAGCAAGCAGGATACCTGTATAGCGTCCTCCTCCAGCAACCGTCCGCCCGGAAGCTGCCCACGCCTCTCCTGAGCGACACGGCGGACCACTCGTGTGCTGACACCCAGGACCGATTGGCGTCGCGAGCCTTCTCCTACCTTCGCCGCCGCACTAATCTACCTATCAAGCGTGTAACAGTGTCTGTCTGGCGGACTCAAGGTGGCCGAGACCTTATCACTACTACCGTTGACACGGGTATAACTGTTGAACAGAGACTAGCTTCTGATTACGACTCTGCCGACACAGCTTGCCCTCTTACCTACTCGACCTTGCCAACACCCCTTATCCAAATCCTCGATACCTCGCGCACAGAGTTTATTGCTTACATGTGTGACAGTCAAGCTGAACCAAGCTCTGACCTATTTATTATGACCTTCGTCGACAGGCCGGCTACACTTTCAGGCTTTTGGCAGCCTCGCCCGATGGAACGGGGCAAACTCATACCGATGACCGCTCTCGTTAGCCGGGGCGGGCGCCCATTCGACCCCACCGCGATAACGCGCCTTGGAAACGGGGTTGCACTTCATTCACCGGGTGGCGCAGTTGTTGTCACGGGTCGGGAATATTGGCCCTTTATAACTGCCTGCTCTATTTTAGCCGTTGCTGCCCTTGCAACACTACGTCAGAGCGCGGATGAAGTGTCGGCAGTGCTTGAGTCTCTAGAGATGCACCACAATTCAACGCACCGAAAGCCACCTGAGTCTGATCTAAAGACAGGTACAAGAGATAGCCTAGCTCAGACTCTAATCCAGTCGTATACGAGAATGGCTCTCGACTGTGATGCAGTTCTAAATTTTAGGCTCATTATTCCGATCTGGCCTATCGAAGTTTTCCACAGCAACCTGCTAGCTAGCGTGAATCTCCGGGAGATAAGAGCAGGTGTGCTGGAGCTGCTTGGGCGGGCTGAGGATGTAGCTGTGCGCATAGATGCCGACCAGACGGCTCGCTCGCGATTGAAGAATGACATGGCCCGGGAAACGCTTGAGGTCCTAGGCTACGGTATCGCTACGCTCACCCTTGTCCTCTCGTTTTTAGGGACAAATGTGCGAGAGATACTTCGCAAGCCCGAGTCACCTTCGATCTTCGATCACACCTTTCTGTTATGGTATATTTTGCTGTTCTGCCTTGCTGTGCTATGCGGCTTCGGAATAAGGAGTGCGCTGAAGCTGATACACGGTCGCCTGGTGCGTAGCGACGGCAGGGGTCGAACGGCCTAGGGACGCGTAGCGACAAGCATCGCCGATGATAACGTGTTCTGGTGAGTAGACCGTGAGTAGACTTGGAATCGATCGGTACAAAAGGAGCGAACGAAACGACCTCGAACCTGAAGAATGAATGTCGCCAACAAGAACAGCTGTCGTGCGTATGTGGGTGGGGCAGTGTTGGCTGTGTTGCACGCAGCTGGTCGCTTGGGCGTGGGACAGGGGGATACGACTGGCTGGGGTGTTCCGCTGACTGCGATTGACCGGCTTGAGAAGGAGATTGAAAGTATTCAAGCAAGCGGATCAGTGGCGGTGGCGTTTGGAGTGGAGGTCGACGTAATGTTGTGCGCTCGGTGCGGTCAGCCGCGGTTGTTGTGGAACCCGCATAGCGCATTTCAGGCTCGAGTATGCCAGGAATGCGAGTGGAGAGAGAGTTGCGTCAGCCAGCGAGCACGTTCAGGCGTGAGATCAAGGCACGCCGGTGAAGTTGGAGATGTCAGGTTGTTGAGTGTAAGTCAACTGGTTCGTGAGCTCTCCGGCCGAGCGCTACCGCTCAGTCTTGTACAGATAGATATCAAGGCGATCTGGTCCGAATACGCAGCTGCTCGTTGTGCCGCGCTAGTTATAGAGGAGCTAAGGTCAATAGGACAGTCAAATACGGCAGGGGGGACGGGGTCAGGCTCCGGCCGCAGTATGGGAAGGCTTGAGATCCTCAGTGCGTGGCCGGAGGCATGCTACGAGGCTCGAAGGTATGGCTGGCCGTCGCGCCTGACGTGCACGAGGGCGGCGTTTTTTGAGCGGAAGCGTCTAGAGTCCTGGGCCGTGGAGAATGGGTGTGACGTGTTGCTTGAGTACCCATACTTCACGAAAGCATTGTTGGACGATCTGAATGCTCGAGGCGTCGGGGTTATGTGTGGCGTCTGCGATAGTGCCGTAGTGATCAGTGAGCTGATCGGATGGGGAGTTCGAGTGTTTTCGACGAATGAGCTTAAGGCCGTGGTTGGAGGCGAGCGGCTTTGGACTGCGAGTTCCTCGGCGAATGTAGAGCTGCGTGACATTGGGTGAGTTGCCAGATCAGGGGGCGGAGGTGGTTGGAGGGACGGGGGTGCTGCATCGATTTGATAAAGTCGGGTAGAAGTTGGTAATCTAGGGAGGTGTCGTTTCGGAGGCGAGCGTGACGGTAAATCCGGGGGTACACGTTAGGAAGGCGGCGCCGGTGAGCGAGGAAGTCGGCGCGCGCAATACCAGTGACCTGGAGGGGTCCAGGGTGGGGCGCGGGGGCCAGGGCGGCGGAGTCAGCTTCAGGCCGCGAGTCGGGCTCGAGCAGGCGTGGTCAGTCGTTGGGGGGCAGGAGGCGGTGGGAGCGGCGTGTGTGGGTCTCGGTAAACAGGAGGACTCTTGGTTGACGCGCGCGTACCGGCGGGCGGCGATACCCGTGGTGGCGCGGTTGTACGGATACCCCTTTCCGAGGGCGGAGAGTATATGCCTGTTCGGCGTGACGATCGGCATGTTAGGTGCGATCTGCGGCGTGCAGAGCGGGGTCGGGCTTGGTATGAGTGTAGGAGGAGTATTGCTAATTCTCAGTGCATGGCTCGATGTGCTTGATGGTATGCTTGCTCGAGCACGGGCTCAGGTGAGCGCTGCGGGGGATGTGCTTGACTCAGTCAGTGACAGACTCGTTGCTACGATGGCGCTAGTGAGTGTTGGATGCGCCGCAGGTATACCGTTGCTGGGCGGTGCAGCGGCTGCCGCGGCAAATGCATCGTCATATTTAAAAGTAAAGTGGAAAGTGGTCACGAGTACTGAGTACCCAGTTGGATGGTGGCGGCGGGGTCTCAACCACAGTTCCAGGCTTACGTCGATTGGGCTGACGTACGTGGTGATCGGCCTAAGCGGCAGCATAGGGATGCTGAGGACTGCCTTTATCGTTATAGCGGTCGGAAATATTTTGGATTTTGGTTGGCGGCTAGTGGTAGCGCTTAGAGCGCTCCGGCGTGCGGAGGGGCTCGGCGTCGGATCGGTTCATCGGGCTGGAACGCGGTCCGAGTAGGACTCTTGTTCGGCAGCGCGGTCGGGAGGTGGAGGAAATGGGGCAGGGAGGGTGAGATGATGGCTTGTCGGGGTCGAGAGTGTTGCGTGACGCACTGGGCACGACAGCTGACCGGGGTGTAGGCGCGTCGCGACCCTGCGCAGCCGCTCGACCGCCGGCGCTACACGTCCTGCGCGTGCCGTCCGGCGCCAGGCGCGAAGCGCTTGGCGCCGTTGGCGGCCTCGCTCAGCGCCCGCTCACCGAGGCGGCGCTCCAGTTCGATGCCCTCGCCGAGCGTCAGGTCGTGCGCGCGCAGCGCCGGCTCGCGGTCGCCGAGCAAGGCCCGGCGCGGGAAACGCGCGATCGGCTCGGCGAGCTCGAGGGCGCGGGCGAGATGCCGGCCGCGCTCGACGATCTCGCTCACGAGACCGAGCTCGAGCGCACGGCGGGCGTCGATCCCCCCGCCGGTGAGGATAAGGTCGAGCGCCGGCCCGAGGCCGATCGGCCGC
>ERZ795042.390-NODE-390-length-37193-cov-5.092520_pt1 | contig 37193 bp, 27 predicted proteins | sample MGYA00375126_ERZ795042 | MGnify/ENA primary metagenome ERZ795042 (study PRJEB30171, sample SAMN05518105) | compost metagenome | isolation source: Feedstock adapted compost from Newby Island compost facility, Milpitas, CA | place: USA:Newby Island compost facility...
ACACCCATTTTTTCCGCCGCTTGCGCGTTGATCACAAGCCCCAAGTCATCCGGGAAGCCAACCGGTATGTCTCCGGGGTTCACGCCGTTTTGCAAAATATCCACGGCCATCATCCCAGTTTTATACCCCAGCTGGAAATAATCCAAACCGTACGAAGCCAAAGCCCCCCGTTCCACCGAGTCGGTCTCGCCGGCGAACACCGGGATCTTTTTCTCCGTACCGACTTGCAGAACCGATTCCAGAGCCGAAACGACGGTATTGTCCTTCGGCACGTAAATGACGTCCGCACGGCCGACCAACGATTCCGCCGCCTGTTTCACTTCCGCGCTGGAAGCCACCGTGACTTCGACGGATTTCAGCCCTAATTTTTCCAGCTCCGCTTTCGCCCGTTCCACGTTCACGACCGCGTTTTGTTCCCCGGCGTTGTAAATCATCCCCACCGTCTGAACGTCCGGAAACTCGTCCTTAATGAACTGCATCAGGAGCGGAATGGCATCGGGATGCGTATCCGACGTACCGGTGACGTTTTTACCCGGCTTTTCCAAGTCATCCACCAGCTTCGCCCCAAGCGGGTCGGTAATGGCCGTAAACAATACCGGCATCCCCACCGCTTCCGCTTCCTTTACCATAGCCTGGGCGGTGGAGGTGGCGATGGCCAACACCAAATCCTTTTTGTCGGCAACGAAATTTTGCGCAATCGTCGTATTCGTGTTCGGATCGCCTTGGGCCAGTTTCACGTCGATGTTGCTTTCGCTGAATCCGTTATCCAACAACGCTTGAATGAATCCTTCCCGCGCAGCGTCCAGCGACGGATGCTCCACCAACTGGGCAATCCCGATTTTAAACGCCGCATTTCCGGATACATTCCCTTCTTGGGTTTGTTGTTCTTGTTGCTGTCCCCCTTGTTGCTCTTCCGGTTGCGTATTGGCCTGCTGCCCGCTACCACATCCGGCGAGAAGCAGCGCCATAATGAGCCCGAGAGCAAGCCAGAGCCCCATCCGTTTCCGCTTCATTTTCTTCCTCTCCTTGTCGGTCTAGTCATGCTTTACCGCGGCAAACAGTTACCGCCGGCACTATCTTACCTGTACCGGTAATACAGTGTCAACTGATCTCTTTTGCCGAGCGGGGCAACACGACATCGTACGCTTCTCGGTCGAACAACTCTTTATCGCCCGCCACAGTCACTTCCACATTGGGGTACACTTTCTTGGCCCGGAAAACACCTTTTAGCGCGATGACGGCCCGCGTTCCCGAACGGGTTCCCACTTCCGCGCATTGGACGTCGCCTTCGGCGTAAATTTCCGAAGCACGGACATACCCATTACATTTGACGGAGCCCCGGGTATAAATGCGGCTATAGTAAACCGATTCTCTGATCTGAACGTTACCGCTGGCTTCCACGGTGGTGTTGTTCAGACTTCTGACTACAATGGAACCCTTGTCGCTGTCCTCATCAGAAAGCATCGACAACCGCTCGTCGATTTCTTCCGCCAACTTTTCGAAATTCACTTCTCCGGCTCCCATTAACACGGAACGTTGGAAATGATGCCGCAACGTTTTTTCCAATCCGGAGGACCATTCCTGCAGTAAGGGGTTATTGCGAATCATTTGGTAGAACTGCTCGGCAAGGGTTGGTAAATTTTGGAACTTATTGTCCAACAAGAATAACGCCAGCCTCTCATCACTTTGGTAATTCAATTCGGGTTTGTGCCGCCGGAGAAGCTGGATCCCTTCCCGCATTTTGGCAAAACGTTCCTTAATTTGCACCAACAACTGTTCGGCATGGAGCAATTCCTCCGACGCCACCCCGGCGATCAGCCGGCCGCCGAACACCGTTTTTTCCGCCAAGATGTTGCCTTGCGCGGCGATGCGGGCATTGTTCACGTTTCCATACAAATAGACATTGCCGAACGCCTCCAGTTCCACGCCGTCCAACACATTCCCCTGGACGGCCACATCCCCCTTGAAGCGAATCCCCCCTTCTTTGAAGGTCAAGTCGCCCCGCACGACGTGAATTGGCAAAATCGTCACCATATTCTTGTTAATGACGGGCCGTCCCGAAATTTCCGCAATGGCTTCCGTCTGCGTTTCGTTCAGACGAACGCCTTTACCAGCCTTCATTTGTATTTCTCTTCCCGGCTTGTGGGGGATTGGTTGGCCGGTTACGGTCGTCCCGTCACGTCCCGGTTGCGCCGGATACAAACGGGCCACTAGCTGCCCTTGTTCCACCGACTCGATATCTCGCTTCAACAACTGGCGGATGGATTCGGGGCTGTTGAGCATCTTCCAATCGTCCTGATGCACGATCAGCTCAATTCGTCCGTCGATGCCGTTTTGCGGCGGGATCCCTTCGGCAACCACCACCCATTCTAGGGATCCTTCTTGCGCCAACTGTTCTAATCGATCTTCAAGAATTCCGAAAACGACTCCTTTTTCGGCCAAGGCCGCCTTCAGTTCTTCAACCCTATAACGTGGCGCTTCGACTTCCCGCCGTATGGCCCGCAGCGTGAGTGCAACCCTCGGCTCCGGTTGGTCCTGCAATTCAGCCGTAAACCCGTTTATGTATTCGACGCGCATTTTCGCCTTCAAGCCGTCTTCGGTGACCATCACGTCGATGCGTCTTTCCGGCGGTTGGTCAACCGCTTCCACAACGACGTCTTGTTCGCCGTCGAACACGAACGGGTACACATCGACAACTTTGTCGCCTACTTTCAATTGAACCCCTTTGTCAACGCGAATCGTCGGAAAACGACCCCGTCCAACCGGCGGATCGTAGTGGATCAAACCGTCAATAAAACGCAACCGTCCATCCCGATCTCCTTCGGAGGCAGGTTCTTCGCCCTCGCTTTCCGCGGTTTGGGAAGACGTCGGCGCTTTCCGCAGGCGCAATTCAACTTCCACCCATTTCGGTCCGAACCATCCCCGTTTCTCTTTAACGACGGTCACAACAACATCTTCCCGTGCCCATCCGGTCTTTTCCAGCCCTTGTTTTATTGCTTCCTCCACCGTTTTCGCTTGGATGCGCACAGCCATCGGGCCACCCCCTTATGTCTGAATTGGTAATAAATTAACAAAAAATAAATTATAAAAAAACACCTCTATACTAAGCCGCATCAATAAAAACTGCCTCATTAAATAATAACACGAAACCCGCGCTTTGTGTCACGGCAAGGCAAAGTTGCTTCACCGTCTCCGCACTGATACAATGACGGTGACCTCCATTACCGACCCGACAAGGAGTGGGACGATGAATCATCCGGCCGATGAAAAACGGGTCGTCCAACCGCGGAAAACCCAGCTCATCAACCGACTCAAGCGCATTGAAGGCCAGGTACGGGGCATTCAACGTATGATACAAGAAGATCGGTATTGCGTCGACATATTGGTGCAAATCGCCGCCGTCAAATCGGCCGTTGAACAAGTGGCCCTCGTATTAATCGAAGATCACACCCGTCATTGCTTCAGTCAAGCCATCCAACACAACCAACAAGAACAAGCCCTCGCCGAATTAATGGACGTCATACGGCGTCTGGCCAAGTAAATCGCTACTTTCCAAACAAATTTCTCAATTGCGAAAAGGATTTTTCCATTCCATCAGCACAGCGTAATTACACGATTCTTCATCTTCCAAATAACCCGAGACCACCTTCAAGGGGGTGCGTCCACTACGCAGCAAGAAAGTGATCACCGGATCTTGCAGTTCTCCCCGCAAAACCATGGCCAAATATTGCTCCGCCGTCAATTCTTTGGCTTTTTTATGATATCCGGGCATCCGTCCCCCGCCCAATAATCGAGCCAGACCTTTATGAACGACCAATTCGTACATCGACTGCATGAGCCATTTTCCTAGACCCAACTGGCGATAGGCCGGCCGCACACTGATGTCGACGACATACAACGTGTTGCCGTTTGGATTGTGATTTCGAATGTATCCGCCATCGGTCATCTCTTCCCACGTGTGATCGGGGTACCGTTCATCAAAATCGACCAATAGGCACGTCATGGAACCGGCCAATACGCCGTCGACCTCGACACACAAGGCTCCTTCCGGGAACAGGCTTATATGGTTGTACAACTGTTCTTTGTTCCACCATAATTCCGATGGAAACGGCGGAGGAAAACATTCCCGCTGAATTTCGATCAACCCGGCAAAATCCTTCTCCCCGTAATTTCGAATGAGGGCCGGAACAGGCCGATCCCGCCGAAAGACATAGATCGCTTTCCTATACATAGCCATCCCCCTGAATTCGTCACATCCTTATTCCCAACCGGGATAAAGATCGATTCGTCGGTCGCGCCACGGGGTCACCGAACCCTTCTCCCGGACGTAATATAGCAGCGAAAGATCCAAATCGGCCGTTACGACCATTTCGTGGTTCATTTCTCCCTCGGCCAAAACGCCCCGGGGTGGAAACGGAATATCGTTGGGAGTAATGATCGCAGCCTGTCCGTAGTTGGCCCGCATGAAATCAACGGCCGGCAAAGTCCCGACGGTGCCGGTCATGACGACGTACACTTGGTTTTCAACGGCCCTGGCATGACTTGTATAACGAACCCGGTCGTACCCGTGGCGGTCGTCGGTACACGAAGGACAAAAGATCACATCGGCCCCCTTGGCTCTGGCCATGCGGACGATTTCAGGAAATTCAATGTCGTAGCAGGTCAAAATGGCGATCGTACCTTTTTCGGTCTTGAATACCTCCAGCTCTTGCCCAGGCGACAAACGCCATTCTTTCACTTCGGTAGGCGTCATGTGCAATTTCGGCTGTTGCGCCACCCGCCCGTCAGGAAAAAACAGATGGGCTACATTGTACAGCCGGTCTCCCTGGCGGACGACATGGGTTCCGGCGATGATGTGCATGCCTGTTTTCCGGGCTAAATTGGTAAACAACGCCCGGTATTGTTCAGTAAAATCAGGCAACTCCATAATGGTAAGCGGCCTGCCCAACCCATCGCCGATGGACAACAACTGGGTCGTAAAAAATTCCGGGAACAACACAAAATCTGAAGCAAATTCCGCCGCCGTCATGACATAATGTTCCACTTGTCCGGCAAACTCGTCAAAATGCCGAATGTTCCGCAGCTGATACTGAACAGCCGACACTCTAAAATTCATCGGATAAACCACCCTTAATATCTACTTTTATGGCACACCCGATCATCCGTTTACAGGTTATACCCGATCGTTCCTTTATCCAATCGATGTTGAACACATCCGAATCTATTAAAGAAAATTTCCCCCGTTCATCGCAATAGGTTTAAACTTTTTTTTAAAAAAAGGCCGCAGCCTCGTTGCCACGAGACTGCGGACGGCTTGAATGCTTCTTTACCTTTTAATCTTCCATGGTTGACAAATCTCCGGTGGGCAAGCCCAGCTCCCACGCTTTCAACACCCGCCGCATAATCTTTCCGCTGCGGGTTTTCGGCAGCGAGTCGCGGAATTCGATTTCCCGCGGCGCCGCGTGGGCCGCCAGTCCGTTGCGTACAAAGAGGCGGATTTCTTCTTTCAGTTCTTCCGACGGCTCGTACCCTTTCCGCAGGGCGACAAATGCCTTGATGATTTCACCCCGTACCGGGTCCGGTTTGCCGATGACCGCCGCTTCCGCCACCGCCGGGTGTTCCACCAATTTGCTCTCGACTTCAAACGGGCCGACCCGTTCGCCGGACGTCATAATGACGTCGTCAACCCGTCCTTGGAACCAGACATACCCGTCTTCGTCCATGACGGCCGAATCGCCTGAAATATACCAGCCAGGGATGCGGAAATATTCTTCGTACTTCTTCTCGTTTTTCCAGATTTTCCGCATCATGGACGGCCAACCGGCCTTGATGCACAAGTTCCCCATTTGCCCACGGGGCACTTCGTTGCCTTGATCGTCCAAAATCGCCACTTGGATACCGGGGAACGGCCTGCCCATGGAACCGGGCTTGATGGGCATGCACGGGAAGTTGACAATCAACTGTCCTCCCGTTTCGGTCATCCACCATGTGTCATGAATGCGCAATCCGTATACTTTCAAGCCCCAACGGACGACCTCGGCGTTCAACGGCTCGCCGACGCTGAGAATATGCCGCAAGGAACTGAGATCGTACTTTTTGGCGACATCTTCGCCGGCACCCATCAACATCCGGAACGAGGTGGGCGCGCTGTACCACACGGTCACCCGGTATTTTTCTATGGTGGAATACCAATCGTCAGGATTGAACCGGCCGCCGCGAATGACCGACGAAGCCCCGTTCAGCCACGGGCCGAAGACCCCGTAGGACGTCCCCGTAACCCAGCCGGGGTCGGCGGTACACCAATAAATGTCGTCCTCTTTCAAATCCAATACCCATTTGGCTGTCTGATAATGATGGATCATGGCGTTATGAACGTGATAAACCCCTTTGGGTTTGCCGGTAGATCCCGACGTGTAGTGCAGAATCATTCCGTCTTCCCGGTCAACCCATTCAATTTCCAGTTCCCGGGAAGCTTCCGCCATTTCTTGTTCATAGCTGTAGAACTTCGTTCCGCCTTCTTCCGGCGGCAGTTCCTGGGCCCCGACCAAAATAATGTGTTTCAACGCGGGCAGTTCTTTGTACGGCACCCGGGGGAGCAAAGCCGGCGTGGTGACCAACGCCACCGCTTCGCTGTCTTCCAGCCGGTCCCGTACCGCCTGCTCCATGAACGCTTCAAAGAGCGGCCCGACAATGGCCCCGACTTTCAGCGTACCGATGAGGCTGATGTACAACTCCGGCGTCCGGGGCATGAACAAGAACACCCGATCGCCCTTTTGTACGCCGAGTTTCCGCAAAATATTGCCGAATTTGTTGGAAAGCAGTTTCATTTCCAGGAAGGTGTACTTCTCATCTCGGCTGGCGTCGCTGTAATACAGCGCCACTTTGTTTTTCCGCCACGACTCGGCATGCCGATCCACCGCTTCATAGGCCATATTCACTTTGCCTGTTTCATACCAGGAAAATTGCTTTTCTACTTCCTCCCAGGAAAAGTTGGCGTACGTTTCTTCGTAATTTTTCATGTTCGGATCTTGTGCTGTCGGGGGAATCAATTCTTGCGTCGGATTTGCCGTTTCTGTCATATCACACGCTCCGCCCAAGGCCAATTTCCGTACTTTGGCACGGTTCAACGCCTTGCCGGAGCCTGCACCTCCTTTTTTCATTTTACTTTATTTTAACATAATTGAATTATTAACGGAATGGAGTAAGCATTCGGCAATTCTGGTCATCTCAGTTGTTTCCGGTCAATTGCCGCCACGCTTCCGCCACTTCAGCCACGCTGGCTTCTTCTTCGATGGTCGAGATGTCGCCCGGATCTTGGCCCAGAAGGACCGCCTTCAAGACACGACGCATGATCTTTCCGCTCCGCGTCTTCGGCAGGACGGATACGAAGAGAAGATCCCCGACGACGGCCACCGGTCCCAGTTCCCGCCGCAAAGTGGCCAACAATTCTTGCCGCAGTTCGTCCGACGCCGTGTAACCGGCTTTAAGGACGACAAAGGCCGAAATGACTTCTCCGCGAATCGGGTCCGGCTTGCCGACGACACCGGCTTCCGCCACCGCCGGGTGAGTGAGCAACGCCGACTCCACTTCCACCGTCCCGAGTCGATGTCCGGCCACCTTCAACACCTCGTCGGCCCGTCCGGCAAACCACACATAGCCGTCTTTGTCGATTTGGGCCGCATCGCCGGCATGATAGTAACCCGGTGTCCGCTCCCAGTATTCGCGGGCGTACCGCTCCGGTTCGCCCCACAGGCGGGCGGTCAATGTCGGGAAAGGCCGGGCGATGACCAGCGTTCCAGGCTCACCAGGAGGCAACGGCTCGCCATCGGAGCCAACGACCCGAACGGCCATGCCGGGCAGCGGCACACCGGCCGAACCGGGCTTTACCGGCAACACACCGAGACCGTACGGGTTCCCGATAACCGGCGCCCCCGTTTCCGTCTGCCACCAATGGTCGAGAACCGGCACTTTTCCTTCCAGCACTTCCTCCGCCAGCCATGACCACGCCGGCGGATTCAACAGTTCGCCGGCACAGAAAACCCTCTCGAGCGCCGAAAGGTCGAAGCGCTTGGGCACGTCTGCGCCGTATTTCATGAGCATGCGGACGAGCGTCGGCGACAGGAACAGACCGGTCACCCGTTCCTCTTCCAAAATGCGGTAGAACGTTTCCGGCCCGGGATAATCCAACGCGCCTTCAAAGGCCACTGTAGTGGCGCCGTGCAGCAGCGGCCCGTACACGATGTAGCTGTGGCCGACAATCCAGCCGATGTCCGATGTGGACCACCAGATGTCTTCCTGGCGCAGGCCGTACATCCAATCCCCCATGGCGCGCACGCCCACTTGGTACGCTCCGTGGGTATGGACGACCAGTTTCGGCTTGGCCGTCGTGCCGGACGTCGACAAGATGAAGGCGGGAGCGTTGGATTCGAGTCGCACCGCTTCGTCGGTCTGTCCCTCCCCTTGGGCAAGGAATTCATCCCACAGCATGTCCCGGCCAGGATGAAGCTCGGGTTCCTTCTCGCCCCGGCGCAACAGCACCACCCGTTGCAAATCCGGCAACGGATCTTTCAACGCTTCGTCGACAATGGCCTTCAAGTTGACCGCTTGCCCGCGGCGGAACGTCACATCGGCCGTCAGGAGCACTTTCGCCCCCGACAGGGCCATCCGTTCCCGCAGCGCTTTGGCGCCAAATCCAGCAAAAACGACGACGTGAATGGCGCCGATCCGGGTCGTCGCCAACATGGCGGCGATGGCTTCCGGAACGGTAGGCATGTAAATGCCGACCCGATCGCCTTCGCCGACCCCAAGCCCCCGCAACGCGCGGGCAATCCGCCGGACTTCTTGCCAGAGCTGGATGTAAGTGTATGTTCTTCTTTCCCCCCGCTCATTGAGTCCGATGAGGGCCGCATGTCCGCCCCAACCGCGTTCGACGTGAACGTCCAACGCCGCATAACTGATATTGGTCTGCCCGTTCACAAACCAGCGGAAATCGGAAGGAACGCCGTCAAAAGCTTTTTCCCAACGACGGAACCAAAACGACTGCTCGGCGACCCGCTCCCAAAAGCGAACGAAATCTTTTTCCGCCTCTTCTTGCATGCTTCTGATTTTTGCGCTGACGAGCCGCGGCCTCACCGTTTCCTTGTCTTCCATTTGTGGTTTCTCCTCCGTTCGTCGTCCAATCGCACGCTGTCCTGCAACGTTTCGATGCTCATAAGGAGGCTCCGAGGTCATCCCCTCCTTCCCGTTGACCAGAAAGTACAGAGCACACTCGGAGCGATATGGCCCAATTGTCCTGCGACAATCGGCGTCGTATTACATTTCTGCGCCCATACCCGTATTGGCCTTGACAAACAATTCGTCGTACTTGTCTTCCATCGATTCAGGCCGCGTGACGAGGGTGACGATAAACGACGTCAAAAATCCGATCGGCACGCTGATGATACCCGGGTTGGCCAGCGGGAAAACGGCGTTTTCGCCCATGACGCTGGGCCCTAACATCACCAACGCCACCGCCGTGACCATCCCGACGAGCATCCCCGCTACGGCACCGGCCGTGTTAAACCGCTTCCAATAAATCGAGAAGATGAGCGTCGGCAAGTTGGCGCTTGCGGCAACGGCAAAGGCAAGGGCCACCAAATAAGCGACGTTTTGCCCTTTGGCCAAAATCCCGATAATGATGGACAAAGCACCGACGACCAAGGCCGTGTAACGGGCGACGCGGAATTGTTGTTTCTCGTCGGCTTGGCCTTTTTTGATAACGTTGGTGTAAATGTCGTGGGCAAACGCACCGGAAGCCGCAATGACGAGACCGGCCACGACCGCCACGATGGTCGCGAAAGCAACCGCCGCAATGGCCGCCATGAACATTTCACCGCCAATGCTGCCCGGTCCGCCGCCGAGATATTGGGCCAGCAACGGCGCCGCCATGTTGCCACCTTTATCGGCCTCACGAATCGCATCGGGCCCGACCAAAACCGCCGCGCCGAAACCGACAAACGTGATCAACACATAGAAAATACCGATGAGAATCATGGCCCAAATGACCGACTTACGCGCCTCTTGCGCCGTAGGCACCGTGTAGAAGCGGATCAAGATGTGCGGCAGACCCGCCGTACCGAGAATCAACGCAATCCCCAAAGAAACCAAGTCGATGGGGTTTTTGTACAGTTTACCGGGTTGCAAGTACTCGATCCCGTTCTGGGCGATAACTTCCCCGAACAGGCGGGACGGGTTGAAACCAAACATGATCGCCAAGATGAGAACGATGAGAATGGTCCCCGACATGAGCAGGACCGCTTTGACGATTTGCACCCAGCTGGTGGCCAACATTCCGCCGAACACGACGTAGATGACCATCAAGCACCCGATGATGATAACCGCCAATTCATACGGAATGCCAACCAACAACTGAATGATGGAACCGGCCCCCACCATTTGCGCCACCATGTAAAAGGTGCTGACCACCAAGGTGACGAGAGCGGCCGTCGTCCGTACTGGCACCGCTTTCAAACGATAGGCCAAAACGTCGGCCATCGTATATTTCCCCGAGTTCCGGAGCGGCTCGGCGACGATGTACAACACGACGATGTACCCCATGAGCCAACCGACGGCATACATGAATCCATCGTACCCGTTCAAGGCCACCAAACCGGCAATGCCGAGGAACGACGCGGCGCTCAAATAGTCGCCGGCGATGGCCAAACCGTTTTGCCACCCGCTCAGGGACCGCCCGGCGGCGTAAAATTCGCTCGTGCTGCGGTTGCGTTTAGACGCCCAGTACGTAATGTACATCGTCAACAATACAATAGCGGCAAAGAGGAAAATGCCAAATAATTGTGCTCCGCCCATCCTCACGCCCCCTTCCGGCTAAATTTTTCTTTCAACGCTTTCGCTTTTTCGTCAAACTGTTTCGCCTTGGCCACGTACCAGAAGGCCAACGCCCACGCCACGATGTAACACAACATCCCGTACAAATAACCGAAGGTGACATTTCCGATGACAAAAGAATTCATTAACGGCTTGGCATATCCGGCCAGTATGGGCAAGGTCAAATAATATGCGATAAAAATGAGGACTACCGGCCAGACGAACATCATTTTTGACCGTCGGAGTTGCTTGAATTCCTCCGAGTTGGCAATTTGATCGTACCGTTCCATCGAAACACCTCCGTTCTGAAGAATATTCAGACGAAATGAAGGTAAGCGCTTACCATTTTCAGTATATCGCGAATTCTGGCACCGTGGCGTGATACGGTACGAATTGTCGTATCCCGTGCCTGATTTGTCAGCTCAAAAGTTCGAACAATCGCTTGGCCGCCGCCCGGCTGACAGGGATGAGGGTCTGCTTGCCGTCTTTCAGCCGAATGTTCCAAGCGCCGTTGAACCAAGGCGTAATTTCCTGGATGTAGTCTAAATTGACCAAATAACTGCGGTGCGTCCGAAAAAATGGATATCCCCGGAGTTTTTCCTCCAATTCCTGCAACGTCAGCCGGCTTTGGATCGTCTCCTTTTCCGTGTGAATTTCCAGCATCCGATCGACCCGTACGGCGTAACAAATGGATTGCGGCGTGAGCACCACCACCCGTTCGCCGTCTTCGATCAACAATTTGCGGCTTTCTTGGACAAAGGACGGCGCCACCGGCAAGTTGGCCAGCCTTTTGCGTATCCGCTCCATGGCCTGTTTAAAACGGACTTCATCATACGGTTTCAGCAAGTAATCGACCGCTTCCAGCTCAAAAGCTTTCACCGCGTATTCGTCGTAAGCCGTAGTGAAAACAAACAACGGCATCTCCTCCGGCGAGCACTGTTCCCGCAGCCGCCGGGCCACGTCGATGCCGGACAGGCCGGGCATTTGGATGTCCAAAAAAATGACATTGGGACGGTATTGATCAAAAAAAGCCAAGAGCTGTTCCCCGTTTTCCGCACTGGGACACAAAGTGACGTCCTTTTCTTTTTGCAGGAAATAGGCCAATTCCTCCCTCACCAAACGTTCGTCTTCCGCAATCATCACCCTTATCTTCATTGCCCATTTCCCTCCTCTTCTTGAACCGGTATGCGGAACCAAACCTCGCTGCCACCGGCGGGCAAGTTGCGGACATGCAAACGCGAAGCTTCCCCCAACAAGCCGATGAGCCGTTGATTCACATTGTACAAACCGATGCCGCCCCCTTTCCCGCCGGCCAGCGGCACTTGGCCGGCCTGTTCCAACAGTTTTTTCGGAAATCCGCAGCCGTTGTCCCGGACAAAAACCGTCACCCAGCCGCCCTCCTTCGCCACCTCAATTTCCACTTTCCCTCCGCTGGATACGTTGCTCAAACCGTGGACGATGCAATTCTCCACGAGGGGCTGGATGGAAGAAGGCGGCAGCCATGCCCGGCCGGCGCCTTCGGCCATGCGGCATTCGACCGACAGCCGTTCGGCAAAGCGGGCCCGAATGATTTCCAGATATGCGTTCAAATGTTCCCATTCTTGTTCCAGGCGGATGAGCGACGCGTTGGCCAGGCGCAGGTTGAACCGCATGTAATTGCCCAGCTGGACGGTAATGTGCCGTGCCAGATGGGGATCGACGCGGATGAGCGTGGCGATGAGATGCAACGTATTGAAAAGAAAATGGGGATTGATTTGGGCTTGCAAATTCCTCAGCTCGGCATCGCGAATTAAGCGTTGCAACTTTTCCGCCGCCACGGCATTGAGCTGGTTGGATATGAGTTTGCCCAGCCCTTGCGCCAACGCCACTTGCACGGCCCGCAATTGATGGGATTTTCCGAAATACAACTTGATGAGCCCAATCACTTCGCCCGCCTGAAATAACGGCACAATGACGGCCGCCTGCAGGGGACAGTCGGGATGGCTGCAGCGAATTTCATCCCGGGAATGGACGACAAACACTTTGCCTTGGCGAATGGCCTCCAGCGCCAATTGGGTTTTCAGCGGATCGCCTTGGCGGTGGTGATCGTCGCCCAGTCCGATGTGGGCCAACACCGCTTCCCGATCCGTCACCGACACCGCCCCCACTCCCAGCTCCCGATAAAGCAGTTCGGCGATATCCCGGGCCCGTTCCGCCAAAGAATCGTTTTCCAAATAAGGCAGCGCCTTTTCGGCGATGGCCAAAGCCTTGCCGGCCGCCAGGGCCGCCTCTTGCTCCTTTTCGTTCATGGCCAGCCGAATCATGGCCGTAAACACCGCGATGGCCACACTGTTGGTCACCACCAGCGACGGGCCAAACCGGTTCACAAGATAAACCATTTCCTCCGGTTGATGGGTAAAAACCAACAACAGGCCCATTTGCAAAATAGGAGGAAAAATGCCGATGAACAAGGCCTTGGCCGGCGCGATAATCCGCTCTTCAGAAAAAAACCGGGCCGTCAACCCGGCCAACAACCCGGTCAAGGAGTTGGACAAAAAATAGGCTTCATTCCCCATGCCGCCCAACGCATACAAATACACTCCGACCACCAGGCCGGCCCCCAACCCGACCAGCGGTCCGCCCAAAAGTCCGGCGATGACGACCGCCACCAGGGAAGAACCGAGCAACATTTGATCATCTTCCAAGGACAACACCCAAAAATGGGTCGAATAGGTCGAACCTTCCACCACGACACCGACTTGCGAAGCGACAATGCCGAACAAGCCGAAAATGAAGGCGTGAAGAATCGTCGTCCCGGTGTCCACTTCCCGATCCAACAGCGCCCGAAAAAAGGATAAGCGGGTTAACATAAAAGCGATGATCAACAACAAACCGATGCGTTCAAAAAAGATCAATGTCAGGAGTTCCACATCGCTTTCCCTCCCGCGTCATCCTGCGGGTCGACACCCGTTTGGGCCCGGACCAGAAGCCGGTAAAAACGGGCGTCATCCGACGGCCGACGGGCCAAAAGCGCGCCCAGGATGGCGCCCAAAAACCCGACCGGAATGGCAATGATACCGGGATTGTATAGCGGAAAAATCGGCTCCCTGGCAATCCAGCCGTTCACCTGGTTCATCACGTGGGGACCTAAAACGAGCAAAATAACCGACGCGAAAAATCCGCTGACCATGCCGACCAGGGCCCCGGTTTCATTAAAACGCTTCCAATACAAGGTCAACAAAATCGTCGGCAAATGGCTGGAAGCCGCCACGACAAACGTCAAGGAAACGAGAATGGCGACATTCAATTTTTCCAAACCAAGAGAAAAGAAGGTGGAAATAAGTCCAATCCCCAAGGCCGTCCACTTGGCCACCCGCAACTGTTCCCTGCCCGACGCCCGTCCTCCCCGCAAGACGTGATTGTACACGTCATAAGCAAGTGACGTGGTGGCGGAAAGCACGAGTCCCGTAACCACCGCCACAATCGTGGCGAAGGCAATGGCGGAAATAAAAGCCATCAGAAAATCCCCGCCCAAGACGTCGGCGAGCAGCGGCGCGGCCAAATTCCCCGTCGGGTCGGTGGATACGAGCCGCCACCATCCGACCAAGGCCACCGTCCCCAAACCGAGCATGAGGGCCATCAAGTAAAAAAGTCCAATGATCCAACAGGCGGTAATGACCGAACGGCGCACGTCCACCGCGTCCTTGACCGTATAAAAGCGAATTAAAATGTGGGGCAAGCCGGCCGTTCCGCAAAGGAGCGTCATGTACAGCGACAACATCTCCAACGGTGAGGCGAAATAATTGCCCGGAAGAAAAAACTGTTCCCCAAGCGGCGTCCCCTGTTTCACCGCTTCCAAAAAAGCCCCGAAATCCCAATTGAAGCGGGCCAACAGCATCAGCGACAGCAAAAACGTCCCCGACATCAATAAGACCGTTTTGATAATTTGCACCCATGAGGTGGCCACCATACCGCCGAAAACGACATAAACCGTCATCAGGCTGCCGATAATCAAAACGGAAACGGTATAATCGATGCCCAGCAACAGCCGAATCAACAAGCCTGAAGCCACCAATTGCGGTATCATATAAAAAATCGATATCAAGAAAGTGCCGCCGGCCATGGCCAATCGCATCCGCTGTCCGGGAAAACGGTAACAAATGACGTCAGCCACCGAATATCGGCCTAAATTGCGAATCGGCTCGGCCACCAGAAATAAAACAATCAAATATGAGACCAAAAAGCCGATGGAGTACAAGAAACCGTCAAACCCCGACAACGCAATGACGCCGGTAATTCCTAAAAAAGACGCGGAACTGATGTAATCCCCGGCGATGGCCATGCCGTTTTGCAAACCACTCAGGCGGCCGTCGGCAATGTAAAAAAGATGGGTGGACTGTTTCCGTTGCGCGGCCCAATGGGTGATGATCAAGGTACTTCCGATAATACATAAAAACAATAAAAACGTCGTCAAATTCATCGGCAGTTCCTCTTCTTGATTTCTTCTACAATGGCGTCAAACGATTTGGCGCGGCGCCAGTACACCCAGGCAAAAAACCATGTCATGAACACTTGGGCAAAAGCAAGCCACCACCCCCACGGCAGACCATACATCGGCGAGGGGCGGTTCATCCATTGCGGCACAATGCCGATGGCGAGCGGCAACAGGAGGTAACATCCCGTAAAACCGACCGTCGCCGTCACTAAAAAGCGGCGTTTTTGCCGGATGAAGGCTTGAAACTGGTGGGTTTCCACCATCATTTCCGCTTTTGGCCTGCGCCTCACCGCTACCCCCCCAACTTCAGACTCATTGAAATTTGTATTTTATTAATCTTAATCTATTTAATTAAAATGTACCATGATTCGGACTCATCCGCCAAGTTTATAGCCCATTCAATATGTTGCCAATGTGTGAAATTGTTGAAAAACCGGTTTTTTCTCCGGTCATAAACCGGTATAATGGTGAGACCAAAGATACTTCCCAATTTGAGAGGAGCCCTTTGCGATGAAAGTCAAAATGCAACATCGCAAGCAATACCATTGCCTGCATTTCCGCACGCCGAACGGTGAAGATTTGCTCGTCGAAGGACCGGTTCCGCCGGAAACGGTGGCCCGTTACCCGTTGCATCCCGAATGCGACGCCTTTCGCACGCCGGAAAAGCAACATGAGGCCTTGATGGAAATCGCCGGCTTCGAAGAAGCCCGCATCATTTTGGCCCACAACGAAACGACCACGGTGGGATACGTGACGTTCCTTCACCCCGACCCGTTGGAAAGCTGGTCGGACGAACAAATGGAAGAGTTGTTGGAGTTGGGCGCCATCGAAATCGCGCCGGACTACCGCCACGGCGGTTTGGCCAAAACGTTGTTGAAAGTGGCGTTTATGGATCCGAACATGGAAAATTACATCGTCTTCACCACCGAATATTGCTGGCATTGGGATTTGAAGCGCACCGGCCTTTCGGTTTGGGAGTATCGCGACGTGATGGAGAAAGTGATGAAAAGCGCCGGATTAATTTGGATGCCGACCGACGACCCGGAAATTTGCGCCCATCCGGCCAACGCCCTCATGGTCCGCATCGGAAAAAACGTTTCCCCGTGCTCCGTCGAGGCTTTCGACCGGCTCCGCTTGCGCCGCCGGCATTTGTATTGAACCCGCCTTGTGCGTCATTTTGTTCCCGTCATCCGACATGCTATAATCACTAATGTGTGAAAACGACGAAACCGTCTGAAAACGTTATGGGAGAATCGGTGCCATGGACCAGCAAAACTGTGTCTTTATTTATAGCGACGCCTTTCAAACGTACAAATTCAACGATCTACATCCCTTTAATCAGAAACGGCTGATCCTGACCCTCGACTTAATTCAGCAGTTGGACTTGATCCGTCCGGAACAGTTCGTCACGCCGCGGATGGCGACGGAAGAAGAGCTGAGCGTTCTGCTCGATCCCCGCTTTATTGAAGCGGTGCGGCAATTGGATCCGTCGGAACCGGATAAGCCGCCGGCGTTTATCGATCCCGAAGAGTTCGGGCTTGACACCGACGACAACCCCATCTTTCCCGGCATGTACAAAGCAAGCCTTCTCAGCACGGGGGCAACGCTGTTGGCCGCCGAACTGGTCATGGAAGGAAAAGCGCGCCACGCATTAAATTTGGGCGGCGGCCTGCACCACGGTTTGCGGGACAAGGCAGCCGGCTTTTGCATTTTCAACGACGCCGCCGTCGCCATCGCCCACTTGCGGAAAAAATACCAGGCGCGGGTGCTTTATATCGACACCGACGCCCACCATGGCGACGGCGTTCAGTGGCTGTTTTACGACGATCCGAACGTCATGACCGTCTCCGTTCACGAAACCGGCCGTTACTTGTTTCCGGGAACAGGCGACGTCGAAGAACGGGGCACCGGCGCCGGCCTCGGCTACAGCATCAACTTGCCCTTGGACGCTTTCACCGAGGATGATTCGTATCTCGAAATGATTGAGCAATTGCTGCCTACAGTCGTCCGCAGTTTCCGGCCCGACGTCATCGTCAGCCAAAACGGTTGCGACGCCCACCGCTTCGACCCCCTCACCCATCTGGCGACGTCCATGCGGGTCTTTCAAGCCATTCCGCAAATCGTGCATGAACTCGTCCACGAATTTTGCGACGGCCGCTGGATCGCCCTGGGGGGCGGAGGGTATGACATTTGGCGGGTCGTGCCCCGGGCATGGACTCTATTGTGGGCGGAAATGAACGACATTCGGCTGGAAGATCAGCCTTTGCCGCCAGCGTGGCTTCATCGCTGGCAAGCGGAAAGCCCCGTCAACTTGCCGCCCCGCCTTTTTGACCCGCCGATGAAACCGATTCCACGGCGGGCGGAAATTGAAGCAAAAAACCGGCGCACCTTGGAACGGCTCATGTGGTATGTGCCAAAAGGCTAGCCGCGATTCGACCGGTGCTTGCACGATAAGACGAAGAAGGCACACGGCGAAATGTTTCGCCTTGTGCCTTTTTGTGTGTTCTCCTCAATCTTCCTTGGCTTCCCGCGGTTTTGTCGAATCCCGTTGGATCAATTGATGCAACAAGGTAACCCGCTGTTCTTCAATCGGTTCGTGATTCATAAACTTCGTCAACAGCCGCATGGCCACCGCTCCCAAGTCGTACATGGGCTGGGCGACGGTCGTCAACTTCGGCCGCATCATCGACGCCAAAGGCACGTCGTCGTAACCGATGACTTCGACGTCGTCGGGTACCCGCAGCCCTTTGTCCTGTATGGCATGGATGGCCCCGACGGCCATTTCGTCGCTGGCGCAAAACACCGCCGTCGGCGGATCATCCAACTCCAGCAATTGTTTCATGGCCGTGTAACCGGAATCGTAACGATAGTCGCCAATGCGGACCAACTGCTCGTCAAAAGGCAAAGCGGCCGATTCCAGCGCTTCCCGATAACCTTCCAGCTTGGCCAACCCCTTTTGCGGTTCCTCCAGCGAACCGCCAATAAAGGCGATGCGGCGATGGCCGCTTTCAATCAGATGGTGGGTCGCTTCCGACGACGCCAGGCGATGGTTGATGTTGACTGCGGGAAAACGCCGTTTCTCGTCCCGGGTGGCGCACAACACCACCGGGACATGGGCCGATTCAAAGACGGCTTCGTGTTCCGGCGTAATCTGCCGGCCCATAAACAACAAGCCGTCCACTTGTTTTTCCAAAAAGGTGTCGATCAAATCGAGCTCTTTCGGTTTCTGTTGGTCCGAATTGCCCAATACGATATTATAATGGTACATTTTCGCAATGTCTTCCACGCCCCGGGTCACTTCGGCGTAAAACGGGTTGGAAATGTCGGGAATGACGACCCCTACGGTGGTCGTTTTCTTGCTGGCCAGCCCCCGGGCGACGGCGTTGGGTCGGTAACCGAGCCGTTCAATGGTTTCCATCACTTTTTTACGGGTCGACGGCTTGACGTTGGGGTTGCCATTGACCACCCGGGAAACGGTGGCCATCGATACGCCCGCTTCCCTGGCCACGTCATAAATGGTCACGCTCATCCGGCGCCTGTACCTCCTTACAATGCCGTTTTCTGGCTATGCCTTGACAACCGACGAATTCCTGATGAGCCCCGCTTCCCGCAAGCCTTGCATCAATTCGGCAAATTGATTGAGGTTGAGCTGCTGGTTGGCATCCGAAAGCGCCACCGCCGGATTGGGATGCACCTCCACCATAATCCCGTCGGCGCCGGCCGCCAAAGCGGCTTTGGCGATGGGCAACACGATGTCCCGTCGGCCGGTGGAATGGCTGATGTCGACCAATACCGGCAAATGGGTTTCCTGTTTTAAGATGGGCACCGCGGAAATATCCAGAGTGTTCCGGGTCGCCTTTTCGTACGTGCGGATGCCCCGCTCGATGAGCATCACGTGCTCGTTGCCGTGGGACAAAATGTACTCGGCGGCATACATAAATTCTTCCATCGTCGCCGCCAAACCCCGTTTCAACAAGATGGGCTTGCGCACTTTTCCGGCTTCTTTGAGGAGAGAAAAGTTTTGCATGTTCCGGGCGCCGATTTGAATGACGTCGACGTACTCCGCCGCCTGTTCCAAGTCGGCCGGCGTCACCACTTCGCTGATGACGTACAGTCCAAATTCGTCCGCCACCCGCCGCAAAATGCGCAGCCCTTCGATCCCCAATCCTTGGAAATCGTACGGCGAAGTCCGCGGCTTAAACGCGCCGCCCCGCAACAGTTTCACGCCATGGCGAACGAGCGCTTCAGCCACCGTCCGCACTTGTTCTTCCGTCTCTACCGAACACGGCCCGGCAACCATGGCCGGCCCATAAGGTTCGCCGAGTATCAGATCCCCGACGGGCACATGGGTGTTGGTCGGTTTGCGCTTGCGGCTGACCAACAGCGCTTGTTTGCTGTCGTCTTTTTGCAAGTTGAGACTGGCTTTGAAAATTTCCTTAAACAAGTGCCGTATCGTCGCATCGTCAAACGGCCCCTCGTTCAATTCCACGAGCTTGGCCAACATTTCCGCTTCCCGCACCGGATCGTACCGTTCAACACCTTGCTTTTCTTTCAGCTGGCCGATTTTTTCAATGACGGCCGCCCTTTTGTTGAGCAGTTTCAACAATTCGATGTTGATCTCGTCCAGACGATTCCGCAACGATTCCAGGCTTTCCCCATGGGGGGTGTTCCCAGCCAACACTCTCCACTCCCTTAATCTTCACTATTATTTCCCCATTATAACGGATTTGTCCGCCTCCGTCACGCCACCGTTTTTTCACATTTTCAACCAATAGATGAGAGCAGTATAATGGGATTTGGGTAAAAGAGAAAACAAACGAGGTGAATCGACTTGGCACAAACGGTCATCGTCATGAAAGGCGATCAAACCGGTCAGGAATTGTTGGAAGAAGCGCTGCGCATCTTGGAACCGCATGTCATCGGTTTCGAAGTGCATCTGGAAACATTCGATCTCAGCCTGGAAAACCGGCGGAAAACGAAAAACCAGGTCGTGTATGAAGCCGCCTGGGCGATGAAAAAAGCCGGCTACGGCATCAAAGCAGCGACCATTACGCCGGAAGAAAAAGGCGATGTCGGCAGCCCCAACGCCATATTACGGCAAGAAATCGACGGGAAAGTCATCGTCCGCACCGGCCGCCGCATCCCCGGCATCATTCCCTTGGCCGGCCTTCACGCCCCCATTTCCGTCGTCCGCATGGCCGTGGGCGATGCCTATGGCGCCAAAGAATGGCGGGAAGGGGACGGGTTGGAAGAAATCGCCTACCGCACCGAAGCCATCGATCGCCGGACGTGCCGGGCGGTGGCGGAATACGCCTTTCAACAAGCCAAGCGGATGCGGGGAAAAGTGTTCGGCGGCCCGAAATACACCGTCAGTCCCATCTACGAAGGGATGCTCAAAGAAGAAATGGACGCCGCCAGCAAACGACATCCGGACGTCGAATACGATCCGCAGCTCATCGACGCGACGTATGCCCTGCTTGTTTCCTCCGGCGGCGAACCGTTGGTCATCCCGGCCTTAAACCGGGACGGCGACTGTCTCAGCGATTTGGTGTTGCAACTGTTCGGCAGCATTGCCGGCGCCGAGTCCTTGCTCCTAAGCCTGGACGATCAATTGCAAACCCGTGTCGTGATGGCCGAAGCGCCCCACGGAACCGCCCCTTCGTTATTCGGCAAAAACATCGCCAATCCGATGGCCATGATTTTGGCTTGTGCTTCCCTCTTGAACCATTTTCCCGACAAACAAGCCCATATTGCCGCCCGGGCCATTTACGAAAGCACCATTGAAGTCGTCCGGGAAGGAACGAGAACGCCTGACTTGGGCGGTACCGCCACCACCTCCGATTTTGTCACGGCGGTGATCAAAAAAGTGCAAACGAAATTGGACGCTTGGGACGCCATCCATTTCGGGGTGTGAAAATTTCTTCTCCGCAACACAATTCAGCGCGGCACCGAACGCGTCCATGAAATCAGTTCGTCCCGTATCTCCTCGCACCACTGTTCATCTTGCAATGACCGGGCCAATAGGAACAAATCCAACAATTCGTCCACCTTAATGCGCCGCAACGCATCCCACCAATCTTCCCGGCGGTGCCGGGCCTCGCCCGCGGCCCCCACCAGTTGCTGGACCAACGACGAAATCTCCTGAAAAGCCACGAGTTGGGAGGTCGGACGATCTCCCAACTCTTTCAGCAACGCTTTCAGTTCCGTCTTCACTTCTTCCAGCACTTGGGTGCGTCCGCAGACTCGGCACGAGGCCACCGGGACGTTTTTTATTTCCACTTGGCCTTGATACACCAAGGTCCGAAGTTCAATTTCCATTCTCTGTCCGCATCGACAACGATTACCCATGGCAAAACCAAACCATCCTTTCATTTCCAGCCGAAATCGCTTCGTTTCTCTTTAATTCGAATCCGTGTATTGGATTCGCGACGGACGGTTGAAATCCTGCCACGGGATGATAGTACTTATTGGCATTCGTGCCGAAGGTTGCCTTATGAAAATACTTCCGTTCTCCGCGGACGCCGCCGGGCCACGCCGGTGCGGATGGCCGCGTCGATGACGGCTTCCCGCACCCGCTCCACCACTTGTTGATGGAACACGCTGGGGATAATGTACGACTCGTTCAGTTCCTCATCCGTCACCACCGAAGCGATGGCCTTCGCGGCGGCCATTTTCATTTCCTCGTTGATCTGCCGCGCCCGGCAATCCAACGCTCCCCGGAAAATCCCCGGGAAACAGAGGACGTTGTTGATTTGGTTCGGAAAATCGGAACGCCCTGTGGCCATCACCCGCACGTAAGGCGCCGCTTCGATGGGGTCAATTTCCGGAATCGGATTGGCCATGGCAAAAACAATCGGATCCTTGGCCATCTTTTTCACGTCTTCCACCGTCAACACATTGGGCTGGGAGACGCCGATGAATACGTCGGCGCCGACAATAGCATCCGACAATGTGCCTTTCACGTTTTCCGGGTTCGTATGTTCGGCGAACCAGCGGTGATTGTACTGGGTGTAATTGCCGTTGCGTTCGATGACGCCGGCCCGGGCCACGCCGATCAAATTTTTCACGCCGGCGTTGAGCAACATTTTGGCAATGGCCACCCCGGCCGCACCGGCGCCGGAAATGACGACGGTAATTTCATCAATCCGCTTGCCGACAATTTTCAACGCATTGTACAGACCGGCCAGCGTCACCACCGCCGTCCCGTGTTGATCGTCGTGGAATACCGGAATGTCCAGTTCTTCTTTCAGCCGATCTTCGATTTCGAAGCAACGGGGCGAAGAAATGTCTTCCAAATTAATGCCGCCGAAAGCCGGCGCGATCAACTTCACCGTCCGGACGATTTCATCCGGATCTTTCGTGTCCAAACAAATGGGTACGGCGTCGACCCCGGCGAACTGTTTAAACAGCACCGCCTTCCCTTCCATGACGGGCATGGCCGCCAGCGGGCCGATGTCCCCCAAACCGAGGACCGACGTACCGTCACTGACGACGGCCACCGTGTTCCGCTTCATCGTAAACGTAAAGGCCAAATTTTCGTTTTCGTGAATGGCCGTGCTGACCCGGGCCACCCCCGGCGTATACACTTTCGACAAATCGTCCCGGTTCTTAATCGGAAACTTTGGTTGCGTTTCCAATTTACCGCCCAAATGCATCATGAACACCGAATCGGAAACGTGAATCAGGCGTACGCCCGGCAGGCCCTTGACGGCTTCCACAATCCGATCCGCCTGTTGCTGATCCGAGACATTCACGGTCAAGTCCCGCACCGTATATTCGGCCGTGGACTCGATCATGTCAATCCCTACCACGTCACCGCCGGCCTCGCTAATCTCCGAAACAACGGTAGCAAAAGCTCCCGGCGGCGTAATTTCCAAACGTAAAATCAAATTCGGATTCGCTTTTGTCGGCAATGTCATCCACGGCTTCCTCCTTTTTCCAGTATTTGATACAGTGCGGTGTTTACTTCTTCAGTAAACTTGAAATGTAGAATACCACAATCCGAAACTGATGCATAGACCTAATCTATCAGAATTGTTGTATAACAGCGTTAATTTTTTGTGACTATTATATGACATTTTTATGTAGTTTCTTAACAGCAAAAGGTTTGCGGTCCAATGATAAGGTTAACTATAATAACTTAGTAATACAATATTTTCATCATACCATAGTGACATAAATTGATAAACATAAGTGAGGAATTTTGCCATGTCGCGTCCTTGGCTTTATGGACTCTTAACGGTCGTCATGATTATATGGGGATTGAACGTCATCGCTATCAAGTGGATTGTCGTCGCTTTCGCTCCAGTCACCATTACCGCCATCCGCGTCTTTATCGCGGCCTTGTCGCTGTTGCCGGTCTTGGTCTTCGGACGTCTTATCAAACGTCCGAACCGGCAACAATTGATTTATTTGACCGTTATCGCTGTGTGCGGCGTGCTGATGCACCATTTGTGCCTGGCCGTCGGTTTGGCCAACACCACATCGGCCAACGGCGGACTCATCCTCGGCACCGTCCCCATCGCCACGTCCATCTTGGCGGCGGTCATGCTGGGGGTCAGGCTGTCGTTGTTTCGGATAGGCGGGCTTTTGTCCGGATTTACCGGCATTTTATTGATTATGTTAAGCCAACAAACCGGTCGCTGGCATTTGGCGTGGGGCGACTTGTTTATGTTTTTCGCCGTCCTTGCCCAAGCCATCAGCTTCATCTTCATCAAAAAAATCACCGCATCGATGGAAGCGGCGGCGGTTACCGGGTTGACGCAATTGTTCGGTTCGTTGCTCCTCTTTGTCGCCGCACTGCAACTGGAACCCCACGGCCTGGAAAGCCTCCGGGGAGGCACTTGGTTCGACTGGGCAGTCGTTGTCGCATCCGCTGTCTTGTCCACCGGGCTCGGCCATCTCATCTACAACACCGCCATTCAACGGGTGGGGACCGTCGAAGCGGCGGTTTTTCTCAACATGACACCACTTTTTTCGCTGCTCGGATCGGTATGGCTGCTCGGCGAAACGCTCCTTACCCAACATTTCATCAGCTTCGTATTTATTGCCATTGGTATCTTCTTGGGCACCGGCATTGCCGATGAATGGGCCTGGAAGCGAAAACAGCAACGTCTGAAAACTGAACCAGTAAAAACAAGGCAAATCGAATAAGAGATAATAAAAGGAAAACCGGAAAATGCCAGGTTGGTATCGGCTGGGAAATGGTGGAGCCGGGAAAACGACTGCATATCGTCATTGTTTGGCAGACAGGAGGGATATTAAGGGTAACAAGACAACCATTGCGGGATATGGGACAAAAGGAGGCCGCTAAATGCGTATCGGCGTCCCGAAAGAAATCAAAAACAATGAGCATCGGGTGGCGGTGACTCCATCCGGTGTGATGCAACTGACACAAGCCGGTCATCACGTCATTGTGGAACATGCCGCCGGCGAAAGCATCGGTTTTACCGATGACCAGTACCGGGCCGCCGGCGCCCGCATCGCCGACCGCGATACGGTCTGGCGGGAAGCGGAGATGATTATGAAAGTGAAAGAACCGCTGCCGGAAGAATACCGTTATTTTCGCCAAGACTTAATATTATTTGCCTATCTCCACTTGGCGGCGGCCGGCGATTTGGTTTTTCAATTGATGAACAGCGGCGTTCATGCGATAGCCTATGAAACGATTCAACTGGACGACGGCACTTTGCCGCTGCTCATGCCCATGAGCGAAGTGGCCGGCCGCATGGCGGTGCAAATCGGCATCCGATTCTTGGAAAAACCATACGGCAAAGGCATCTTGTTAGGCGGTGTGCCGGGTGTGAAACCGGGACACGTCGTCATCATCGGCGGCGGCATCGTCGGCACCAACGCGGCGAAAATGGCCTTGGGGCTACGGGCCCGCGTGACTATCTTGGAAAATTCGCCTAAACGGTTACGGGAGCTGGATGACTTGTTCCAAGGCCGTGCGCAGGTGCTCATGTCAAACCCGGCCAACATCGCCGCAGCGGTGAAAGAGGCCGATTTACTCATCGGCGCGGTGCTCATTCCCGGCGCCCGGGCGCCAAAACTGGTCACGGCCGACATGGTGCGGCAAATGCAAGCGAAATCGGTCATCGTCGACGTGGCCGTCGACCAAGGCGGATGCATCGAAACGGTGGACCGGGTGACGACCCACGACGAGCCGGTTTACGAAAAGTACGGCGTATTCCATTACGCGGTGCCCAACATCCCGGCCGCCGTTCCTTTGACGTCCACCCTGGCCTTGGCCAACGCCACGTTGCCTTACGCCCTGCAAATCGCCAACTTGGGGCTGGAAAAAGCCATGGATGCCAACCCGGCTTTGCGCAAAGGATTGAACGTCACCGCCGGCCGCGTCGTCAATCCGGCCGTGGCCCGCGCTTTCAATTTGGCAATGTCGCCGCCAGTGCCCTAATCCCCCCTGCCGGCCGCCCCGCCATGTTGCAAATAAATACTGCCGTTGGTGCAATTGCCCGTCAAACGGACATGGCCTGTTCCTTCCCCCGCGGTGCGGAATAAATACGTGTAATTCAACCACTCTTTCACTTCTCCCAGGACGTCGACGCCGGACAAGGCGTTGTACACTTTGCCGAAGGCGCCGGTAAACTCGCCCTCTGCGGAAACGTTTTCCGGCAATTCGAACCGGATGGAACCGTTGGTCGCTTTGAGGAACCATTGGCCGGTCGTCGCATCCTGCAGTTGCAGGTGCATGGGGCCGTTGACCGTGCGGCAAGTGGCATCACCTATAACGGCCGCCACTTCCATGGGACCGTTGACGCAAAGGAGATTGGCGTGGGGAAAACGGCATTCGGTCATTTCCAACTTTCCGTTGGCCGCCGTCGCTTCCAACTGCTGTCCGACGACTTGATGCAAGCCGATGTTGCCGTTGTGACTGTGCACAATGAGCCGGTCCACATCCAAATGGCTCACTTGCACGGACCCGTTATTGGCCACCACCGTCAATTCCTCCAGCCATGCCCGAGGCACACAAGCCCGCACTTCGACGCGGTATCGCCGTTGTTCTTCCAAATCCAAGACGAGTCGCTCGCCTTTTTGGAAATGGACGTTTTTCCGCAAATGGCGCAACGCCTCGGCTTCCGCCTCTTCTTTGACAAAACCCTTTATTTCAATGCGGTAGCCGGGATCGTCCCACCCCGTCACGGAAAAGGTACCGTGGGGCAAAATGATCGCCAGCTGCTTGCCGTCCATTTCCCCGGTAAAGACTTCTTCCACGGTGCGGACATGACCCCACTGAAAATCCCCCAGTTCGAAGTCGATGCCCCGCACTTTCTCCACCGCCGCTTCAAACACTTCGCCCAAGCGGGTGCCTAGGCCACCCCAGCGGGAAAACCACCTGCCGTCGGCATCACCGCCACGGAAATCATCTTGTTGGCGATCATCCTCCGTCCGCCGCCACCGTTTCCCTCCGCCGGCAACTGCTGGATCCGGCCGGACTTCGGCGGCAAAAGGGGCCAACGCTTTCAACAACTGTACCGCTTCATCGGGGGAAATGGTGCGTTGGCGGACCATTTCCAAGATCATCCGTTGCTCTTCACCCATTCTCCTAGTCTCCCTCATTTTACGGCATCACGCGCATCAGGTTTTTCGCTTATTTGTTGATGGTTGTCGCTTCACGTATCCCAATGCCTATCAAACGTTTTCCTATTTATGGCGCCATCGTTTCGGCCAGGCGGTCGAGGCGTTCTTCCGTCCGTTTTCGATCCCGTTGCAACACCGGCTTCAAATACCGTCCCGTGTACGAAGTCGGGTGCTGTGCCACTTCTTCCGGCGTGCCGCAAGCCACCACCCGACCGCCGCGGCTGCCGCCTTCCGGTCCGAGATCGATAATGTAATCGGCCACTTTAATGACGTCCAAGTTGTGCTCGATGACCAAAACCGTGTCGCCGTTGTCCACCAACCGCTGCAGGACGTTGAGAAGCCGTTCCACATCGGCCACGTGCAAGCCGGTGGTCGGCTCGTCCAATATGTACAGCGTCCGGCCATTGCTTCGCTTGTACAATTCCGAGGCCAGTTTCACCCGCTGCGCTTCGCCGCCGGAAAGCGTCGTGGCCGGTTGCCCCAGTTTCATGTAGCCCAATCCCACATCGTGTAACGTCTGCAGCTTCCGCTCGATGCGGGGGTGATGGCGGAAAAAGTCCAACGCTTCGTCCACCGTCATTTCCAACACATCGGCGATGGATTTGCCCTTGTAATGCACTTCCAGCGTTTCCCGGTTGTACCGCTTGCCCCGGCACACTTCACACGGTATGTACACGTCGGGCAAAAAGTGCATTTCGATCTTGATGATGCCGTCGCCCCGGCACGCCTCGCAACGGCCGCCTTTGATGTTAAAGCTGAACCGCCCCTTTTTGTATCCCCGCAGGCGGGCTTCCTGGGTCTGGGCGAACAGTTCCCGGATGTCGTCGAAAACGCCGGTGTACGTCGCCGGATTGGAACGGGGCGTGCGGCCGATGGGCGACTGGTCGATGTCGATGACCTTGTCCAAATGTTCGAGACCATCGATTGTTTCGTGGGCCCCCGGCTTCACCTTGGCCCGGTGGAGCGTTCGCGCCAATGCTTTGTGGATGATGTCATTGACGAGGGTACTTTTGCCCGATCCGGATACGCCGGTGACGCAAACGAACAATCCCAAAGGCAAAGATACATCGATGGATTGCAAATTGTTTTCCTTGGCGCCTTTGACCGTCAGCCATTTGTCGGCAGGACTCCGCCGGGCCAAAGGAACCGGGATGAACCGGCGACCGCTTAAATATTGGCCGGTAATGGATTCGGGAGTGGCCATCACTTCTTCCGGCGTGCCGCTGGCCACCACCCGGCCGCCGCCCGCTCCGGCGCCCGGGCCGATGTCCACGATGTAGTCGGCAGCCCGGATGGTATCTTCATCGTGCTCCACGACAATGAGCGTGTTGCCCAAATCCCGCATGTCCTTCAAGGTTTGCAGCAAGCGGTCGTTGTCCCGCTGGTGCAAGCCGATGCTCGGCTCGTCCAAAACGTACAATACCCCGGTCAGGCGGGAACCGACTTGGGTGGCCAGCCGGATGCGCTGCGCCTCGCCGCCGGAAAGCGTACCGGCGGAACGGCTCAGGGTCAAATAATCGAGCCCCACGTTGACGAGAAACTGAAGCCGCGAGCGAATTTCCCGCAAGATGAGGTGGGCGATTTGCCGTTCCTTTTCCGTCAATTCCAATTGGCTGAAAAAGGAAAGGGCTTCGTGAATCGTCAAGTCGGTCACCCAGGCGATGTTTTTCCCGCCCACCAACACCGCCAGCACTTCCGGTTTCAACCGCTTGCCTTCACAGGCCGGACACGGCCGCACCGACATGTACCCTTCAATTTGTTCACGGATGACATCGGACGTCGTTTCCCGATAGCGGCGCGTCAAGTTGGGGATGACGCCTTCATACGGGATGCGGGCTTGCCGCGTTGCGCCAAAATCGTTTTCATAACGGAAATGAATCAATTCGCCGGGTTGGCCGTACAACAAGATGCGGAGCTGCTCTTTAGGCAAATGTTGGACCGGGACGTGCATATCAATGCCAAAATGGTCACAAGCCGAAGCCAAAAGCTGGGGATAGTAATTGGACGCGCTGCCGGTCCACGGGGCGATGGCTCCCTCGGCCAAGGTCAACGTCGGGTCTGGAATGACCAGGTCCACATCCACTTCCATCTGACTGCCGATGCCGTCGCAAACGGGGCAAGCGCCGTACGGGCTGTTGAAGGAAAACATGCGGGGCGACAACTCCGGCAAGCTGAAACCGCATTCGGGGCAGGCCAATTTTTGGCTGAACAAAATTTCTTCGTGCCCGATGACGTCCACCAGCACCCGGCCGTCTCCGGCCTGCAAAGCCGTTTCCAAGGAATCGGCCAGCCGGGCCGCCACATCGGGCTTGAGCACGATACGATCGACCACCACTTCGATGGTGTGTTTTTTGTTCTTCTCCAACTTGATCGGCTCGCTCAAATCGCGAATTTCACCGTCCACCCGCACCCGCACGAAGCCTTGGCGGCGCACTTCGTCCAACAGCTTCACGTGTTCGCCCTTGCGGCCTTGCACCAGCGGCGCCAAAATTTGCAGGCGGGTCCGCTCCGGGTAGGCCATGAGCCGGTCCACCATCTGCTCCACGGTCTGGGAAGAAATTTCGATGCCGTGCTCGGGACAATGGGGCCGGCCGATGCGGGCGAACAGCAGCCGCAAGTAGTCGTAAATCTCGGTGACCGTGCCGACGGTGGAACGGGGGTTGCGGCTGGTGGTCTTTTGGTCGATGGAAATGGCCGGAGAAAGCCCCTCGATGGCGTCCACGTCGGGTTTGTCCATCTGGCCGAGAAACTGCCGCGCGTAGGCCGAAAGCGATTCCACATAACGGCGTTGTCCTTCGGCGTAAATCGTGTCGAAAGCCAACGACGACTTGCCCGAACCACTCAGTCCGGTGAACACCACCAGTTTTTCCCGCGGAATTTCCACATCGACGTTTTGCAAATTGTGTACCCGTGCCCCTTTGACAACAATCCGGTCCTGTCTCATGCAAACGTCCTTTCCTTGTTCATAAATTCACAAAGATGAGCCTTTGGCCGTCCGCTTCCCCCGGCCCGGCTGGGTAGATGCCGGGCGCAAAGGACGGTCTTCCCCTTTCAGTTCGATGATCAAATCCCGCAGCTCCGCCGCCCGTTCGAACATGAGCTGGCGGGCCGCTTCTTTCATTTCCTTCTCCAAGCGGGCAATCAGCTGCTGGCGATCTTTTTTCGCCAAGTTCCGGAATCGTTTTTCGTCCAAGTAATCGGCTTTTTGCTCGGCCACTTTGACCGCCTCGATGACGTCCCGCACCGCCTTTTTCACCGTTTGCGGCGTGATGCCGTGCTTTTCGTTGTACGCCATTTGAATCGCCCGCCGGCGGTTCGTCTCGTCGATGGCCCGCCGCATGGAGTCGGTGATGGTGTCGGCGTACATGATGACTTTGCCGTTGGCGTTGCGGGCCGCTCGGCCGATGGTCTGAATGAGCGACCGCTCGCCCCGCAAAAACCCTTCCTTGTCGGCGTCCAAGATGGCCACCAGCGACACTTCCGGCAAGTCGAGCCCTTCCCGCAGCAAGTTGATGCCCACCAGCACGTCGAATTCGCCCAGCCTGAGGTCGCGCAAAATTTGCATCCGCTCCAGCGTCTTGATTTCCGAATGCATATATCGGACGCGGATGCCCACTTCTTTCAAGTAATCGGTCAAATCTTCCGCCATCCGTTTGGTCAGCGTCGTCACCAACACCCGTTCGGCCCGCTCCACCCGCTGGTTGATTTCGCCGATGAGGTCGTCGATTTGCCCCTGGATCGGCCGCACTTCCACTTCCGGATCGACCAGACCCGTCGGCCGGATAATCTGCTCCACCACGTCCGGCGCCTTCTCCAGTTCGTAATCGCCCGGGGTGGCGGAAACGAAAATGATCTGGTTGATGTGCCGCTCAAATTCTTCAAATTTTAAAGGTCGGTTGTCCGCCGCCGACGGCAGGCGGAAGCCGTGTTCGATGAGCACTTCCTTGCGGGCCCGGTCGCCGTTGTACATGGCCCTCAGCTGCGGAATCGTCTGGTGGGACTCGTCGATGATGATGAGAAAGTCCTTCGGGAAATAGTCCAGCAGCGTATACGGCGTGGACCCCGGCTCCCGGCCGGTCAAATGGAGGGAATAGTTCTCGATCCCCGAACAATAGCCCACTTCCCGCATCATTTCCATGTCATAGCGGGTCCGCTGCTCCAGCCGCTGCGCTTCCAAGAGCTTCCCGGCGGCCCGAAGCTCGGCCAGCCGCTCTTCCAGTTCCTTTTCGATGCGTTCCAACGCCCGGCGCATCACCGGCTCGCTGGTGACGAAGTGGGAAGCGGGAAAAATCGCCACGTGTTCCCGCTCGCCGATGATTTCTCCCGTCAACACGTCGATTTCCGTAATCCGATCGATTTCATCGCCGAAAAACTCCACCCGCACCGCCTGTTCGCTGCGGGAGGCCGGAAAAATTTCCAGCACGTCGCCGCGGACGCGGAAGGTGCCGCGGGTAAAATTGACGTCGTTGCGCTCGTACTGGATATCCACCAGCGCCCGCAGAACGTCGTTGCGGCTCCGTTCCATCCCGACCCTCAGCGACAGCACCAGGCTCCGGTATTCTTGCGGATCACCCAAGCCGTAAATACAAGAAACACTCGCCACGATAATCACGTCCCGCCGCTCGAACAGGGCGCTGGTGGCCGAGTGCCGGAGCTTGTCGATCTCGTCGTTGATGCTGGCATCCTTTTCGATGTACGTGTCAGTTTGTGGAATATAAGCTTCCGGTTGGTAATAGTCGTAGTAGCTGACGAAATATTCCACCGCATTGTGCGGGAAAAACTCCTTGAACTCGCTGCACAGCTGCGCCGCCAGCGTCTTGTTGTGGGCGATGACCAGCGTCGGCTTGTTAAACTGGGCGATGACGTGGGCCATGGTGAGCGTCTTGCCCGTCCCTGTCGCCCCCAACAAGGTCTGGTATTTCTTCCCTTGGCGCAGGCCTTCCACCAGCTTGGCGATGGCCTGCGGCTGATCGCCTTTCGGCTCGAATTCGGATACCAGCTGAAACCGGTCCATACGGATTTCACCTCGAAGTCGATTATATCACACCTGACGTTTCTGCAAAAAAAGAAGGTTTTCACGAACATGTTATCTCCGCCGGCCCGCGAGCCAAAAAGGGCCGCTTCCCGCCGGTTCCTTCAGGAACCTGGAAAGCAGCCCGCACAACACGGCAAGCAAGACGGCATGGCCGTTCAGACAAACTGGCCGTTCAGCCTTTCGTATCTTTTTGGATGTTTCACATCTGTGGATGCGCAACCTTCAGACGGCGATGGCGAACCACACCCGTATCTTCGCGATGGGCATTTCCGTTGATGCCAAATCGGTCTCCGTTCGGCCCCGCCAACCGCCTTTCATGTGCGCCGCCCGTTCCCGGCTTCGTTCATCGTCAGTTACGAACTGCATATAATCGAATACTTGTAGCGTTTGCCCAACCCGGCTTCGTCCATCGTCAGTTACGAACCCCGTAAATGAATCCGGCTTGCACCAGCATCCGGTGCAAGACAGCCGCCGTCTCGGCGCGGGTGATGGCCTTGTGCGGCAGAAGCTTTCCGCCGGAGCCTTGCACCAGGCCAGTCTGAACGGCGGCCGCCACCGCCGGACGGGCCCAGACCGGCACCTCCCGGGCGTCGGCAAAGCGTGACAGGACGACCTCGGCTTCCGCGGAAGCGCGCTCCGCCGGCAAGCCCGCCAGTTTCATCGCCCGGCTCAGCATCACGAAAGCTTCAAGCCGGTTGATGGGTTTGCCGGGCCGGAAGGTGCCGTCCTGGTAGCCGGTGATGAGACCGTATTGTTTGGCCTGCGCCACCGCCCCCGCATACCAGGCGTGGGCCGGCACGTCTTTGAAGGGCGTCCCCGGCGAGAGGTCCGCCTGCTCCGGCAAGCCCAGCGCCCGAATCAGAAGCGCCGCAAACTGCTCCCGGGAGATGGGACGATCCGGCGCAAACCGCCGGGCGTCCACGCCCCGGACGACGAGCCGCGAAGCCAGGTCTTGCACCACGCCTTGCGCCCAGTGGCCGCGCACGTCGGCGAAGGTTTTGGAGTGGCGGATCAAGGCGTAGGCGCTGTTGGTCAGGCTGCGGATGACGGCGTAGTACCGGCCGTCCCGTTCAACTACGGCCGTGGGCACATGGCGGATGTTTCCCGTTTCGTCCATCGCCACGGCGGTGGTTACGCGATTCGGATCCACCCCGGCGGGAATCGGGATCTCCCGTTGGACGAAGGCATTGAACCGACCGACCGCCACCGTCTTACCGTTGTATGTCGCCGTAATGGCAAATTCCACCGGCGGGACGACGATGGCAAAGCCGCCTTGAGCCGCCGCCGCTTCCAGCCGCGCCACCGTATCCGCATCGGCAAACGAAATGCTCACCTGGAACCGGACACCGGCCAGCCCATCGGATGCGCCCAGTACGGCCGCCAGTTGCGCCACATCCATCGCCGCCACCGGCAACGTGCAATTCCCCGCCGGCGTCCGGATATCCAGCGCCAGACCCCCTTCGGCCATGGCTTGGATCAGGGAACCGCTGAGCGGGATGCCGTACCGGTCGGCCGCATCGTCCACGATGACGGGCACCGTCGCTCCCGGCTGCGTCCGGGCCAGGTCGGCCAACCGCTTTTCATCCAACGCCACGGTCGCCGTGATTTTCCCGGTTTGCGGATCGGCCGTCTTCTCCACGCGGGCCACATAGCCGGTTTCGGAACGTGCTTCATCGTCATCGTCAACGTCATCGCCATCACCGTAAACCGCACGCGCAGCCGGCAAGGTGACGTCTTTCGGGGCGGACAATTCGCTCTCATACTCCCCACGCCGGGCCGTGACGGCAAAGGTGTAAGTTCCCCCGTTGGCCAGGTTTTGAATCGTTGTTGTCATGGTATTTGTCCCCGGATCGGGATGATGGGGGATGCCGTTCTTGACGTTGACCCATCCGGCCGCGCTTTTTTGGTATACGGCGTAGCTCTCGGCACCGTCCACCGCATTCCATGTGATAACCGCTTCGCCCTCTCCCGGCTGAACTTCCACAATTACGGGAACCGCCAGCGGCTCGAGGTTCACCAGGGCCGTGAAGACATTCGGCCCGACGATTTCGTATCCCTCATATTCACCTGTCAATACCGGTTGAACGTACACCCGTTGGGTTCCGGCTTTCGCCGGTTGATAATTTTCCGATTGCCAGTCCACCTCGACGGTTCTCACGACGTCGAGCAAATGACCGGCCAGGACGCCTGCGTTTTTCGGCAAAGGAAGCTTTTCAAAGGCCGTGCCCGCCAGGGCATTAACATTGCCGGGCAACGGCACGCTTTTCATAGTGACCTGCCGCAGATAGGGGGTGCTTTCGCCTTCGTCGATGGCCCATACTTTTTCAAAATTCCAACGATCATTGCGATAAGTTTCTCTTTTTTGCATATCCATCTCTGGGAATTCAGTCGCTTCACAAGTCGCTCCATCAGTGTTGTCGCCACAAGGCTCTAGGCTTTCGTTTGCTTTCACATAGGAAGCAATAACTTTCCCGCCATGGTTCCACCCCACCAGGGCGCCGACTCTATCAACACCTTCCACAGATCCCGTGACAGAAATGCTGCTGATGGCGCCTCCGGAAAGATGCCCCGCCAAGCCGCCGACATACCAGTTGCCTTTCACATCGACATCTTCCAAAACGACGTTTTCAATCGTTCCTCCATCGACATAGCCAAACATCCCCACATAGTTTTCGCCGGAGCGGTCAACAGTTAAATTTTTAATCTTGTGCCCGTTGCCGATAAAGGTTCCCTTGAAAGGATGAACTGAATCGCCAATCGGCTTCCAGTCAACGTCATCCTTTTCGTCAAATACAATGTCCGCCGTCAGTTCAAAATAAGCCTCCGCGGGCACCGATGTGTTCCCCCAATTTTCGCTTAACGCCAGCAGATCGTCTTTATCGGATATTTGATAAGGATTCTCCTTCGTCCCTTCTCCGTTCCAAGGAGCGTTTTCGGGCTCAACATTTTCAGCGCCGGCCGTTCCCGCGCCCTTCCATGCCCCAAAAAATCCGGGAGAAAGCACAACAAAACTAGCGCCAGGAGCCCCGTTCGGCGCAACGTCGGATGTCGCCGGACAATCCTCATCATCATTACCCCTCCCGCACCGTGTGGATTTTCCAAGAATAGATGATAACGAATCTTCCGTATCGATAAAAGGTTGAGTTTTTTCTCCACCCTTGACAATTTTTGATGTTTGATCCATGCGTACGTAATCTGGTTCAGCCGGCGAAAGGGGCGGCTTCCGGAAAAGAAAACGGCCCTGGTCGAATCATGATCCGCACCAAGGCCGTTTCGCTTTCTTTATGTCATTTGTCGTTTGTTTTCGGCGCCGTCTTGTTGCGTTTCGCCGGACGCCTGACGCTCTCCGGATATGTTCGGTCCGCCGCCGGATGCTTGTACGTGTGGTTCATCGTTCTTGGTCCACGTCCCGTCGCCGGTATAAAGCTCGGTCTCCCTTTTTACCGGCACGGCGATGATCCCCAGCTGATGATGGGTCCCTTCGTAGACGGCCCGTTGGACAAAGCGCACCTCCCCCCGGCGGTCCAGCACTTCGAGCTTGCAAAAGGCGGGATTCGTTTGCACGGCATGGTACAACTCGCTTTCCGAAGATACCGTCCGGCCGTTGACTTTGACGACCACTTCCCCCGGCGCGACGCCCATTTCCTCGGCGGGACTGCCGGGCACGACGGCCAACACTTTCAGCCCCCGTTTATCCGGCACAAAGTACAACTCCCCGTTCCGCTCCCGCCAGTGCCAAGCCGCCCGGGCCGCCAGCTCCCAGAGCAACAAAAGCAACACGCCAAAGGCGGAAAATGCCGGCCACCATTGACCGACGCAAGCCAACGCCAACGCCACGGCGCCGCCCAACCAGCGGCATTTCTGCCACCAGGCCGCCTGCTCCTCCGGCGAGGCCGTCCGGCTCATGAAAGCAAATCCGGCGTATAACGGCAACGGAACGACCGTCCATCCGCCGCCGTCGGCGAAAAGCGGCCACCACGGAACAACAGACGTCCATCCCGCGCCATCGCCGATCCCCCACACGAACAGCGGCAACGGCCACCATCCTTCGAACCGATAACCGCCAACGGGCAAACCGCGCCGTCCCGCCAACACCATGGGATAAGCCTGCCGCCGGGAAACCCGCCAAAGCAATACTGCCTCGCACCACTGCAACAGGCCGACCAGCACGAGCCACGCAGGCCAATGAAGCCCCTGTAAAGCTTCCCGCCACCAAACATCCGTATCCCGCAACAGCGGCAGCTGGAAAGCCAAACTGGCCAACCAGAGCAATCCGACGGCCAGCGATAACGGCTGCCAGCGGCGACGGAGCAAAAACAACAGGAGCGTAAGCCCCCACAACAAGGGAAACGCCGACGGATGCAGCACCGCCCCCAAGGCGAGCAACAAAACGCTCACAATAAAGCCGGCCGCCAACCCTTCCAGCAGCTGCCGAACGGTTTGTTGCAAGGGAGCGTGCAGACTCACATGCAACATCCGCCGTTCCTCCTGCGCCAGACGCCCGTTGCGCCAAGCGACCAGCAACACGGCGATGTAAAAATACGGGGTCAAAAGCCACTGCACCATCGCTTGCACGAGTTGTATGAGTACTTCGATCCATCCGTTCATAACGGTCATCATTCCACATCAGCCGGCAGATTCCTGCTGAACGACTTGTTTTTCCAATATTTTCAAAGCCGCTTGCAATTGAATGTCTCTTGTTTTGTCTTGCGTCCGCGCCATGAGGGCCTCGTTCAACTTGACCGCCGTCTCGCCGTCCACCACGCCGGTGGGCGCCAAGCCCCTTAGCCGCTGGAACGCTTTCACCGCCTGTTCCGTCCGCTCGTCAAAATAGCCGTCGCTTCTGCCCGGATCAAAGCCGACCGATTCCAGCACCATCTGCAAATTTTTCACTTCCAGACTGTTCATGTCCCGCTTCAGCGTCACCGAAGCATTCAAAGGCACGGCGGCGAAATAATCCGGCTGGCGCACTACGTGATCCGGCTCGATGCCCGTCTGGTGAATCCAATTCCCCTTTGGCGTGAGCCACTTGGCGACCGTCAATTTCAATTCGCTGCCGTCGTGGAGCGAGATGGTGTTTTGCACCGTCCCTTTGCCGAAAGTGGGCATGCCGACCACCGGAACGCCAGCCGACTCTTTTAGCGCGGCAGCGAGAATTTCCGAAGCGCTGGCGCTGCCTTCATCGACGAGAATGACCATCGGCAAATCGGCTTTTTT
>ERZ795042.394-NODE-394-length-36733-cov-22.678772_pt1 | contig 36733 bp, 33 predicted proteins | sample MGYA00375126_ERZ795042 | MGnify/ENA primary metagenome ERZ795042 (study PRJEB30171, sample SAMN05518105) | compost metagenome | isolation source: Feedstock adapted compost from Newby Island compost facility, Milpitas, CA | place: USA:Newby Island compost facility...
CCGTACCCGGTTCGCCGCTCTGCCCGGCTCGAGGCGCTGCTGGAAGAGACGCGGGCGAGGGTCGCGGCGCAGAACCAGCCCGTGAAAGGCCAATCGACATAAGCTATACTGCGACTGCAACGACATCCCCTGCCTCTCCAGTCGTGTCGTTGCAGTCGGGGTGGCGGCTTGTCGGGTGGCTGCCACCCCTAAGCCGTCCGGGGCGAAGAGGCGAACGGGAGCGCCTGTACTGCCTCGAGCAGGGGCCGGAACCGATCTCCCTCCCGCTCCGCTCTCCGGAGGACCGCCTCCGGGGAGAGGAAGGCGTCGAAGTCGGTGAGCTGTTCCCGCGCGATCGCCTCGACCTCGCTCCAGCTGAGCGGCGCGGAGACGCGGGGCACCGGTGTGCCGCGCAGCGAGTACGGGGCGACCGTCGTCTTCTTCGGGTGGTTCTGACTCCAGTCGATGAAGACTTTCCCCGTGCGAAGCTCCTTCCGCATCACGGTCGTCACCCGGTCCGGAGTCTCCGACTCCAGCGCTCGGCCGATGCCGCGGGCGAGCGCGCGCGTTTCCTCGTACGTCGCCGGCCCGTTGAGGGGCACGAACACGTGCAGCCCATCCTTCCCGGACGCCTTGGCGAGGGAGAGCAGACCGAGCCGCTCCAGCAGCTCCCGGATACGGATTGCCACCGCCGCGCACGCTGCGAGCCCCGCGGGAGGGCCGGGGTCGAGGTCGAACACCACCGCCATGGGGCGGTCCGGCTCCCGGTACGGAGAGAGCCCTACGTGGAGCTCCAGCGCTGCGAGATTCGCCAGCCACACGAGGGTCGGCAGGTCGCTGCAGACGCAGTACTCGATCGGCCGGCCCCGCCGCTCCGAGAAGAGCGGGGCCGTTCGCACCCAAGGAGGCCGGTGGCGCGGGCACTGCTTCTCGAAGAAGGACGCGCCCTCTACCCCGTCGGGCCACCGCTTGATCGTCAGCGGCTTCTCACGCAGGTGGGGGATGAGGTACGGAGCGACGCGCCGGTAGTAGTCGATGACCTCGGCCTTCGTGAACCCGGCCTTCGGATACAGCACCTTCTCGAGGTTCGAGAGTCGGAGCTCCCGGCCCTCGACGTGAACGGTGAGCTCGCGCTTCACGCTGAACGCTTCGCCTTCGCGAGGGCGATGCTCTCTTCGAGCGCCTTGAGGAGATCGACCGGAGCGGGAGCTTCACGCGGCCGCTCGGCAGGGGCAGCTACCGTCTTCCCCTCCGCCTTCTCCTCGATGAGCCGCATGAGCGCCTCCCGGTACTCGTCGCGGTACTTCGAGGGGTCGAACGGCGCCGAGAGCGTCTCCACCAGCTGCGCGGCCACCGCGACCTCCCGCTCGGACGCCTTGACGTCTTCGCCCGGCAACTCCTCGAGTTCCTCGACCGGAACGACCTCGTCAGGGTAGTAGAGGGTGGCCATGGCGAGCGCCTTTCCCATCGGTCGGATCGCCGTGAGGTACTGCTTCCCCCGCAGCACCACCCGTCCGAGGGCGACCCGGTTCGCCGCGGCCATCGCCTGACGCAGCAGTACGTACGCCTTCTGACCGCCCTTATCGGGAACGAGGTAGTAGGAGTGTTCGAAGTACACCGGGTCGATCTCCGAAAGGTCGACGAACTCCTCGATCTCGATGCCGGTGGTCATCTCCGGCGCGAGGGCGGCGAGCTCCTCGTCGGTGATGACCACGTACTCGCCGGAGCGGATCTCGTAGGCGCGCGCGATCTCCTCGCTCGGAACCTCGCGATCCTCCGCCGAACAGAACTTCCGGTACTGGATGCGCGCGCCGTCCGTGATGTGGATCTGGTTGAAGCGGACGTCCTTGCTGCGTGCAGCGGTGTACATCTTCACCGGCACGTTCACGAGCCCGAAGCTGATGCTCCCCGTCCAGATTGCACGCGGCATGGCAACCTTCCTCCCCGGCCGAGGTCCCGCACGGCCCGTGGGGACATAATAGGGCATGCGGTGTTCTGCGGCCCGGAGCGGCGATGCCTGACCCGCTCGCCGAATACCGGAAGAAGCGCGACTTTTCGAAAACCCCGGAGCCGGCGGGCGCCGGCACGCTGCCCGCGTCCGAGCTTCCTCGCTTCGTCATCCAAGAGCACCACGCGACGGCGCTTCATTGGGACTTCCGCCTCGAGCGGGACGGCGTGCTCGTCTCGTGGGCGGTACCGAAGGGGTTGCCGAGGGACCAGCGGGCTCGCCACCTCGCCGTCCGGACCGAAGACCATCCGCTCGAGTACCTGGAGTTCCAGGGCACCATTCCCGAGGGAAGCTACGGCGCTGGCGAGGTACGCATCTGGGATTCCGGTACGTACGAGCCGCTCCGCTTCGACGAACGAGAGGTCGTCGTGCGGCTCCACGGCCGTCGTCTGCGCGGGACGTACGGACTGTACCGAACGGGAGAGCGCGACTGGCTCATCCACCGCAAGGATCCGCCCGAGCCAGGATGGGAGCCGATCCCGGAGCGGCTCGCGCCGATGCTCGCCACGCTCGGTCCCCTTCCCCCTTCCGGCGAAGGCTGGGCCTTCGAGGTGAAGTGGGATGGCGTCCGCGCTCTCGCGTACGTCGATGCTGGTCGGCTTCGCCTCGAGAGCCGCCGCGGCAACGACATCACTGTCACCTTCCCCGAGCTGAAGGCGCTCGGGCCGGCGCTGGCGAGCGCCCCCATCGTCCTCGACGGTGAGATCGTGGCCTTTGACGACCGCCAGGTCCCGAGCTTCGAGCGGCTCCAGGAGAGGCTCGGGGTCACGGACGAAGCGAAGGCGAAGCGGCTGGCCGAGCGGGTGCCCGCCGTCTACGTCATCTTCGACCTGCTCTACTTCGATGGCCATCTCACGCTGCCGCTGCCGTACCGAGAGCGGCGGCGACTGCTCGAATCGCTGGAGATCGAGGGCCCCGCCTGGCGGACCCCTCGCGCTCTGTACGGCGAGCCCGCTGCGATCTTCGAGGCCGTCCGCCAGCAAGGGCTCGAAGGTGTCGTGGCGAAGCGAATCGAGAGCCCGTACGAGCCGGGCCGCCGCAGTCCGGCGTGGGTGAAGGTGAAGGTGCGCCACCGGCAAGAGTTCGTCGTCATCGGCTGGACGCCGCGGCAGGGCGCGGGGTTCGGCGACATCGGCGCGCTGCTCCTCGGCTACTACGAAGGAGACCGGCTTCGCTACGCAGGCCGAGCGGGGTCGGGTCTGGACGAGCGAACCGCCTCGATGCTCGCTCGCGCCCTGGAGCAGCTCGAGGTGCCGCAGTGCCCGGTCGACGAGCCCGACCTTCCCGCCGGAGCGCGCTTCGTTCGTCCCGAGCTCGTGGTGGAAGTCGAGTTCGCAGGCTGGACGGAGAATGGCCGGCTCCGCGCGCCGGTCTTCCGCGGGATTCGGCCGGACGCCGACCCGCGCTCCGTCGTGCGCGAGGATCAGGCGGGGACGGCATCGACGTGAGGTTCGAGGGCCCGCTGCTCCCCGCTCGCTTCCTCCGTCGCTGGCGGCGCTTCGCCGCCGATGTGGCGCTCGCCTCCGGGGAGGTCGTGCGTGCGCACGTGCCGAACTCCGGCAGGCTCTCCGATACCGCCTACGAGGGCGCCCCTTGTTGGGTCATGCCCGTGCACGGCCGCACTCTTCCCGTTCGTCTGGAGCTCATGGCGACGCGCGACGGGGTGCTCGTCGGCGTGAACACGCAGCGCTCGACCCCGCTCGCCCTCGAGGCGCTCGAGCTGAGCGTCGTCCGATTGCCCGGCCTGCGGAACGGATGGCGCGCAGCCCGGGAGCGCTCGCCGGTTCGCGGGCACCGGATCGATCTCCTGCTCGACGATGGGAACCCGTACTGGGTGGAGGTGAAGAACATCACGTTCGTGCGGGACGGCGCCGCACTCTTCCCGGACGCGGTCACCGCCCGCGGAAGCCGCCACATCCGCCTGCTGGCGGAGCTCGCGAGGTCCGGAATTCGGTGCGCCGTCCTCTACGTGGTGCAGCGGGACGACGCGAGCTGCGTCCGGGTCGCGAGGGAGATCGATCCCGAGTTCGCCCGCGCGGCGGCGGAGGCACGGACAGCGGGCGTGGCGTTCGTCGCCGCAGGCGTCTCCGTGAGCCTCTCCGAGCTCCGGCCCTCGCGGCCGCTCCCGGTCGAGTGGTGACCGCACCGGGGCGTAGGCCGTCGGGTAGGATGGGCCCATGAGCGAGAACCCCCTTGCCCCGAAGAAGCCGGAGCGGCCGCGGGACGCGCTCGGGAGGCCGTTGCCGTGGGGCTCGCCGAGCGAGCTCGAGCTCGAGGACTACGATCGCTTCTCGCCGGAGGAGAATCACCGGCTGGCGATGGATGCGTTCGATGCCGGGCGGTACTTCCCCGCGCACGAGGCTTGGGAGGCGGCTTGGCGCCAGCTGCGCGGCAGCGAGGACGAGGAGTTCTTCAAGGGGCTCGCGCAGCTCGGCGCCGGCTACACCCACTGGCGCCGCGGGAACCCGCACGGCGCACGGGTGCTCATCGAACGAGCGCTGAGCCGCCTCCGCCGCTATCCGTCGCCGTACCGGGGGCTGGAGACGCGCGCCCTCGTGGCGATGCTTGAAGAGCACGCGCGGCGGTTCCGTGATGCGGAGCTGCGCGGCGAGCGAGAGTTCCCGCTCGACCCGCCCCGGCTGCCGCGCGGCTAGCGCCCGCGGAAGTGCGGCTCCCGCTTCTCCGCGAAGGCCCGCTGCCCTTCGGCGGCGTCCTCGGTTCGCATGATCTCGGCGTACAGGCGCGCCTCCAGGCGAAGCCCTTCGCGGAGCGGCATCTCCAGGCCTCCCTCGTACGCGGCCCGCTTCATCGCTCGGACGGCCAGGGGCCCGTTGGCCGCTATCCGGCGCGCCAGCTCGATCGCCCGCGGGAGGGCCTCGCCGAGCGGGACGACTTCGTTCACGAGTCCGATTCGGTGCGCCTCCCGCGCGTCGATCCGATCGCCGGTGAGGAGGAGCTCCATCGCCTTTCCGAACGGGATGTACCGGGCGAGCCGTTGGGTCTGGCCGCCGCCCGCCACGATGCCGCGCTTCGCCGCCATCGTGCCGAACGTGGCGTTCTCGCTCGCGATCCGCAGGTCACAGGCGAGCGCCAGCGCGAGACCGGCGGCGAGGCAGTGGCCGTTCACCGCGGCGATGGTCGGCTTCCAGATCCCATCGGGGGTGAGCCGGGCACGGTGCCGCTCCTGGCTCCAGTCTTCGCTCGCGTCCGCCGCGCTCTTCACGAGGTCGCGGCCGGCGCAGAACGCGCGGTCGCCGGCGCCGGTCACGACGGCGACCCAGAGGTCGTCGTCCCGCTCGAACTCGTCCCAAGCGGCGCTCAGCTCGAGGAACATCTCCGTGTCGAGGCTGTTCATCGCCTCAGGCCGGTCGAGCGTGACGATGAAGATGCGCTCTTGGCGCTCTGTTCGCACTGGCATGGGTGGAGCGTACTACCCGTCCTCACCATCGGAAACCTGATGCTCACGGACCGTCCGGTCGAGCACCTCCAGGATGCGCGCCTTGCGCGTGACGAACTCCGGCTCGGAGACCAGCGTGAGCGGCCGAGGCCGCGGGAAGGGGGAGGAGACCTCGGCGGCGATGCGCCCCGGGCGTGCCGTCATCACGAACACGGTGTCGGAGAGGAGGAGCGCCTCCTCGACGTCGTGGGTGACGAAGAGCACGGTGCGGCGGTCGCGCAGCCACACCTGCTCGAGCCACGCATGCATGGAGCGGCGCGTGATCGCGTCGAGCGCGCCGAACGGCTCGTCGAGGAGCACGACGGGCGACGGGACGAGGAACGTGCGCAGGAGCGCGAGCCGTTGGCGCATGCCGCCGCTCAGCTGGGACGGCCACGCCCGCTCGAAGCCCGCCAGGCCGAAGCGGGGGAAGAGCTCCCGGGCGCGGCGCCGCGCCTCACGACGGGGCACGCCCGCGACCTCCGCTCCGAGGGTGGCGTTCGCCAAGGCGCGCCTCCAGGGGAGGAGCAGGTCGCGCTGCGGCATGAAGGCCACGGCTCCCGGCCGTCCGATGGTGCTCCGCCCCTCGACGGAGGCATCGCCGGCATCGGGGACCAGGAGGCCGGCGAGCACTCGCAGCAACGTGCTCTTACCGCACCCGCTCGGCCCCACGATGCTTGCGAACTGGCCCGCTTCTACGGTGAGCGAGACGCCCTCCAATGCGCGGACGGCTTCCCGACCTGCGTACGTATGGGTCAGCTCCCGGACCTCGATGGCGGGCATGCGCCCAGGCTACTCGGCACGCGGGAGGAACTCGTTCGTGTACGCCTTGGAAACGTCCACCGGTTCCTCGATCAGCCCTGCCTCGCGCAGGAACTGCTCGAAGCGGACCCACACCTCCTCGTCCATCAGCCCCCACGGCCGGCCCGGATCGACGTAACGATCCGCCAGGTACCGCTGGCTCAGTCGGACCAGCTGCTCGTCGAGCTCGGGCACCGCCTCGAGCAGCAGCTCCGCCGCCTCGTCTGGGTTCTCGATGGCGAACTCGTACCCACGGGCGGTCGCCTCCATGAAGGCACGCACCACCTCCGGCTCCTCGGCGATCATCCGCTCGCTCGTGATGATGAGCGGCGTGTACCAGTCCGGGATGCACTCGCTCCAGTCGATGAAGCGGATGAAGTTCATCTCCCGCTTCTCGATCTCCGTGAAGCGGATGCCTTCCCAGCCGTCGAAGATCCAGACGACGTCGTACTGATTGCGCTCCATGCCCACGAGGTAGTCGACGTTGCCGACCTCTACGAAGCGGACGGTCGAGGGATCGCCGCCGTCGCAGCTCACGAGCCGCTCGATGATCTCCCGCTCGAGTGCCCCTCCGAAGCCTCCGTATGTCTTCCCTTCGAGGTCGCGGGGGCGCTCGATGCCGTCTTCCGCGAGGGAAGCGAGGCTCGAGGTGTTGTGTTGGATGATGGCGGCGATGGCGACGATCGGGACTCCCTGCGCCCGGGCGGGGATGACCTGCTCTTGGAAGGAGATCCCGAACTCGGCTTGTCCGGCCCCCACGACCTGGTTCACGCCCGCTTCCGCGGGTTCGACGATCTGGACGTCGAGGCCGGCTTCTTCGTACCAGCCCTTCGCCTTCGCGACGTAGATGCCGGTGTGGTTCGTGTTCGGCGTCCAGTCCAGCATCACGGTGACCGTCCGGAGTTCGTCCGGCTGCTCCTCGTCCCCGCCGCAGCCGGCGAGGGCGAGCACCGCGAAGGCTGCGAGCGCCACGGCGCAGAGCGGGATCGAACGGCGAAGCATGCGGCGACTACCTCCCTTGGTTGGCGTACACCCACGGCGTCGCGATTCGGGCGAGCAGGTGCATGGTCGCGAACAGCGCCATGCTCGCCAGCGCGATGATGCCGATGGCGACGAAGATCTGGTCGGTGCGGAACGAAGCGGACGAGCGGCTGATGTAGAGCCCCAGACCGGACTGCGCCCCCATGTACTCGGCGATGACGGCGGCGGCGACCGCGTACGTCGCTGAGATCTTCAGGCCGGCGAAGAGGGCAGGTAGCGCCGAGGGAACGAGGACGATGCGGAGGACCTGCAGCCGGCCTCCGCCCATGGAGCGCACGAGGTCGATGAGCTCCCGGTCGGCGTTCAGGAGGCCGTCGGTCATCGCCACGGCTACCGGGAAGAACGTCCAGAGCGCGACGAGCACGACCTTCGGGGTCTCCCCGAAACCGAACCAGATGATGAGGATCGGGGCGAGGACGATCATCGGGATCGTCTGCGAGGCGACGAGAATCGGGTAGAGCGTCCTCCGTAGGAAGGGAACGGTCGCGAGCAGCGTGGCGAGGCCGACCCCGACCGCGGCCCCATACGCGATGCCGAGGACCGCCTCGCGCAGGGTCGTCACGGTGTGCCCAGGAAGGGTGCCGCGCGTGTCGAGGAAGGCGCTCCAGATTGCCGAAGGGGCGGGCAGGATGTAAGGACGGAGGTGGAGCCATCGCACCGCCAGCTCCCAGGCGGGGACGGTGAGTGCAAGGACCGCCATGGGCGGACCGTAGGTCTGGAGACCTCGCGCGGCAGCCCGGGCGATCGCTCGCGAACTCAAGGCGCCTCACCCCCCGTGCGGTACGGCCTCGTGAGGTCGTCGATGGAGGGCTCGTCCGCTGCCGCCTGGAAGAGCTTCACGACGCTCACCACTCGGGTGGCGCCCGCTCTGAGACACGCCTCGTGGGCGGCGCGGAGCGCAGGCCAGACGTCCTCCGGGTCCCCCTCGATCGTGGTGCCCAAGGGTCCCACCTCGACGCGGAGGCCGGATCGCTGCAGCGCCTCAATCGCGGCTTCGATGTGCCTGTACGGCGAGCGTTCGTCGCCCGCGGGTGTGGGCAGGCATTGGATTTCGGCGATCACCGACGCCTCCTTCGTGCGCGGCGCCGGGGCGACCCGTCGTTCGGAGGCAGGAAAGCGGCCACGTCACGTGGCCGCCTCACTGGAGGCGTGTCCCGTGCCGCGTTCCCTCCGCTCGCATTACCGAGATCAGGTTCCGGGGTGGTCCTCTTCGGATCTCAGCCTTCTCGGCCCCCCCAGCGGCATGCGCACGCTCTTCGGTTGTCAGCCGCAGCGTAGGTCTCGCCCTGAACGGGGTCAAGCCGACGGGCGTGGGGACGTACGGCGCTCGCATTCCCGCTCACGGGCGAATCGTCACCGGATGGCAACGGTGGCGACACCCCGTTTCTCCCTCTGTCCCCCGCGGGGCGGCCGATAATCGTCGAACGATTCAACGAGGGGGATGCACGGTCCACGATGCGTGGTGCCTGGGATGTGGCGAAGAAACTCCTGGAGCCGCCGAGCCTGCCCGAAGAGGAGAGCGGGACGGCGGCGTGGCGGTATCACACCATGACGCTCCTACTGCTCGTGCTCATGCTGCCCGTCGAACTGTACATCGCCTGGAGCGATCCGCTGCCGGGGCTCGTGCTTTTCGGCGCCACCTGCGCTGCGATCGCCACCGTCGAACGCGAACGGCTCTTCTTCTGGCGAGACCGCGAGTACGCCGTCGAGACGGAGGGGGAGCGGCAAGCGGCAGCACTGCTGCGGGACGGGGAGACGGGTCTTCCGAACCGGAACTACCTCATCGACCAGCTGACCCGCGACATCGCGCGCGCCGAGCGGTACGGCACCACCATCACGCTCGCCATCATCGAAATGGCGAGGATGGACGAGCTGCGCCGGGCGTGGGGCGGCGAGATCCTGCCGCGAGCAGCGGCGCACGTGGCTGAGACGCTGCGGCGTGTCACGCGCGCCTCCGACTTCCTCGCCCGCATCGACGAAACGCGGTTCGCCGTCATCCTCGTGGAGTGCACGCGGGAGCAGGCGGTCCGCTTCGCGGACCGGATCACCCTCGCCGTCGCCAATCGCCCGCTGGAGCCCGAGGGACGACAGCGCGTGCCGGTGTACGTGAACGTTCAGGTGCGCGCCACCCAGTACGAGCGCGAGCGGTTCCGCGGTCCGCTGGACTTCATCAGCGCGGCAGGCGGCGATGTCATCCTCGAGCCTCCCTCCGCGAAGGCGCAGGTCGACGTGCGGGACATCCGACGGCGCGCGCTTGGGGAGATGCCGCCGGTCGACACGACGAAGGAGTTTGCGGACGCCTGGCGGGAGTACCGCGCCAAACGGCGCATCGGCTGAGCGCACCGGAGGACGGGAGCAGCACGTGGGACGGTGAACGGGGGCGAGCCGAGTCGCTCGCCCCCGTTCGCGTATTCTCCTCTCGCCAGCAGCTCAGCTTCCTTGCTGTGTCTGCTGCGCCTGCTTCTGCTTCAGGTAGTCCTCGAGCGTCATCTGCGCGTTCCACATCGGAACGGCACCTTCGAGGCTCGTAATCTCCTTCCAGTGCTCAGCGACCCACTCGGCCGTCTTCACCTCGTCCAGACCGGCATCGATGCCCCGGCCCTTGACGAGTGCAGCACGGTTGAAGCGGCCCGCGCCCGCCTCGATGATGAGCCCGGAGTCGGTGCACTCCTTGGAGACGAGGTAGACGACGGCCGGGACGACGTAATCCGGCTTGAGGCGTTCCACGAGCTGGGGCGGAAGCACGGTCGCGGTCAGGCGCGTGCCCGCCACCGGTGCGATGGTGTTCACCATCACGTTGTATTTGGCCCCTTCTTGCTTCAGCACGTTCATGAGGCCGATCATCGCCGTCTTCGCGGCCCCGTAGTTCGCCTGGCCGAAGTTCCCCCAGATGCCCGAAGAGGAGGAGGTGAGCACGACCCGCCCGTACGACTGCTGGCGGAAGATCGGCCATGCGGCCCGGAGAACGGTGAAGGTCCCCTTGACGTGCACCGCGAAGATCGCGTCCCAGTCGTCCTCGCTCATGTTGTGGAAGGCGACGTCCCGGAGGATGCCGGCGTTGCAGATGACGATGTCCAGGCGGCCCCACTTGTCCATCGCCGCCTTCACCATGTTGTACCCGCCCTCGTAGCTGGCGACGCTGTCGAAGTTCGGGATCGCCTCGCCGCCGAGCGCTTCGATCTCCTCGCACACCTTCCGGGCGGGCGCGGTGTCGGCGCCCCGACCGTGCGGGTCGCCGCCCACGTCGTTGACGACGACCTTGCAGCCGCGCCGCGCCAGCTCGAGCGCGTACGCGCGGCCCAGGCCGCCGCCCGCGCCGGTGATGAGGGCGACTTGACCTTCGAACGATATCGTCATGGAATCCCCTTCCTCCTTCGTGAGAGATGCGAGTGCCGAATTCGGTACGGGGCGAGGGTAGCAGACGCCGAACTGGCGGTCACTCGGCGCTCGTTCACTCGCGCGGCAGGGCCGCGCCGATGATTTCGCGGACGTCTCCCACTTGGTGCTCCTCCAGCCAGCGGGAAAGGCCCTCGAGGACGTCGAGCGGCGCCCTCGGGTTGGCGAACGTCGCCGTTCCCACCTGTACGGCGGTGGCGCCCGCCATGAGGAACTCGACCACGTCTTCACCGGTGCGGATGCCGCCGCAACCGATCACGGGGATCGATACGGCCTGGGCGACTTCCCACACGAAGCGCAGGGCGATCGGCTTGATTGCGGGTCCGCTCAGCCCCGCGCGGCCGCGGGGGATGACTGGTCGGCGGCGCTCGATGTCGATCGCGACGCCGAGGACCGTGTTGATCGCGCACAGCGCCGCCGCCCCTTCCTCCTCGCACGCCTTCGCGATCGGAACAGGGTCGGTCACGTTCGGCGTGAGCTTCACGATCACCGGCAGGTCGGTGTTCCGCACCGCTGCCCGCGTGGCCGCTGCCGCAGCCCGCGGGTCCTGACCGATCTCCAGGCCGCCGGTGTCGACGTTCGGGCAGCTGATGTTCAGTTCGAGGGCGGCGATCCCCGGGACGCCGTCGAGCATCGCCGCCATCGTGCCGAAGTCCTCGATGCGCTCCGGAGCGAGGTTCACGATCACGGGAACATCCCACGCCTCCCAGCGGGGCGCGAACTCCTCGATCACCCGCTCGATTCCGACGTTCTGGAGGCCGATCGAATTCAGGAGCCCCATCGGGGTCTCCGCCACCCGCGGCTGGGGGTTTCCGCTCCGCGGGCGGAGGGTGACGCCCTTGCTCACGATCGCGCCGAGCCGCTCGACCCCGAACTCGGCGGCGAACTCAAAGCCCCAGGAGAACGTCCCGGACGCCGTCATGACCGGGTTCTTCAGCAAGAGCCCGGTCTTCGACCGAGGAGCGATGTCCACCTCGAGCCGCGGCATCGCCCCCAGTCTACGCGCTCCTCCGTCCGCTACTCGTCGGCAGCGGCACGCCGGATGCGGCGGCTGCGGGAGCCGCTCAGCGTGAAGCTGTCCGGATCCCAGGCGTAGTCCTCGTACGAATTCCGGAAGTGGCGCTTCGCCCCACAGCGCTTGCAGACGCCGGCGCTCGTCTCCCCGTTCGGGGACTCGATAATCCAGTGGTGCCGGCAGGTCACGGAGGGGGTCTTCGTTGCGTTCATGGCTCCAACCTCACGCAGCGAGCCTTCCGCCCGCTGCTCGACCGCAGCATACCACGGCTTGTGCAAAAATGCACAAACTCCCGGTAAAGGCTGGGAGGTGGGGGGCTCGTTTGCCGGGGAGAACCCGCACCCCCTACGATCGAAGCAGGCGCTGAACGGGCGCTGAGGCGAAAGGAATCCGATGCCCGAACTCTCCCGCGAGACCGTTCTCGACGCGCTCCGGAACGTTCGCGATCCGGAGCTCCACCGCGACATCGTCAGTCTCGGCATGGTGAAGGAGGTCGCGACGGAGCCCGGACGGGTGCGAGTCGAGATTGAGCTCACGACTCCTGCGTGCCCGCTTCGGGAGACGATCGAGCGCGATGTACGGGAGGCGCTGGAGCGGATCGCTGCCGGAGCGGCGGTCGAGATCTCCTGGAGCGCCAACGTCCGGGCCACCGCGCCGCGTGCAGGCCAGCAGCCGGTCGAGGGTGTGCGCAACATCATCGCCGTCGCCAGCAACAAAGGCGGCGTGGGGAAGTCTACGGTGGCCACGAACCTCGCCGTCGCACTCGCGAAGGCCGGGGCACGCGTCGGACTGGTGGACGCTGATATCACCGGCCCGAACATCCCCACGATGTTCGGCTTCCCGCCGGGAATCCTCGCCCAGGACCGGAACGGTCTGCGACCGCTAGAGAAGTACGGCGTGAAGGTCGTCTCCATCGGCTTCCTTTTGCCGAAAGGTACGCCGGTGGTCTGGCGCGGCCCGATGATCGGGAGCGCGGTTCGGCAGCTCCTCCACGACGTTCCCTGGGGAGAGCTCGACTACCTCATCGTCGACCTTCCGCCCGGAACGAGCGATGCGTCGATGAGCATGGCGCAGCAAGCCCCCATCACCGGGGCCGTGGTCGTCTCGACCCCCCAGGAAGTCTCCATCGAAGACGCGAGCAAGGCAGTGACGATGTTCGAGAAGCTCGGCGTCCCCGTGTTCGGGATGATCGAGAACATGAGCTACTTCATCGCCCCCGATACCGGCGCCCGCTACGACATCTTTGGGCACGGCGGTGCGGCGCGCGCCGCCGAAGAGCTCGGCATCGACTTCCTCGGCGAAATCCCTCTGGAAATCGCCGTGCGGGAGGGTGGAGACCTCGGCGAGCCGATCGTGCTGCGGGCTCCGGAGTCGGTCTCCGCGAAGGCGTTCGAGTCAATCGCCAAGGCGATCGCAGCCCGAATCAGCGTACTTCAGCGAATGGCGGTCTGACGAACATCTCGATGGCACTGAATATCTTCCCTCGGAAAAAGGAAGAACCCCGAACCGAACCACCGATATCCGATGCGAGCGAGGCGGAGGCGCTCCCCTTGCCCACGAATACGACCGGCGAGAGTCGCCCGGCGAGCCGGCGCCGGCGATCGAGCTCGAGCCGTGGCGGGAGGCAGCGCTCGCAGGAGCGCCAGTCCGACTCGGCAGCTCCCGCCGAGGAGGTCGCTGCGACCGCGCAGACGGAGAGCGCCTCCACGGAGAGCGCTCCATCGGGAAAGAGCTCGACGAGCCGGCGCGGCCGTCGCTCTCGCGCCGGAAGCCGGAGCGCCGAAGCGAAGTCCGAAGCGAAGGCCGCACCCGGAACGCAGGAGCAAGCCGCCAGCTCCTCCCCGGCTCCCGCTGCCGACCCGGAGTTCTGGAACGCCCTGCGCGAGCTCCGGCAGCAGGTGGCCGAGCTGACGGCGGCGCTCAAGGAGCAGGCGGGGCGCGTCGACAAGCTGCTGGCGGCAATCTCCGCCGACGGAGAGCGGACCGGACACGCAGCGGCACCCCCGGCGCGCGTGGGGGTGTTCGTGGACGTGGCGAACATCGAACTCGCTGCCGAGCGGCACGGCGTGCGGCTCGACTGGGGCGCGGTGCTGGAACGGCTCACCGAAGGTCGCCAGCTCGTCCGCGCGATTGCCTATGCGCCGGTGCACGACGATCCGGAAGTCAGCCCTGAAGCGCAGCGGTTCGTCGAGCCGTTCCTCGACCGCGGCTTCAAGATCGTCACGAAGCCCCTCCGCCGGTTCTCAGACGGGTCGATCAAGGCGAACGTCGACATCGAGATGGCCCTCGACATCGTCACGATGTCGGACCGGCTCGACGTCGTCGTCCTCGTTTCCGGGGACGGAGACTTCACCCACCTCGTCGACGTCGTGCAGAGCCGCGGGCTCCGCGTGGAAGTGGCCGGGTTCGAGACGAGCACCGCGTCCGTGCTTCGGAACGCGGCAGACCGGTACATCGACCTGATGCCGCTGGCGAAGCGCGGGCGGCGCTGACTCAGGCGGGCGGCTCGGTGCGCTGGTGGCCGGGCTCCGTCTCCCACGGCGGCGGGAGCTGGTGGTAGCCGCCGCCGGCCGTCCATCCTCCGTCGACGTAGAGGATGTGCCCGGTGACGAAGCTCGAAGCGTCCGAGGCGAGGAATACGACCGCAGCCTCCAGCTCCTCCGGCCGCCCGAGGCGCCCCATCGGTGTGCGGGTCTCCGCCTGGACCTTCGTGCCGGGCGTCGCCTCGAAGACCCGATCCATCATCTCGGTCCCTTCGAAGTAGCTCGGCGCGATCGCGTTCACGCGGATGTTCTCGCGCGCGTACTCGAGGGCGAGCACGCGCGTGAGCGCATCCACTCCGCCCTTCGCGGCGTGGTAGGAGGCCGCGCGGAACTCGCTGCCCACACGGCCGAGGATCGAGCTCACGTTGATGATGACGCCCCCTCCTTGCCGGAGCATCTGCTGCGCCGCGAGCCGGCACGCCTGGGCGACGGCGATGAGGTCGAGCTCGATGACCGCACGAATCCGTTTCGGGCTGGCGAGGTCGTGCCGCAATCCCGAGCGGTCCGTGAACCCCGCGTTGTTCACCAGCACGTCGAGGCGGCCGTAGCGGCGCACGACCTCCTCGAAGAGCCGCTCGAGCTGGAGCTCATCGGTGAGGTCGGCGGGGATGACTTCCGCGCGCACGCCGAACGTCCGCACTTCCGCCGCGGTCTGCTCGAGCCGGTCGAGACGGCGGGCGGTGAGCGCGAGGTCTGCGCCGGCCTTCGCGAGCCCGCGGGCGAACGCAACCCCGAGGCCGCTCGACGCGCCCGTTACCAGCGCAACCTTCCCGGAGAGGTCGAACTTTGCGGCGAGCGACGGGTGAAGCATCGGCACCTCCACGTTCGTTGCGCCGATGCTAACGACCCTCGGCGATTCGCTCCACGAGCCGCTCGCGGAGCACCTCCTCGCGGAGCCGGGGGTACGGGCGGTCGGGGCGGTCGCGTTCGCGCTCCAGGATGCGCACGAGTTCGTCGACCGTCTCGTCGACGGCGCCCTCGCGGTTTACCACCACGTAGTCGTTGTTCGGGATGTCCGCCAGCTCCTCTTCCAGCTCAGCGAGGCGGCGACGGAGCGAGGCGTCACTCTCCGAGTTCCGGCGAGTGAGCCGCTGGCGGATGGCTTCCGCATCCTCGGCGACGAGGATCACGAACGTTCCCCCCTCGAGCGCCTTCCGCCACCATCGGGCACCCTGGACGTCGGTCCGGATGATGACGTCCTCTCCGCGAGCGAGTGGCCCTTCGATCTCGCGCCGCTCGAGCCCTTTCCAGTCGCCATAGACGCGCGCGAACTCCGCGAACTCCCCCCGCCGCGCCTTCTCGAGGAACTCCTCTTCGCTCAAGAAGTAGTAGTCGACGCCGTGGCGCTCCCCCGGACGCGGCGGCCGGGTCGTGCTGCTCGTGGCACGGTGGATGGGGAGCCGCTCGCGGAGCCGGGCGATCACGGTGTCCTTCCCGACACCGGAGGGGCCGTGCAGGACGATCACCACCGGCTTCCGCTCGCCGCTCACACGACCGCTCCCTCGGTCAGCTGCGCCAGGTCGGCCCAGAAGGAGGGGTAGGAGACGTCGACCGCGTCGTTGAAGACGCGGGTCTCGCCTTCGGCCAGCGCGCCCCCGATGCCCGCCAGCATCCCGATCCGGTGGTCGCCGAGCGCGTCGACCGCGGCCCCGCGGAGCGGTGTCGGGCCTTCGACCCGGAACCCGTCGTCGAACGTCTCGAGCCGCACCCCGAACCGGCTGAGGACCGCGGCCACCGCTTCGATGCGATCGCTCTCCTTCACCCTCAGCTCGGCGGCGTCGCGCACCTCGGTGACCCCCTCAGCGGCGGCGCCGATGAGGGCCACGAACGGCAGTTCGTCGATCGCCCGCGGGACGAGGGCGCCGCCGACGGTCGTGCCGCGCAGGCGGGAGGTTCGGACGGAGATGTCTGCCACGGGCTCTCCCCCCTCGTCGCGACGGGACTCGATGCGGACGTCGGCACCCATGGCTTGCAGGATGTCGAGGAAGCCCGTGCGCGTGGGATTCACGTTCACGCCCTCGATGGTGATCTCGGCATCGGGGTGGCAAACCGCCAGCGTGAGCCAAGGGGCGGCGCTCGAGATGTCCCCCGGCACGGTCATGTCGGTCGGGGCGAGCCGGTCCGGGGGATGGAGCGTGACCCGCGTCCCTTCCTGCTCAATCTGGACGCCCATCCGCAGGAGCAGCCGCTCGGTGTGGTCGCGCGTCGGTGCCGGCTCGACGACCGACGTCGGCCCCTCGGCGAAGAGCCCGGCGAGGAGCACCGCTGACTTCACTTGTGCGCTGGCGACGGGGACCCGGTATTCGATGCCGCGCAGCGCTCCGCCTCGGATGACGAGCGGGGCGAGGCTGTCGGCCCGCCGGCCAAAGACGGTCGCGCCCATCTCCCGCAGCGGTCGCACGATGCGATCCATCGGCCGGCGACGGAGCGAGCGATCGCCTGTGAGCACGGAGAGCATCGGCGCACCAGCGAGCACGCCGGAGAGGAGGCGCATGGTCGTGCCGCTGTTGCCGCAGTCGAGCACGTCCTCCGCCTCCTCGAGCCCGTGGAGCCCGCGGCCGCGCACGATCGCCTCCCCCTGCCGCCACTCGAGCTCGATGCCGAGCGCTTGGAGGCAGCGGGCAGTGGCGCGGACGTCCGCTGAGTCGAGCGGGTTCCGGACGCGTGCCTCGCCGTCCGCCAGGGCGTTGAGGAGGAGCGCGCGATGAGAGATCGACTTGTCTGCCGGGACGCGCAGGGTGGCTCGGACCCGGTCAGGTCTGCGAATCGTCGTCATCGATGCCCAGCTCTCGGCGGAGGCGACGTTCGTCGATGCGGACCTGCGGCTCGCGCGAGGTGAGCTCCTTGATGCGCTGGTACAGACCCCCGGCGATGAACTGGCCCAACGCATCGGATGTCGAAGGCGGGGTCGGCCCAGCCGCGCGGGCCGCGTCTCGCCGCGGAGGGTTCTCGATGAAGGTGTCCCGGTCCACCTTCGTCGAGGCAAGGAGCTTCCCAACCTCCTCTTCCCGTTCGACGTCGGCGAGCAGATCGCGTACGCGCTGGAGCTCCGCCCGGAAGCGGTCGATCCAGTGGACGATGGCGTCGCGGTTCGTGCGCAGGAGCCCATGGGCGAGGACGGGGTCTCCGCTCGCCAGCCGCGTGAGGTCGCGGAATCCGGGCCCCGCCAGGAGCGCGGCGTCTTCCCAGCTCGGGCTGTCGCGGAGGAGGCGGAAGAGCGTCACGGACAGGAAGAGCGGCATGTGGCTCACGGCTGCCGCGAGCCGGTCGTGCTCATCCGCGTCGAAGTACGTGGGGACGGCGCCGAGCGCCTCCACCATGCCGATGACGGTCTGGACGGCGCGCTCGTCGGCGCGGGGCGAAGGAACGACCGCCCAGGTTGCTCCTTCGAAGAGGTCCGACGAGGCGTGTTCGGCTCCCGTCTGCTCCTTCCCCGCCATCGGATGCCCTCCGACGAAGTGGACGGTGGGCGGGAGGAACTCGGCCGCCCACCGGAGCACCTGGCCCTTCGTGCTCAGGGTGTCGGTGACGATCGCGCCCTCCTCAAGGTAGGAGGCCATGTCCCGGAAGAGCCTTCGCGTGGCGAGGATCGGGGTGGCGACGATGACGAGCCCTGCCCCTTCGAGCCCTTCTTCGAGCGAGGACGCCTCGCGGTCGATGGCGCCCATCCGCTTCGCCGTGCGGAGCTGGCCGCGGTCGATGTCTAGCCCTACGACCTCGTACCGGCCGGCGGCCGAAGCTCGCAAGCGGAGGCCGATGGACGCACCGATGAGGCCCGTTCCGATGATCGCGATCCGGGGAAGGGAGCTGGTCCGGTTCGCCATCTCAACTCTCGTCGTCCGCCCGTTGCAGTACGGCTAGCATAGCATCGCCCCGCGCGGGCCCGTGATGGCGGCGGATGAGTGCCACCACGCGCGGCGGCGCTCCTGCCTCCGCCGCCAGCCGCGCCCCCGCCTCTGCGTGGGTGCAGCTGCGGGCGACGGCGCGGCGCAGCTCCAGCCTGGAGCTCGGAGACGCCAAGAGGTGCGCCGCTCCGAACCACGTCGCGACCACGTACGCAACGCGGTCGAGTCGGCGCTGCCGCCCCTTCCCGATGTCGTGGAGCAACGCTGCCATGAGGAGGGCGGGGTCATCGTATCCCAGCTCTCGCACCCGCCGCGCGGTGCGCACCCCGTGAACGATGTCCCGCGGGGTCTGGCTCGCGAAGAGGGCGTACAGCGGCGGCGGGAGGATCTCCCGCGCGAACTGGAGGTCAGCCGGCGTGGGCCGAACGCCCGCCGTGAGGAACTGCCGAATCCGTCGCAGGAGCCGCACGTCGGTCAGAGCAAGAGCTCGAGGATCTCGCTCCCGAGGCCGCCGATGATTGCCCCGAGCGGATTGTAGGGGGTCAGCCAGCCGAGGACGATGAGCAGCATCAAGATGCCCGGTCCCCACGGAGCGAGCTTCTGCAGTTCGCGTGCGAGGTCCGCCGGGAGCACGCCGAGGGCGACCTTGAAGCCGTCGAGAGGGTGAATCGGGATGAGGTTGAAGATCCCGAGGATGACGTTGAAGAGGACGATGTAGAACAGGAACAACCCCAGGATGTCGTTGCCGGACGCCTCATCGATCCGGCTGAGCGATGGCACGATGCTCACCCACCCCATCCGGATCGGGATTGCGGCGAGCGCGGCGAAGAAGAAGTTCGAGAGCGGCCCCGCGAGCGCTACGAGGGCGTTGCCGCGACGGGGACCGTTACGGAGGTTGTACGGATTGACCGGCGTCGGCTTCCCCCACCCGAAGCCGACGAGGAAGAGGAGCACGGTCCCGAGCGGGTCGAGGTGTGCCAACGGATTGAGGGTGAGGCGGCCGTGGCGGGCGGCTGTCGGGTCGCCCAGCTCGTAAGCCGTCCAGGCGTGGCTGAACTCATGGAAGGCGATTCCGGTGACGAGCGCGACGCATACGGCGGCGAATACCGCGAGTAAGGCTTCCGGGTTGTCGGCGAGCTCTCCGAGGAACCAGATCACGAGCGCGATGGTAGCACGGGCGCTTCCCACGCTCGGGAAAGCGCGTTCGCCTCGGCGGTTGACGATGTTCGCGCGGAAGGGTACGGTCTCCTCGCGTCGAGTAGCCGTCGGACGCCGACGGCTCAGGTGGCGGGGCGTGCAGGTGCGGTCGCATGGACCGGTGGTCGCCCGTGCCCGTGGCGGGTCGTGTACGCCAGGCCGCTTCCCGGTTCCCCCTGATGGGCGAAGGGATGGAAGGTGATGCCCAGCGGATGCCCAAGCGTGAGAGGAGGAACCCGGTCTCGTCGGGGGTGCGCTGGCTCCCGCTGCTGGCGGCCTCGCTCGTCGTGGCGCTTGCCGTCGCCGTGACCTGGTCTGTCGTGAGCGTGCGGCCGGCACGAGACCCTCGCCCCCTTGCCATCCCCACCGCCGACCCCACTGTCGTGCGCGCCGTCGCCTACGTCGCTCACGAGCCGTCAGGGGACGTCGTGTACGTCCGCGACCCTCGTTCCGAGCTCCCTCCCCGGGAACTCCTCCGTCTCCCGCGGCCGTTCGACGTGAAGGCGAGCGGGGCGGCGGGGCCGCTCGGCTCCCACCTTGCCATCCTCTCCTTCACGTCTGCTGGCCGGAGCCGGCTGCACATCGTCGCCTTGCCCAGCGGCGACCTCGTCACCATCGAGGGAGGGTTCGACCTCGCAGCCCCTGTGGCGTGGGACTGGGACGAGTCGCGCCTGGCCGTGGCGAGTGTCGAGTCCGTGCGAGCGGACGGCAGACGGGTCGTCGCCGTCAATGAGGTCAGGTTGGGGGGCGAACTGCGAACGGTGGCCGAGTTTACCGACATCTTTCAAGCCGCCCCTGTCGGGTACAGCCCCGACGGGTCGAAACTGTACGTGGTGGTGCTCGACCCGACGGGCTCCGTGCTCTGGAGCGTGGCGAACGATGGGGCGGCGGTGCCGGTCGCTCGGCTCAGCGCCGGGCCGACGAGCGCCTGGCGGCTCAGCCCGGACGGCACGCAGCTCGCGTTCGTGGAGGTAACGGGCGCAGAAACGGCCTCCTACCGGGGGCGGCTGCTGACCATCTCTTCAGGGGCGGTCGCGGACGTTCCGGCCTCCGGCAACCAGCTCGGGGTTGCTTGGAGCCCCCGCTCGCTCATCCCCCAGTTCGGAGGCCCCGGGGGAACCGTGTGGCTCTCCGGCACAGACCCGAACTCCACCTACCTGATCCCCGCCGCGTGGTCCCCGGACGGCTCTGCGCTGCTCGCCGAAGTCGTGGACGCGGAGACGGGAACGGTGTCGCTCGAGGTCGTGTGGGCGGAGGGTAGGCTGCCCCTCTCCTCGAGCCCGGCAACGCCGCTCGGCTGGGTGGCCTCGGTTGCCTGACGAACGTCTCCTGGAGGTGCCGATGCAGCACGCGCGCAACGTCTGCTCTCGCTGGTGGCTCGGAGTGGTGCTCGCCCTCACGATCACCGTCGCGCTCGTCGCTGCGGTGCCGGTGCTCGCGTCTTTCTTGAGTGCACAGGCGAGCGGGTCTACCACGGGTTTCGCCGGTTCCCCTGCCGTCGTCGGCGTTCGCGCCGGAGAGACGTACGACGAGGTCGTTCTCGTGCCGATCGACGACCCAGACCGCCCGGTCGTCGTCGCGCGCGTCGAGCGGCTCCCGGAGACGATCTCCCGCGGGGCGGTGTCGCCTGACGGACGAAGGCTCGCCCTCATCGTGCCGTCGGCGGGAACCCCGTCTGCGCCCGAGGCTTCGCTCGTCGTCGTGGAACTGGGCACGGGATCGGTGCATGCCATCGCGACCAGGCTTCCTTACCTCCAGACGCCGCTGTGGGGGCCCCACTCCGACTTCCTCGTCGTGCGTCGCCCTGTTGGGAGCGGGGAGGCGCTGGTCCGGATCGGGCTGGACGGCAGCGAGCAGGAGCTGTTCGCCCGGTCCGACGTGCTTGGTCTCTACCCCGTCGGGTACGGTCCCGACGGCTCCTTGTATGCGGTGGCGCTCGATCGCGAGGGTTCGCTCCTCCTGCGCGATGGGGCGGAAGTGGTGCGCTTCAGCGACCAGCTCACGCGCGATTGGGCCCTCTCGCCCGATGGCACGCAGCTCGCCTACGTGGTCCAGGACCTGCAGGCCGGGCTCCGGTTCGTCGGCGAGGTGCTCGCGCTCGACGGCCGCGTCACCGCCCAGGCGTTCGACGGAGACGGCCGCGAACGGCTGCGGCCTGTCTGGAGCCCCGACGGCGCCCACGTCCGCTTCGGGGAGGAGCCAGTCGCGAGAGGCGGGGTCGCGGCGGCCGGTGCGAACGGCTTCGACCTCCCGGTCGCGTTCGAGTCGCGCACCGGCGCGCTCCTGCTCGAGCGATGGGACGGGTCGAGCTTCCGGGATCCGGGGAGGCGGCAGTACGTCGTGGAGGCGGACGGCTCCACCGTGACGATCGAAGGGGTCACGAGGGCGTTCGGATGGGCCGAGCGCTGATTCTCCTCGGGATGCTATCGGTCGCGTGGCTTGCGCTCTCGCAGACGGAGCGGGCCGGGGCTCAGACGCCGCCGACGTGCGGTTCGCGCGGGCCGTACGACTTCGATGCGTATGAGGCCCAGGACTACCGCGGCACCTATTCCCTCGCGATTCAGCTCGCTGCGGAGGGCCACCTCTTCCCGACGCCGGTCGTCGCAGCCGGCGAGACGGCGGACTTCTCGTACCCGGGGCTCGAGTCTGGGCCGCGCAGCAGCCGGGACGGCCCGAACCGGGCGTTCCGTGTGCCGCCCACGATCCTGAAGGCGATCGTCTGGGTGGAGTCCAGCTGGCAGCAGGCGTCGAACGTTGTCCCCTGGGGAGGGGTCGGGCCGGTGCTCCGCTCCTTCGACTGCGGCTACGGCCTCGGACAGGTCACGAGCGGCATGGCGAACACCACGGGGACGCCATCGGTGAAGCAGGCGCTCATCGGGACGCACTACCTGTTCAACCTCGCCGAATCGGTCCGCATCCTGGCCTCGAAGTGGAACGCCGCCCCGGAGGCTCGTCCGGTCGCCGGAGCGGGGGACCCGACGAAGCTGGAAGACTGGTACTTCGCCATCTGGGGCTACAACGGCTTCGCGTTCGTCAACCACCCGCTCAACCCGGACCGCGACCCGCTGCGCGGGGAGGTGTACCACTGCGACGATCCGTCGGCGCCGGGCTACGGCGCCTTCGTCCGGAGCGACTACACGTACCAGGAGATCGTGTACGGCTGCATGCGGTATCCGCCCGTTCGCGCCGGTGCTCGCATGTGGCAGCCGGTAACGTTTAACATGCCCGCCTTCGAACATCCGGCCGTCGCGGCCGCGTTCGAGGAGGACGCGTACCTCGACTGTGCCGTGCTCCTGGTCTGCGATGGCATGGACTACCCGACCTCGATCCCAGCGGCAGGCGTCAGTCCGCACGCCGATCCGACGCCGCCGCTGAGCAACCCGGGCCCCCTGCTTGCAGGCCTCCTTGGCGGACCGGTGTTGTCGGTCGAGGCGCCGTCCGGCGTGACCCTCACGAGCCGAACTGACGGTAGCTCAGATTCGTTCGAAATTGTCGTGCGGAATACTGGAACGACGATCGCCCCGTTCCGTGTCCGCTCGAACGTTCCCTGGCTGCGAGTGCGAACGTCGTACGACGCCGCTGCAGGCTCGATGCGCACCCTTGAGGCAGGTGTGGCCGTGGGGAGCGATGTGGAGGTCGTCATCGTGACCGGTAGCGTGAGCCAGCGTGGCTACGATGCACGGCTAGTCGTTGACGTGGACCGGACGAAGCTCCCGGGCGGCACGTCGAACGGGCAGGTGATCATTGAGCCGCTGTACGGCGGTGGCGCTGCGAAGACGATCTCCGTGACCGCCGTGAAGCTCGGGACGGTTCTCGGGCCGCGTATCGTGGTCCCCGGCGTGGTGCGGAACTGATGCCGGTCGGCGTTCGGAAGGCGCACGCGGTCGAGCATGCCGCAGTGGCGGTCCTCCACGAGCGGCTAGGACGTCGCGGGCCGGCGATCGCGCTCAGCGACCCATGGGGGTTCACCGTCCTCAGTCCGTATCGCGCCGAAGAGCTCGCCGAGGCCACCCGCGAGGCCTTGCAGCGGCTCGCTCGCGGGGAGTCTTGGCTGGCTGTGACCGACCTGTGCGGCTCGAACATCGCCGTGACCGGGGTCCTCACCGCCACGGGCGCGCTCACCGCCGCGAGGGGCAACCGAGCGGACCGCTTCACATCGGCAGTCCTCGCTTCGACGGCCGCGGCGCTCGTCGCGCCAATAGTCGCCCGCTGGCTCCAGCGCACCGTGACGACCGACGCCGACGTCACGGGGGTCACCCTCGCGCAGGTCTCCCGGGTCGCCCGCGCGGGCAGGTTCGACCTCGTTCGGGTGCAGCTCCGCGCCCGCTAACGCGCTTCCGCCAGCATCCGCTGGTACTCCTCCCGCACCCGCTGGGCGATGTGGGACGGGACTTCGCCGTAGTGGTCGAACTGCATCTCGAAGGCGCCCCGCCCTTGCGTCAGCGAGCGGAGGTCGGCAGCGTACCGCTGCATCTCGGCAAGGGGAACTTCCGCTTCGACGATGGTCACGCCGCCCCCCTCGGGCGTGATGCCGTGGATGCGGGCGCGGCGGGCGTTCAGGTCGGAGACGATGTCCCCTGCGAACTCGTCCGGCACCCGCACCCGAACGAGCATGATAGGCTCGAGGAGGACGCTCCCTGCCTGTTGCACCGCCTCTTTCAGGGCCTGGGAGGCTGCGATCTTGAAGGACATCTCGCTCGAGTCGACGGGGTGGTGCTTGCCGTCGAAGAGCACTACCTGGATGTCGGTCAGCTCGATGCCCGGGAGCATTCCCTCGTGTGCAGTCTCGGTGATGCCCTTCTCGACGGCGGGGATGTACTCCTTCGGCACTGCGCCGCCTACGATGCGGGACTCGAAGACGATGCCAGAGCCGCGCGGAAGCGGGCTCACCTCGATCGCTACCCGACCGTACTGGCCGTGGCCGCCCGTCTGCTTCTTGTGCGTGTACTCGGCCGTGGCGCGCTTCGCGATCGTCTCGCGGTACGGCACGCGGGGCAACGTGAGCTCCACGTCCACGTTGAACTTCCGCCGCAGCCGCTCCACGGTCACCTCGAGGTGGGCATCGCCGAGGCCGGAGAGGATCGTCTCGCCGGTCGAGGGGTCTCGCTCGAGCCGGAGCCCGGGGTCTTCTTCGAGCAGCCGCTGCAAGCTCGGGAGGAGCTTATCGACCGCGGCCTTCGAGGTCGCCTTCACGGCCATGCTGAACACGGGAGCGGGGAACTCGATCGGCGGGAGCGTCACTTCGGCGCCTCGCTCGCAGAGGGTATCACCTGTGGAAGTCTCAGCGAGCTTGGCGACCACGCCGATATCCCCGGCGTTCAGCTCGGGCACCGCGATCTGCTCCTTTCCTCGCGGCACGTAGAGCGTCGCCAGCCGTTCGTCGGCGCCTTTGTTGACGTTCCAGAGGTGGGTGTCGGCGGTGAGCTTCCCGCTCATGACCTTCAGGTAGGAGAGGCGGCCGACGAAGGGGTCCGCTGAGGTCTTGAAGACGCGGACGACGACCGGGGCATCGTTCGTCGCCCGAATCTCCTTCCCGTCGGCGACGATCGGCTCCCGATCTGCAGGAGAGGGTCCGCTCTCGGCGATGTTGCGGAGGAGCTGGCGTACGCCGAGGAGGCGAGGTGCCGCCCCGCAGAGGACGGGGATGATGAGGCGGTGGTCGATCCCGAGCCTCAGGACACGGGCGAGCTCCTCTTCGCTGAGGGGCTCGTCGGCGAAGTACTTCTCCATCAGCTCCTCGTCGGTTTCGACGATTGCCTCGATGAGCGTGTTCCGCAGCTGCTCCGCTTCCTCCCGGAGCGCCTCCGGAACGTCCCGTTCTTCGCCCTTCTCACCCACGTAGGCACGCAGATGGAGGAGGTCGATGACACCTTCGAAGGAGTCGGCGCTGCCAATCGGGAGCTGCACGGGCGTGACCTTCGACCCCCACTTCTCGCGCATCCTGGCGACGGCAGCGTCGAAGTTCGCATTCTCCCGGTCCATCCGGTTGACGAAAATCATCCGCGGGAGGTTCTCCCGTTCGGCGATGGCCCAGGCGCGGTCCGTCCCCACCTCGGGCCCGGCGACCGCGTCGACCACCACGAGGGCGAGGTCCGCGGCCGCCGCTCCGCAGATGACCTCGGACACGAAGTCGGCGTACCCCGGCGTATCGATGAAGTTGATCTTCTTCCCCGCCCACTCGACGGGGATGACCGAGAGGCTGAGGCTGAACTTCCGCCGGTGTTCGTCCTCGTCGAAGTCGCTGACGGTGTTCCCGTCCTCCACGCTCCCCATTCGGGTGATGGCGCCGGAGACGAAGAGCGCCGCTTCCGTCAACGTCGTCTTCCCGACGCTCCCGTGGCCGACGATGACGACGTTCCGGATGTCCTCGGTCGCGTACACCTTCATCGAGCGCGCCTCCTCCCGTCGGGGCTGAGCGACTGTGTCGCGATTCTACGCACGCTGGGATCGCCCCCTCAAGGCGGGCATCTCGACAGGAGATGTCCATGCCGTGCTCCATCCTGGAATGGCCCTCCACGGCACTCGGGCGGGCGAGTACACTGCGGTCTACCGTACATATGTTCGAGAACGGCAGGAGCGCGCGGTTCGTTGCCGTCGACCTCGAGACGACCGGCCTCGAGGAGGACGCGGAGATCATCGAGGTGGGCGCGGTGGCGTTCGACCTCGAAGGTCGCATCCTCGACCGCTTCCAATCGTTCGTCCGCGCGAGGCGGCCCGTGCCGCCGTGGATTCAGCGGATGACCGGGATCCGGGACGAGGACCTCGCCACCGCTCCTGCGCTGACGGACGTGCTCGCCAAGCTGCGTGCCTTCGTGGGCGAGGGGCCGTTTGTCGCTCACAACGTCCCGTTCGATCTCGGACATCTCCGGCGAGCGGGATGGTCGTACGAGGGGGAGCGGGTGGACACGGCCTACCTCGCGCGGCTGCTGCTCCCCGAGCTGCCGTCGTTCTCGCTCGCTTCGGTAGCCGAGGTCCTCGGTGTCGCGGCGGCGACGGCACACCGGGCGCTGGCGGACGCGGAGACGTGCGCGGCGGTCTGTGTGCGCCTCCTCCATCGGGCGCAGGAGCTCGACGAGGAGACCCGATTGGCGCTCGCCCGTTCGCTCGCCCTCCACCAGCCCTTCCTCGCTCGGTTGGTCGCTGGCGAGGCGGCGTTCGCGGGCGGGCCCGCGGCCACGCCGCTGCTCCGCCCCTACGACCCGTGGCCGAAGCTGCAGCCCGTAGCGACGTCGCTTCCGTTCCGGGCACGGCTCGCCCGCGCCTTCGAGGCGCTCCAGGCGGGGCTCGATGGCTACGAGGAGCGTCGCGAGCAGCGGGAGATGGCGGAGGTCGTGTCTCGCGCCTTCAGCAACGGCGGGTACTACCTCGTCGAGGCCGGAACGGGGGTGGGCAAGTCCCTCGCGTACCTACTCCCCGCGGCGATCTGGGCGCTCGAACACGGCCGCCGGGTGGTCATCTCCACCCACACCCTGGCGCTCCAAGACCAGCTGCTCACGCGCGAAGTCCCGCTCGTCCAGCGGGCGCTCCGGAAGGTCGGCCTCCTCGGCGACGAGGCGGACCTCCGGGTGACGGTCGTGAAGGGCCGTTCGAACTACCTCTGCGTCCGGCGGTGGACGACCCACTACGGGACGCTCCTCGGTGACCCGGATGTCGCTCGCCTGGCGAGCGCCATCCTCCTCTGGCTTCCACGGACGGAGACCGGCGACCGTTCGGAGCTCCGGCTCGACCGTGGCGACGCGGTCACCTGGACCCGCCTCTCGGCGGAAGGCGCGGACTGCCTCGCCACCAACCACCGCTACGTCCAGGAGCGGCGCTGCTTCCTGCTCCGGGCGCGGGAGCGAGCCGAGCGCGCCCACCTCGTCATCGTCAACCACGCCCTGCTCCTCGCTGACGCCGCCCACGGCGGGAACGCCGTCCCTCCCGCGGACGCCCTCATCATCGACGAGGCGCACGCGCTGGAGGACGCGGCGACGCAGCAGTTCGCGCTCGAGCTCTCGGCCCGCCGCCTGCAGGAGCTCCTCGACCCCTTCCAGCGGCGGTCCGGGCGCGACGAGCTCGGAGGAGGCTTCGTCTCCCTCTTCGCGAACGCCGAGTCCGCTGCGGTGCGGGATTTCGCTCGCGCCTTGGCGGCAGCGCTGGGAGCCGTTCGCGGAGCGGGAACGGACTTCTTCGCTGCCTTACGGGCCCTCTGGCCGCCCGAGTTCGAGGACGACAGACTCCCGCTCGACCGGGCGCTACGCGCCTCGGTCGAGTGGGCGGAGGTCGAAGGGAAGTGGGCGGCCTTCGATGCTGGCCTCGAACGGGCGTTGGAGATCGCTGCTGAACTCGAGCTCGCTCTCGTGCCGTCCGGAACGTCCGATGAGCTCGCGGACGTGCTCGTCGCGGAGCTCGCGACGGCGACCGGGCGACTGCGCAGCTTCCGCCTCGCACTCGCCACTCTCGTAGGCGGCAGCGAGGGCGAGATGATCGAGTGGGCCGAGCGGGACGCCGATGGCGGCATCGTCCTCCGCGCGGTGCCGCTCGAGGTGGCGCCCATCCTTCGCGAGCACTGCTTCGATCGGTACGGGACGGTCGTGGCGACGAGTGCCACCCTCTTCCCACGCCCCGGCGACGAGAGCTTCACCCTGCGGCGGTTCGGGCTCGACGAGGCCGAGACGGTCCGGCTCGGGTCGCCGTTCGACTACCGGCGGAGCGCGCTGCTCGCCACCGTCTCCGACCTCCCCGAGCCGAACGACGCCGAGTTCTCGGAGAGCGTCGGCCGGGCGCTGGTCGAACTGGTCACTGCGTCCCGCGGGCGGGCGTTGATCCTCTTCACGTCCCACGCCTCCCTCCAGGCCGCGGCGCGGTCGATCCGGGCGCCGCTCGCCGATCGTGGGATCGCCGTCCGGGCACAGGGCATCGACGGCTCCCCGCGGCAGCTGCTCGCCGAACTGCGAAACGTGCCGACTACGGCCGTCCTCGGCACGGCCAGCTTCTGGGAGGGCGTGGACGTGCCCGGAGAGGCGCTCTCGCTCCTGGTGATCGTCCGGCTGCCGTTCGCCGTCCCGACGGACCCGGTGTTCCGCGCCCGTGCGGAGCGGTTCGAGCGGCCGTTCGAGGAGTATGCGCTGCCGGGCGCGATCCTGCGGTTCCGCCAGGGGTTCGGGAGGCTCATCCGGCGGCGGGACGACCGCGGAGCCGTCGTCGTGCTCGACCGGCGGATACGGACGCGGCGGTACGGTGCGGCCTTCCTCGACTCCCTGCCCGACTGCACGCGCCTCGACGGTTCGCTCGCGGACGTCGTCGCTGCCGTGCGGCAGTGGCTCGGAGGGCAGTCGTGAACTGGGAGTGGCAGTCCCGTCGCGGGGAGCGGGTGCAGCTCCGGATGCGGGGCGAAGCTGGCACCGACCCGCGGGAGATCGAGATCGCATCCGCCGAAGGGGAGAGCCTCGGTCGGCTGACGCTCCGTGCGGAGGGGGAGGAGGTGGTCATCGAGGCGCTCTGCATCGCGCCGGAGCGGCGGGGGTACGGCGCCGGCTCGGAGGCGCTCGCGCTCCTGCTCGAAGGACTCCCTCGGGGCGTGCGACGGCTCAGGGCCTGGGCTCCCGGGACGCTCGGCCTCGCCGTCTACTTCTGGATCCGGCACGGCTTCCGCCCCCTCTTCGGGCCCGGCCCGGACGAAGGGATCTGGTTCGAGCGCCTCGTGCAGTGAACGAGAGGGACCGGCGGATACCTCTCCCTCTCGAGACGGTTGCTCAGCCGAGCTTCGCGCGCAGTCGGCGCTCGACCGCGTCGAGGTACTCCTCCGAGGTCAACCACGGATGGTCCGGAGCGATGAGGATGGCGAGGTCCTTCGTCATCTCTCCGTTCTCGACGGCCTCGACGCAGGCGTCTTCGAGTTTGCGCGCGAAGTCGATGACGTCCGGCGTGCCGTCGAGTTTGCCCCGGTGGGCGAGCCCTCGGGTCCAGGCGAAGATCGAGGCGATCGGGTTCGTGGAGGTCTTCTCACCCCGCTGGTAGGCGCGGTAGTGGCGTGTCACGGTTCCGTGCGCTGCCTCTGCCTCCACGGTCCGCCCATCGGGGGTCATCAGCACGGAGGTCATCAGCCCGAGTGAGCCGAACCCTTGGGCCACGACGTCCGACTGGACGTCCCCGTCGTAGTTCTTGCACGCCCAGACGATGCCGCCCTCCCACTTGATGACCTGGGCCACCATGTCGTCGATGAGCCGGTGCTCGTAGGTGAGGCCCGCCTCAGCGAACTGCTGCTTGAACTCCGTCTCGAAGACTTCCTCGAAGATGTCTTTGAAGCGGCCGTCGTACGCCTTCAGGATCGTGTTCTTCGTGGAGAGGTACACGGGGTAGCCGCGCTCGAGCCCGTAGCGGAAGCAGGCCCGCGCGAAGTCTCGAATTGAGTCGTCGAAGTTGTACATGCCCATCGCGACGCCGGAGCCTTCGAAGCGCGCGACTTCGTACGTCACCGGTTCGCTGCCATCCGCGGGCGTGTACGTGATGGTCACCGTTCCTGGCCCGGGCACGCGGAAGTCGGTGGCGCGGTACTGGTCCCCGTGGGCGTGGCGCCCGATAACGATCGGCTTCTTCCAGCTGGGGATGAGCCTCGGGATGTTCTTGCAGATAATCGGCTCCCGGAAGACGACACCGCCGAGGATGTTCCGGATCGTCCCGTTCGGCGACTTCCACATCTGCTTCAGGTTGAACTCTTTCACCCGGGCTTCATCGGGCGTGATCGTGGCGCACTTCACTCCCACGCCGTGCTTCTTGATGGCCAAGGCAGCCTGGACGGTGACTTCGTCGTTCGTGGCGTCGCGATTCTGGATGCTCAAGTCGTAGTACTCGATGGGAATGTCTAGGAACGGGAGGATGAGCCGCTCCTTGATCCAGTGCCAGAGGATGCGGGCCATCTCATCCCCGTCGAGTTCGACGACCGGATTTACGACCTTGATTTTGCTTGCCATCGTTCCTCCTCAAGTCACGAGTGTCGGTCTCCAGAGCTCAGCCCGCCGCGGTGCTTCCCCGCCGCGCGAGTTGCCGAAGGACGTACTGAAGGATTCCTCCGTGGCGGTAGTACTCGAGCTCGACCGGCGTATCGATGCGCGCGATCGCTTCGAAGCGTCGGGAGGAACCGTCGGGGCGGGTCGCCTCCACCTGGAGGCGCGCGCCGGGACGGAGCTCGCGGATGCCCCGGATGGCGTACACCTCCTCGCCCGTCAGTCCGAGCGACTCCCGGCTCTCCCCGGGCAGGAACTGGAGCGGCAGGATGCCCATCCCGACGAGGTTGCTCCGGTGGATTCGCTCGAAGCTCTCGGCGATGACGGCGCGCACGCCGAGGAGCGCCGGTCCCTTCGCCGCCCAGTCGCGCGAGGAGCCGGCGCCGTACTCCTTCCCCGCGAGCACGAGGAGAGGCACGCCTTCCTGCTGGTACCGCATGGCGGCGTCGAAAACGGACATCTGCTCACCGTCCGGCAGGTGGCGCGTGACGCCGCCCTCCGTGCCCGGCGCCAGAAGGTTCCGGAGCCGGATGTTCGCGAAGGTGCCGCGCATCATCACCTCATGGTTGCCGCGCCGAGCTCCGTACGAGTTGAACTCCTCCTTCGGCACCCCGTGCGCGATGAGGTACTGGCCGGCGGGGCTGTTCACCGGGATGCTTCCCGCCGGCGAGATGTGGTCCGTGGTGACCGAATCGCCCACCATGACGAGCACGCGAGCGCCCTCGATGTCCGCCAGCGGTGGCGGCTCCTCGGGCATCCCGTCGAAATACGGCGGACGACGGATGTAGGTGGAGCGCTCGTCCCACCCGTAGAGGTCCCCGCCCGGCGTCTCCAGCTCCCTCCACTGCGGCGGCCCGGTGAAGACGTCCGCGTACTTCCGCCGGAACATCTCCGACCGGACATGGGTGCGGATAGCTTCCTGGATCTCCTGCTGGGTCGGCCAGATGTCCCGGAGGTAGACCGGGTTGCCGTCGCGGTCGCGGCCGAGCGGCTCACGCAGCAGGTCGATGTCCATCGTCCCCGCGATCGCATAGGCGACGACGAGCGGCGGAGAGGCGAGGTAGTTCGCACGGACATCGGGGTTGATGCGGCCTTCGAAGTTCCGGTTCCCGGAGAGCACGGAGACGGCCACGAGCTTCCCAGCGTGGATCGCCGTGCTGATCTCGGGTGGGAGCGGTCCGGAGTTGCCGATGCACGTCGTGCAACCGTAGCCGACGAGGGTGAAGCCGAGCTCGTCGAGGTACCGCTGGAGCCCCGATTCCTGGAGGTACTCCGTCACCACCTGGGAGCCGGGAGCGAGGCTCGTCTTCACCCATGGCTTCCGCCGGAGGCCTCGCTCGACCGCCTTCTTCGCGAGCAGCCCGGCGCCCAGCATCACCTCCGGGTTCGAGGTGTTCGTGCAGCTCGTGATCGCGGCGATGACCACGGAGCCGTGTCGCAGCTCGTACCGCTCCCGTCCGGACTCCACCGGAACCGAGTCGAATACCCGCCCCATCCCTTCCACGCTCGCGATCTCGTCGACGTGTGTGTCGGCGTTTCCGCCCTCGTCGAGCCAACGCGCCACGCGTACGGGGTCGAGGTCGTTCGGCCCATGGCCGAGCAGCTCCAACAGCGACTCCCGCCACTTCCGCTTCGCCTCGCGGAGGGGGATACGGTCCTGCGGGCGGCGAGGGCCGGCGATCGACGGCTCGACGTCGCCGAGGTCGAGGTGGAGGACGTCGGAGAAGACGGGGTCCGGGGTCGTTGCGTCGCGGAACAGCCCCTGCTCCTTCGCGTACGCCTCCACCAAGCGCACGAGCGACTCGTCCCGCCCCGTAAAGCGGAGGTACGCCAGCGTCTCGTCGTCGATCGGGAAGAATCCGACCGTCGCGCCGTACTCCGGCGCCATGTTCGCGATGGTGGCGCGGGCGGCGAGGGGGAGGTTCGCGAGCCCCTCACCGAAGAACTCGACGAACTTCCCGACGACGCCCTTCTCCCGCAGCATCTGGGTTACGCGGAGCACCACGTCCGTGCCGGTGGCGCCCTCCCGCAGCTGGCCGGTAATCCGGAACCCGACCACCTCCGGGACGAGCATCGAGATCGGCTGGCCCAGCATCGCTGCCTCGGCCTCGATGCCGCCGACTCCCCAGCCGAGGACGCCGAGCCCGTTGATCATCGTGGTGTGGGAGTCCGTGCCCACAAGGGTGTCCGGATACGCCCACGCGCCGTCTCCGCGCGAGGTGTCCGGCCAGACGACCTTCGCGAGGTACTCCAGGTTCACCTGGTGGACGATGCCCGTCCCAGGCGGGACGACGCGGAAGTTGTCGAACGCGTTCTGCCCCCAGCGGAGGAACGTGTACCGCTCGCGGTTCCGCTGGAACTCCAGTTCCACGTTGCGGCGAAAGGCGTCGGGAACGCCGAACACGTCCACCTGCACCGAGTGGTCGATGACGAGGTCGACCGGCTGGATCGGGTTGATGCGGCGCGGATCTCCTCCGAGCCGGCGAATCGCGTCCCGCATCGCGGCCAGGTCGACGACGACGGGGACACCCGTGAAGTCCTGCAGGAGCACGCGCGCGGGCATGAAGGCGATCTCCCGGTCCGTTCCAGATCCGGGCTGCCAGCGGGCCACCGCCTCGATGTCGTCGGCAGTGACCGTAACCCCGTCCTCATGACGGAGCAGGTTCTCGAGCAGGATCCGCAGTGAGAACGGAAGGCGGTTGACGTTGGGGTACCGCTCGGCGAGCCGGCGGAGGCTGTGGAAGCGGTACGTCGTTCCCTCGACCTGCAGCGTATCGAGCGTTCCGAAGGAATCACGGGGCATCTGGCCTTCCTCCTCGACGAGTGAGCGCCACCCCGTTCGATGAGCGCGAGGGGGCGCGACGTTCCGAAGCGGCTCTCAGGGCGGAAGCGGACGATTGCACGTCGTTGCCCGACCGTGTTCGGTTCTGGGCCCTTTGCCTCGGGGCGAGGCGTGTCTCGCTCCACCTGGTACCCGCGACTTCCCGTGCGTTCGGGACCGTTGGGCCCGGGCCAGGTCCGCGCGGAGGAGACGCGTGCAGTATATCACCTGCGCCTGTCCCGCCGATTCGGCTTGGTGCGCCCGCCCGTCGGACCGCGCAGTGCGGGGCGGTTCGGCTTCCCCTGCAGACCGTGGAACGTCGTCCACGCGACCGCGCGCGCTCGGATTCGTTCACGGAGCGGTGCCGCGAGGTGCAGCACGAGTGCGACGAGGAAGGCTGCTGCCGCGGCCGTCAGAACGACCAGGAACGCGTCGCTGAACTCCGGCGCCCGCGTCGACACGAACCGATCGAACGGCAGAGCAGACTGAGACCGCGCTTCGAGGACCGCCCCCGTGAGCGCCACGGTGGTCGCGCCGCCGAGGAAGAACGAGAGGTTGAACACCCCCGTCCCGACCCCGACGAGCTCCTCGGGGAGCTCCTCCGTGACGGCGTGCAGGAGCGCTCCGTTTACGAGCGCGAACCCTACGGCGAGCAGCGCGTAGAGCGCCGAGATCCCCTCGGGGGCCCAGTCCGTCGCGAGTCCGTGGAAGGCGGCCGAGGAGATCAGCAGCAGCCACGTTCCGATGATGAGTGTCGGGCCGCCTCCGAGGCGGCGGACGATCCGCCCGGAGAGGACCCCCGTCCCTCCGAGCAGGAGCGCTCCCGGCAGGAGGGCGAACCCCACTTCGAACAGGGAGAAGCGATGGTACCGCGCGAGGAGGAGCGGCAGGAGGACGATCGTCGCGAAGTGGGTGCCTTGGGCAGCGAACCCCGCCGCCGCGAGGCCGACGAACCGTGCGTTCCCGAAGAGCCGCCGGCTGAGGAAGCCGTCCGTCCGGGAGACCGTGCGCAGCACCAGCAGGCCGGCGAGCGGAAGTGACGCTGCTGCCGCTGCGCGGCCGAGCCCGTCCTCGGGGTCGTGGGGGAGGCGGTTGATGGCGAGCAGGAACGCCGTCGCCACCATCAGGAACAGGAGGGCACCAGGAACGTCGAAGTTGGCTCGCGAGGGTGGTGGGAGATCTGGCAGCCCGCGGACCGCCGGCCCGGTCAGCAGTGCCACCGTCGTCCCCGTGGCGACGAAGGGACCCTGCCACCCCGCCGCATCGGCGAGCCCCCCTCCGACGAGCGGCCCGAGCGCGAACCCTAGCCCCACGGCGAGAATCACCGCCCCGACCGCTTGTGACTGCCGGCGAGGGTCTGTAGCGCGGGCGATGATGGCGAGGGTGAGGGCGGGGATGGCGGGAGCGCCGACTCCCTGGAGCCCCCTCGCGAGCGCGGCGCCGAGGAACGTCGGAGCTGCGGCCACGGCGAAGGAGCCGGCGGCGAAGATCACGAGGCCGACGAGGAGGAGCCTCGAAGCGGCGTACCGATCCGCGAGCCGTCCGTAGACGACGGTTCCCGTCGCGAACGGGATGAGGTACGCGGCCACGAACCAAGCGAGGTCGTCATCTCTCACGAGGAACGTCGCCTGTACGTCGGGAAGGACTACGGTGGACATGCTCGCATTCAGGACGGAGACGAGCGTGCCTGCCCAGAGGATGAAGATGCCGAGCCCGCTGAGATGCCGGGATTCGCGCAGCGACACGCGGCCATTTTCGAGAGCGCCCGAGCCCCGCGCGAGAGGATGGCGCGCCATGGGCGGGTCCCGTTGGAGAGCCGCGAGCTCGCGGAAGAGCGGCCGCGCTAGCCAACCGCTCTCGTTCCTGCTACCGTGGCAGCGGAGACCCCACGTAGCATCGGCCTCGCAGGGAGGCTCGGACCCCCGCCCGATGACCGTAGGGAACCGGAAAACTTTTTTGGAGGTCGTCGGGTGCCACTAACCGACAAGATCATCAGCTGCGTAGAGTGCGGAGCGGACTTCACGTTCACCGTCGGTGAGCAGGAGTTCCATCTCTCGAAGGGCTTCACGAACGATCCGAAGCGCTGCCCCACCTGCCGCCGAGCGCGCCGAGACGGCGTGACCACGAGCCGCCACCGAGTGACGTACTCCGCCGTCTGCGCCACCTGCGGAAAGGTCGCCGAGCTTCCGTTCGAGCCGCGTGGCGACCGGCCTGTGTACTGCAGCGACTGCTTCCGTCCGTCGAACCGGGGCTCGCGCCGCTGGTAGCACGCCCCTGAGCCGCGCTCCCGTCGAGGGTATACTCGCCTGCGGGCCCGTAGCTCAGCGGTGAGAGCGGCCGGCTCATAACCGGTTGGTCGTAGGTTCGAATCCTACCGGGCCCACGAGTGCCGCTCTGGATCGCGACGCCGGGGTATCCTCCCTTCCGCGAGTTTCCGGAAGGGAGGATTTCTCATGTCTCGAGACCTTCGCGACGAGCGGCTCGAGCGGCTCGAACGGCTGACGGAGATTCCTCTCCTCGTCCTCGCCCTCCTGCTCATTCCGTTGCTCGTCCTCCCCCAGGTCACCGAGCTGGAGCCCTGGGTCGAAGACGCCTTCCTCGCTGCGGACTGGTTCATCTGGGCTGCGTTCGCTGCCGACCTCGCGGTGAAGACGTTCGTCGCGCGGGACCGAATCGGCTTCCTACGCTCGCACTGGCTGGAAGTGGTGATGGTCGTCCTGCCGTTCCTGCGCCCGCTCCGTATCGCTCGGCTTCTCCGCTGGACGCGAGTGCTCGTGGCCCTCGGCGTGAACCTCGATCTCCTCCATCGAATCGCCGAGTCCCGCGGCGCGCGGTTCGTGGGCACGGCAGTGCTGGCGGTGGTGGTCATGAGCTCGGCCCTCGTCCTCGCGCTGGAGCGGAACGCACCGGATGCGAACATCACCAGCTTCGGCGACGCGCTCTGGTGGGCGCTGGTGACGGCGACGACCGTCGGCTACGGCGATCACTACCCGACGACGCCTGAGGGTCGCGCCGTTGCCGCCGTCCTCATGCTCCTCGGCGTCGCCGCGATGTCGGTGGTGACCGCGGGGATCGCCGCGTACCTCGTCCGGCAAGACGACGCGGGCGGGGACGAGCTCGCCGCCATCGCGAAGGAGCTCTCCATGCTTCGGCGGGAAGTGGAGCTCCTGCGCAGCCGGCTCGAACGGGACGAGGGGGCAGCTGCCTCGTGAGCGCTGCCCCCTCGTTCGCTGCGCGCGAAGGTGGGCGGATCAGATGAGGGTTGGCGGCCGATACTCGCCGAACACCTTGCGCATGGTGCCGCAGATCTCGCCGAGGGTCGCGTACGCCTTCACTGCCTCGAGGATGTACGGCATGAGGTTGTCGTTGCCCCGGCATGCCCGCTCGAGCTCGTCCAGGGTACGCTTCACCTTCTCCTGATCGCGCGCTTTCCGGTGATGCTCGAGCCGCTTCAGCTGGTGCTCGACGAGCCGCTTGTCCACGCGGAAGATCGTCGGCGGCTGCTCGCCTCCCTCCGTGTAAGCGTTGACGCCGACGATGATCTCCTTGCCTTCGTCGACGAGGCGCTGGTACCGCCAAGCGGCCTCCGCGATCTGCTGCTGGATCCAGCCGGACTCGATCGCCTTCACCGCGCCGCCCATCTCCTCGATCTGGCGCATGTACTCC
>ERZ795042.403-NODE-403-length-36031-cov-3689.361908_pt1 | contig 36031 bp, 35 predicted proteins | sample MGYA00375126_ERZ795042 | MGnify/ENA primary metagenome ERZ795042 (study PRJEB30171, sample SAMN05518105) | compost metagenome | isolation source: Feedstock adapted compost from Newby Island compost facility, Milpitas, CA | place: USA:Newby Island compost...
ACGCTTGAAGTACTGGATTTGTTTCTGCAAACAGCACCCATAACCCTTGAGCAGATTGAAAAAGCTTTTGAAAAACGCGATTTTCAACAAATACGTGAAAAAGCTCATCGCTTGAAAAGCAGCCTGGGTTTATTAAATATGCATGCTTTACTGGAAATCATGAAAAATATTGAACAACAGGCTGCAAGGGAAAATGACGATCAGATGGATAGTTTCATCAGCCGGGCAAAGTCGATGTTGCAACAGTACATCGGGCATCTTCAGCAGCAGGCCGATCAGCTGCGAGCACAACTCTCCTCATCCAGCAATCCAGGTTAGCCGTCAAATGTTTGCAAAATATCCCTAAGCGCTATACGTTTTAATAAGGATATATTGTTATTATTGCAACCATGCATCCCTTAGCTATTTTATAGCCGGAAAATATCCTGACATGAAGACCATTCTGGTTGTTGAAGATGATCCGTTGTTGTTGAAAACGCTGGGCCAGGTTTTGAAAAAAGATGGCTACCAGACCGTATTGTGTGAAAACGGAAAAAAAGCAGTTGAACGATTCACCGATCTGAAACCCGATATGCTGATTACCGATCTGATGATGCCCGAAATGGATGGTACGCAACTGGTGCAACATGTCAGACAACAATTGCAAAGTGCTATTCCCATTCTGATATTAAGTGCTTCGGGAGAGGAAGCCAGCGTACTGGATGCGTTTAAGCTTGGTGCCAACGACTATGTAACCAAGCCTTTTAATCCAAGAGAATTATCACTTCGTGTAAAAAGACTGTTGAGTTAATCCTCGATTGAAGGTGCTGTTGATAAAGTCGTCGGAATAATTTCTTTTTGTTTTCGTGATTTCATATGCTCTGGAATATGGGAAAGAATGCTTTTTTTTAAGGCATTCAACATATTGATTCTTGCAAAATGTGGATGGACAACCAGGCTGATTTCTCTTACGGGAGCCGGTGGTTTGAAAAAGCGAATCCATTTTTTTTGATGTGGACTCAAATAGCGAACAGCAAGCTCCGGTAAAATGGTGATACCCTCTGTTGATTCCACAATTTTTTTCAACATTTCCAGACTGCCCGTTTCAAAATCCAGAGCATGCAGTTCCCGTGTCTTATGCTTCAACTCGCATAGATTAATGATCTGCGTACGCAGGCAATGTCCTTCTTCTAACAGCCAGAGGCGGTTTACATCAATATCAGAAGCCAGTACATATTTTTTATGATATTTTCGATCGGCTTTCACCTGATAAACTACAAATTGTTCATAGAACAACGGAATCTCTTTTAGTTGATTTCCTTCAATGGGAGTTGCCATCAATCCTGCATCCAGCTGGTGTTTTCGAATGCGTTCGATCATTTCTTCTGTCGTTAATTCGCTAATTCGTAATTTAATATGTGGATAGGTCTTTAAAAAATCGTGCAGGAATAGCGGCAATAAATATGGCGCAAGCGTGGGAATGATACCAAGTTTGCATTCACCCTGCAGACCATTTTTCTCTTCTTCTACCAGCGCTTTGAGTTTGTTCACATGCGAAAGAATCAGACGCGCCTGTGCAATGATTTTTTCTCCTGTGGGAGTGGGTACAATAGGTTGCTGGCTTCTGTCGAATATCACCGTATGCAATTCTTCTTCCAGCTTTTTAATCATCATACTCAGCGTGGCCTGGGTAACATAGCATTTTTCTGCAGCCATGACGAATTGCCGGCATTCATCTACAGCCACAATGTATTCAAGCTGTTGCAGATTCATGGTATTAGATTTTATCAATAATGAATGAAAATATATTGTTTTTATCAAACAAAATTAGATGATTTTTCTCTTCCAGATAGGCTGAATTAACGAACGGGTAACAGTCTGAAAGTTACCACCACATGGGATTTGGAATAAATTTGTAAAATCATGAAATGGCTCATATTGATTTTCGGGTTGGGGTTATCACTACATAGCCTTGCACAGGACAATTATGAGATTCAAGTATATGGTTCAGATCTGGTAGAACCCCATCATACGATGGTGGAGCTGCATAGCAATTATACATTTCAGGGAAGTAAGCAGGAAGAAAACGGTGTATTGCCCACCCAGCATGTGTTTCACGAAACCGTTGAAATCACCCATGGATTCAATGATTGGTTTGAAACGGGGGTATATTTTTTCAATAGCATAGGCAATCATGGGCGTACCGCTTATGTGGGCAGTCACCTGCGCCCACGGATAGCCGTGCCTGAACGGCTTCACTGGCCTGTAGGATTAAGCCTATCTTTTGAGTTTGGATTTCAAAAACGTAGTTTCAGTGAAGATACCTGGACGCTGGAAATCAGGCCGATCATCGATAAAACACTGGATACCTGGTATGTTTCATTCAATCCCAGTTTTGAAAAATCATTACGCGGACGCAATGCCGGTGAAGGCTTTGTATTTTCACCCAATCTCAAGATAGATGATGCAATTTGCAAATGGATGGCCGCCGGAATCGAATATTATGGCTCCATAGGCCCACCTGGCGATTTTCCACCGATTGATGAACAACAACATCAATTGTTTCTGGCCTTTGATTTTTTCTTTTCTCCCCAGTGGGAGCTGAATGTGGGCTATGGATGGGGGCTTACGTCGGGCACCGATCGTGATATTGCAAAACTTATTCTGGGTAGAAGATTTTAAGGATGCCTGTTTGATAGATGATGCCCTGTATGAAAAGAAATGGGAAAGGTTCGGCCCCAGATATGATAAGTAATCCAGCTCATACCCAGAAAACTGGATAAAAACCAGATGAAAAACAATACGTGAGCCCATACAGGGATATGTGGGTCATCGAAAAAACCGAGGTCGAAGACCACGCCGGCCAGCATATTCACATTGAGCCATACGACCCAGATGAACAGCGAAAGCCAGATTTTTTTAAACTGTCGTTTGATTTCGGGATCGATGCGCGGTTGCTGGTTCACATGGGAAATGTAGGAAAATTTCACCGAACAGGAAAAAATCGATGAATCAGGGAATACAGATTTGACGAAAATCCTGCATATCTCCATGAAAAATATTGAGATCGGTATATCCTGCTATTCCCTGCACACAGGCCTCATCGCTGATTTGCCAGAACAACCAGTTCTTAATATCTTCCGGCACTGAAGTGGCCCTGTGCTGAGCTATCCAGAGTGGATAATCATCAAAGTATCCTTTCACATATTTCCGGTAAAATGAAAGACTGGTATAGATGATAGGTCGAACGCCGTAATGGCGATGAATTTCTTCCAGCCAGATGCGCATGGTATGGCGTATCACCGTGTCGGGTTGTTGATTCGATATTTCTGCATCAAGCACGGGTGGCAGGTCGCCAGGTTGGAGGTTCACCTGGTTTTCAAAATTTCTGGCCTGTAGTATCGGGTCGCGGGTAGCATAGAAAAAATGATAGGCTCCACAGGCGAATCCTGCTCCGTGTGCCTGTCGCCAGTGATGAGCAAAGAGCGGATCCTGGCGGGAAATGCCTTCGGTAGCTTTGATGAACACAAATCGGATTGGTTTTCCGGCAATACGCTCCTGCCTGACCAGCCTCCACTGGATGTTTCGCTGGTATTGAGAAATATCGATTCCGATCACCGAATATCCGGCAGGCAACACGGCATGATGGAGGCTGTCGGTAACCAGGGCTCTGTTCCTGAACACCTGGCGAGTAACCACCACCAGCAGGATAAACAATATGCCTATCCATATCCAGTGGATCGGCCCGAATGAGCGGTACGCAGCGTATTTCATCGCCTGCAAAAATACCGGATCAATGTGATGGCCCGGAAACCGGTGCAGACGCGTATGCCGATCGGAATCGCCTGGCGGCCTCCACCATATTGCGCAATGCAGCTTTAACCTCAGGCCAGTTGCGGGTTTTTAGCCCGCAATCGGGATTCACCCAGAGCCGATCGATGGGAATCACCCGGGATGCTTTTTGCAGCAGTTCTACCATTTCTTCTACTGAAGGCACCCTTGGGGAATGGATATCATAGATACCCGGGCCGATTTCGTTTGGATAGCTAAACCGGGCGAAGGCATCGAGCAAATCCATATTTGAACGCGAGGCTTCAATGGTGATTACGTCGGCGTCCAGAGCGGCAATATGGGGCATGATAGAATTGAATTCGCTATAGCACATGTGGGTATGGATCTGCGTGGTATCGCTCACCACGCTGGAGGCGATACGGAAGGCTTTTACAGCCCATTGCAGATAATGCTGTTGTTCCCTGTTGCGAAGCGGGAGTCCTTCCCGGAAGGCAGGCTCATCAATTTGAATGATACGAATGCCGGCCTGCTCCAGCGCCTGAACTTCGTCGCGAATAGCCAGGGCCAGCTGATAACAGGTTTGTTCCGGGGTTTGATCGTTGCGCACGAACGACCATTTCAACATGGTCACCGGACCGGTGAGCATACCCTTAACTGGCTTCCGGGTAAGCGATTGGGCAAACTGAATCCAGCGCACCGAAAGCTCGTGTGTGCGCTGCACATCACCATAAAGGATGGGAGGTTTCACACAGCGGCTTCCATAGCTCTGCACCCAGCCGTGTTCGGTGAAGGCGAAGCCCTCCAGCTGACGGGCGAAATATTCCACCATATCGCTGCGTTCGAATTCACCATGCACCAATACGTCGAGCCCGATTTCTTCCTGAAACCGAATGGCCTCGCGAATAGCTTGCTGGATGGCTTGTTCATAATCCTGATTCGTGATTTCCCCTCGTTGCCATTTAGCCCGCAGCTGTCGCAATGCCGGGGTCTGCGGGAAAGAGCCTATCGTGGTGGTGGGCAACAAAGGCAGCTGGAAAACCTGTTTTTGCCTGGCCTGCCTGATGGGGAAAGGATGTGCCCGGCATGTGTCGGATTCCTGCAGTGTTGCTATTCGTTGCGCAACGGCCGGCCGGTGGATGAGTGTGGAGTTGTGCTTTTGTTCCAGGATGAGCTGATTTTCGAGCAGCGCCCGGAGCGCTTGCTGGTGGGTAGCGGGCTGGCAAAGCTTTTTAAGCAAGACCAGTTCTTCTAACTTTTGTCGAGCAAAGGCCAGCCAGGGCTTGATTGCGGCAGGCAGGACCTTTTCTTCCAGCTTCAGGTCATAGGGTACATAAAGCAAAGAACAGGAGGGAGCCAGTAGGATGCGATCCTCGCCCCGTGCTGTTATGGCCTGTTCAATGAGCGACAGCGAGTGGGTGAGATCGTTTTTCCAGACGTTACGACCATCTACAATGCCCAGCGATAACCATCTATCGGCGGGACATAATTTCAGTGCGGCTTGCAGTTGTTCCGGCGCCCTTACCAGGTCGAGGTGTAGCCCCTGTACAGGCAATTCCATGGTTAGCGGCAAAGCATCGTCAAGACCACCGAAGTATGTTGTCAGCAATAACTTCAGGTCAGGGCATGCCCGATGTAAATAGGAATAGGCTTCCCGGTATGCGTCACGTTGCCGGTCGGTGAGGTCGGTAACGAGAAATGGTTCGTCGATCTGGACCCAGGTTGCACCCGCTTTTTGCAACTGCAGCAGCAACTGAGCGTAAACGGGCAGTAGTTCGGGCAGTAGATCCAGGGATTGACCTGCGGAATCGAACATCTTACCTGAGAGCAAAAAACTTACGGGTCCTATGAGGACAGGTTTTACGAACAACCCGGTCTGTCGGGCTGCCGCATAAGCTTCCAGAAGACCTTCGGCATGTAGTTCAAAACTTTGCCGGCGACGGAATTCCGGTACGATATAATGATAATTTGTGTCAAACCATTTGGTCATTTCCATGGCGGGAATATCCCATCCATTGCGCTGGAACCCCCTTGCCATGGCGAAATACAGGTCTATTTCCGGAATGCCCTTATCCTGCAAAGGGCGAAAGCGTTCCGGAATCACATCCATCATCAAACACATGTCGAGTACATGATCGTACAGGGAGAAATCGCCGCACGTGATCCAGTCAAGGCCTGCAACCTTTTGTTGTGCCCAGTTGGCTTCTCTCACCTGGTGGCTGGTTCGCATAAGCTCATCTGCGGTAATTTTGCCAGCCCAGTAGTGTTCGCATGCCCATTTTAATTCGCGGTGCAGGCCAATGCGTGGATAGCCTAAGTGATGTGTCAACATAGTGCATGGTTTTTACAAAGTGATCTAACGTTATTTTTTTGGGCGTTGGGAGATGGCGGGCATTACATGGCCTCGGGAAGCCAGAATCAGATGAAAAGGTGTAATAAAATAAGCCTGCAAGTGATTCTGACCGGGTCTTTGACCGCGAAAGCCCGTGATCAAGGAAAAAGGCAGGTCTCCTGGCTTGTATCACTTTCATCATCCTTCCCATCTGCGGTGCAGACAGTGGATGACCTGTTGTCCTTCCGGCAAGCAGGGATGAAAGCTCAATAGATACTCACAGTTGCGCGTCAGCCCGTGATTTACACACGGTTCCCTTTTCACATTTGCTCGAAGAGCAAATGACCTTTTTCCTGCAGACCATTCCTCAACAACACGCAGACAAAGGTAGCTGCATGAACGTAGAATTTTATCGCAGCATAAAAATTGTGTATAAATCGTGACTAAAGCTGCATAATCCCATCTGTCGGTCGTTTTATCCGAATGCTTCGCTCATTTGTCGTTTTATATCTTTTTCAGGCCAGAGAATTTGGGTATTTTTTCACACAAATCAGGGTTCTATGAAACAGCTTTTTGTGGTTGTGTTCTTCGTGTTCGGATGCATAATCGCCGCATCGGGCCAGCAACCAGGTCAGTTTAATGGTCTCCACATGAATATGGGAAACCTTTTTCTGCTTTCGGATGCACAGACTCGATCGATCAGCCCAGAAAATCCGACCGGAGAAAAAGGTCGGGGCGGTATGAGCACACTGGCGAATGGTACGGCAGCATCTGCAGCACGTGATCTGGGGCAGGGCTGGAAGGTAAATCCATTTATTCGTATTCAACCGGGGCAGGTTGATACGCTTGCACTTATCCAGGGACCGGGTGCCATTCAGCATATCTGGATGACGGCTACAGGCTACTGGCGTTTTGAAATTTTGCGTATCTACTGGGACGACGAAAAAACCCCGTCCGTAGAAGTGCCGCTGGGAGATTTCTTCTGCATGGGCTGGAACCGCTATGCACCGCTCCAATCCCTGGCCGTATGTGTGAATCCCGGTAGTGCTTTTAACTGTTACTGGATAATGCCCTTCCGCAAGAAATGCCTGATCACCCTTGAAAATATCGGTGACGAAACCATGACGCTCTACTACCAGATTGATTATGCCCTGACGAAGATTCCCGATGATGCAGCGTATTTTCATGCGCAGTTTCGCCATGTGAATCCCAATCCATATAAACAACCCTACATAATTCTGGATGGCGTAAAAGGCAGGGGTCAATATGTAGGCACCTATCTGGCCTGGGGTGTGCACAATAACGGTTGGTGGGGAGAAGGGGAAATAAAGTTTTATATTGACGGCGATCAACAATTCCCCACGATTAATGGTACGGGAACAGAAGATTATTTCTGTGGGTCTTATGATTTTGAAAACCAGCAAACGCACCAGTACGAAACCTTTACCTCGCCCTATTCAGGCCTGTGTCAGGTGATCAAACCCGATGGGCTCTATCAAACGCAGCAGCGATTCGGCATGTATCGCTGGCATATTATGGACCCCATTCGCTTTCAGCATGATTTACGGGTTACCATCCAGGATCTGGGCTGGCGTCGCAATGGCACGTATTTACCGCAGCGATCCGATATTTCTTCGGTAGCCTACTGGTATCAGACCGAACCCCATGCGCCTTTTCCACCCCTTCCTGCCAGGGAAGAACTGGAAGACGATTGACCCGGGCTATCATGAGCGCTCCTTCAGCAGGACATGGATATCGTGTTCCAATTTGCCGATATCCTGGGGGTTGGTACCATCATAAAAGCCCCGGATGCGGCGTTGCTGGTCGACCAGCGCCCACCATTGCGAGTGTACGAACAGTCCCGACACATGGGCGCTATCAACCGCACCAATCAGGTAATCATGTTCGGCCAGGCTGTAGGTTTTGCTGGCCGGCCCGGTTAAGAATTTCCATACGGCTGGATCGGCGCCGTATTGTGCAGCATATTTGGCCAGTACGGGAGGGGTGTCGTGGCCGGGATTCACAGTGTAGGAGAGAATCTCAAAATGCGGGGTGTGTTTGAATTTTTCATAAATCTTATCCATGTTGGCATTCATCCGCGGGCACAAATCGGGGCAGGTGGTATAAAAAAATTCCACTACACTCACCTTGCCATTCATGTCCTGTGCGGTGAAGGTCTTTCCGGTTTGATCGGTAAAGCTGAAGTCGCCTACCACATGCCCCGGGTTACCCACCACCGGCAGTTTATCGTTATCGTGAACAAAGGTGAAATAGTAGAATCCGGCAAACAGGCAAATGATGAAAAATCCCAGTCCCGCAAGCCAGAGATATCGTTTCATAGAAGTGGTGTTTTTGCAAATTTAACAGCTATGCCCGGGCAGGCTCGAAGCAATGGCGATAAAATAATGTGAAAGTTAACGGCTCAAGAAGTTTTTTCTACAGCCAGATCCTGACTGAGTAAACCTGCAATGACCTGAGGATAATAGGTGTATTCCAGGGCATGAATTTTTTGAGCTAATGTTTCCACGGTATCGTGGGGTTCCACTTTTATTTTTTCCTGGAAAATAATATCCCCTGCATCATATTCTTCGTTTACATAATGAATGGTGATGCCGCTATAAGCCTCTCTGGCCTGCAGGACGGCTTCATGTACCCGGTTGCCGTACATGCCTTTTCCACCGAATCTGGGAAGCAGAGCCGGATGAATATTGATGATCTGGCGGGGAAATGTTTCGATCCAGGATGCCGGAATTTTCCAGAGAAATCCGGCCAGCACAATCAACCGGGGTTGCATTTTTTTTAGAATGTCCAGGTAAATAGAGGTGTTGAAAAATGTGTTTTTTTCCAGTAAAATTACCGGTATGCCGGCCTCCGAAGCCACCTGGATCACGCCTGCGTGAGGTACATTACACAGAATCGCCTTCACCCGGGCGATGGGGTTGCGGTTAAAATAGGCGATCAGGTTGGCGGCATTGGTGCCTTTCCCGGAGGCCATAATCACGAGTTGTTTCATGGTAACAGGTATTGAGCGCTTCAGCCCGGTTGCTTTCAACGGCAAGTAAGACCTGAAAGAGGGCCTATTTGCTTTTCGTACTGCACAAGATACAAAAATAGGTGTGCGACATCATACAAAAAATCCTCGATACATCACGGTTTTGTGAAGGGCTTAACGGATGGTTTAAATAATTTTTCTGATTTGTTGAGAAATTGTCAGCCGCGCGCCTTAACTTTGTGGCGCTTTTTGGAAAACCGAAGTTCAACCAAAATCCAATACGTTAGCATGAGCGATCTTAGTTATTTTGGGAGGACTGTCAAACACCTGGTGATTTGCTCCCTCACGGCCTGCATGTTTTTCCTTCCGCTTCATCATGCTTTTGCCGATGCCCAGAAAGGCAAACAGCTGTTCCAGCAAAATTGTGCACAATGCCATAATCCCCTGCGCGATGCTACAGGCCCGGCGTTATATGGCAAAGAAAATGAAGTACCGGGAGGGCGGAAGTGGATCTATAACTGGGTACACAATTCGGCTGCCGTAATTGCAAGTGGCGATAAATATGCCGTGAATCTTTTCAACCAGTGGAACCATGTACAGATGCCTCCTTTCCCGCAGCTGACCACTCAGGATATTGACGATATTCTGGATTATGTCAAGCAGGTGGGCGATGAGGCCAAGCAGGCAGCGGCTGCCCCGGCATCAGGCGGCCAGCAGGGTGCAGCACCCGCCCCGGCATCGAATAACAACTTATTGTATGGCATCATCACACTGGTGCTGGCCATTGTAGCGCTGATTCTCCTGCAGGTGAATCGCAGCCTCAACCGCATGGCCAATGAAAAAGAAGGTATCGAAACTCCCGAACCGGTTCCTTTTTATCGGAACAAAACCTACATCGCCATCGTATCGGTCGTACTGTTTTTGATGGCAGGTTACTTCCTCACCAATGCGGCGGTGAATATCGGCCGTCAGCAAAATTATGAACCTACACAGCCTATATTTTACTCTCACAAAGTACATGCAGGGATTAACCAGATCAACTGTCTGTATTGCCATGCCGGTGCTGAAAAGAGTAAGCATGCCATGATCCCCTCGCAAAATATTTGTATGAACTGTCACATGGCCATCAACAGCTATTCCGGTCCCCAGCTCTATACCCCGGAAGGCAAGGCTGTCGATGGTACGGCCGAAATCCAGAAACTTTATTCCTATGCCGGGTGGGACCCCAAACAGCGCAAATATGTGAATGCGGGCCATCCCATTCAATGGATCAAGATTCATAACCTGCCCGACTTTGTGTATTTCAGTCACGAGCAGCATGTGGCTGTCGGCAAAATCCAGTGTCAGATCTGTCACGGCCCCATCCAGAACATGGACGTGGTTTATCAATTCAGCGACCTGTCCATGGGCTGGTGTGTGAATTGCCATCGCACGACCAAGGTGCATTTCACAGACAATGCCTATTACAGCAATATTTTCATGAAATATCATGAAGAGCTTAAAGAAGGTAAAATCGACAGCGTAACCGAAGCTATGCTCGGTGGTACCGAATGTCAGCGTTGTCATTATTGAAGATGTTTGGATACTTGAAACTTGATTATATCACATTTCACTGTTTCAGCATATGAGCGAAAAAAAATACTGGAAAGGATTGGAGGAGTTGTACAACACCCCAGCTTACCAGAAGACCGTCAGGAATGAATTTCGCGAAGAGTTGCCTTTTGGAGAGATTGACGCGTTGATGAAGGCCAAAACGCCCAGGAGGGATTTCTTAAAATATTTGGGGTTCAGTATTACGGCGGCCACCATTGCTGCCAGCTGTGAGATTCAGGTGCGCAAGGTAATCCCCTATGTCAATAAGCCTGTCGACATCACGCCCGGGGTCCCCAATTACTATGCTTCTACTTATGCACAGGATGGCGATTATTGCCCGATTGTGGTGAAAACCCGCGAAGGCAGGCCCATCAAGATTGAAGGCAATACTTCCTCTTCTATCACCCGTGGTGGAACCTCAGCCATGGTACAGGCATCTGTGTTGAGCCTGTACGACACCGCCCGGCTGCGTTATCCGATGATTCAGGGGAAAGAAGCTACCTGGGAAGAGCTGGATAGAGCCGTCATGCAGGGACTGGCAAGCCTGGGCGGCGCACCCATCGTGCTGTTGACCACCACCTTGATGAGCCCGGCTACCGAACAACTCATTCAAGAATTTACCCAGAAATATCCAGGAACCCGCCATATTACTTACGACGCTGTTTCTTATGCGGGGATGCTGCTGGCCAATGAGGCCTGTTACGGCAAACGGGCCATTCCTTCCTATCATTTCGAAAATGCTAAAGCGATTGTAAGCCTGGGAGCCGATTTTCTGGGAACCTGGCTTTCGCCGGTTGAATTTGCCAGCCAGTATGCGCAGACCCGTAAGGTTAAAGGTAAAAAGGCCGATCTCAGCCAGCATATCCAGTTTGAAAGCTATATGAGCCTCACGGGTGCCAATGCAGATTACCGCTATGCCCATCGGCCTTCTCAGTTGCCGGCTATTTTATTAAACCTCTACAATGCCGTGGCACAGGCCCTGGGTAAACCTCTATTATCCAACGTGCCTGCATTAGAAGATCAGACATTGCAGAAGGGCGTTCAGCGGGCGGCCAAACTGCTGGCTTCTCATCCCGGTCAGGCCCTTGTGGTATGCGGAGCCAATAATCCTCAGGCGCAGATCGTGGTGAATGGGTTGAATGAAATGCTGGGTGCTGGCGGCAAGACGATCGACTGGAATGCGCCGGTAAATTATCGCAAGGGTATAGATTCCGATATGCAACAGCTGGTTGCAGATATGGAAGCCGGCAAAATTGGGGCGTTATTGATTTACGGAGCAAATCCCGTATACGACTATTATGATGGGCAACGATTTGCAGCTGCCCTGAAGAAAGTGAAGCTGACTGTATCTTTCAATGAACGGCGCGACGAGACTACTGTGCTCTGCCAGTATGTTGCTCCCGACAATCATTACCTCGAAAGCTGGGGTGATGCAGAACCTAAAACGGGGTACTACAGCTTTATACAGCCAACCATTTTCCCGATTTTTAAAACCCGTGCCTTCCAGGAAAGCTTGCTCAGCTGGATGGGTCAAACGCCCGACTGGCATGCTTACCTTATGAAGTTCTGGGAACCCAGGCTGGGCGGATTGGATGCCTGGGAGCAGGCTTTGCAGAATGGTGTGATTGAACCCAAAGCAGTTACGCTTGGAGGGTTGCCATTTAAAGGCGATGTGCAAATCGCCGCTTCTTTGCTCGCGGCAGCTCAGCCCAAAACGGGTGAACTGGAGCTGGTGCTCTACGAGAAAGTGGGCATACGGGGTGGACGCTGGGCCAATAACCCCTGGCTGCAGGAAATGCCCGACCCCATCAGTAAATGTACCTGGGATAATTATGTATGCATATCCCCTGCACTGGCATGGAAATTAGGCATTTCCATCAATCGATTTAATGAAAATGATTTAAATCGCCCTGTAGCTCGCATATCTGCTGCCGGTAAAGATATTACCCTGCCGGTACTGGTACTGCCGGGTATGCCCAAGGATGTGATTGCCGTTGCGGTAGGCTATGGCAGAAGTCCTGAAGTGGGTAAAGCGGCAGGAGGCGTGGGTAAAAATGTATATCCCTGGGTAAACCTGAACAGCCAGAATCTTACTTTCGAATATTATCAACCCGCTGCAACACTTACCCTGACGGGTGAAACCTATCCCCTGGCTATCACCCAAACGCATAACAGTTTTGAGGGACGGCCCATTATTCTGGAAACCACACAAAAACAATATAACGAAGACCCGGGCGAAGCCACTCGTGAACAACGCGAGGAACGGGAAAGGTATGGTGGTGAACAATATGCTACACAAGGCACCTTGTATCCTCCCATTTTTGATTTCCCGGGACTAAAATGGGGCATGTCTATTGACCTGAACAGCTGCATTGGTTGCGGAGCCTGTACCATCGCCTGTCAGGCCGAGAACAACGTGGCTGTGGTGGGTAAGGATCAGGTGCTGGCCCATCATGAAATGCACTGGATTCGCATTGATCGCTATTTTTCCGGCGATCCGGAAAATCCGCAGGTGGTATTTCAACCCATGCTTTGCCAGCAATGCGATAATGCGCCCTGCGAAAATGTATGTCCCGTTGCTGCTACCAACCACAGCGATGAAGGACTGAACCAGATGATCTATAACCGTTGCATTGGCACGCGTTATTGCATGAACAACTGTCCATATAAAGTGCGTCGTTTTAACTGGCGCGACTGGCAGGGGGCTGATAGCTTTGCGGATAACCTGAAAGATACGGCCGATATGAATAGTGATCTGACCCGGATGGTGTTGAATCCCGACGTAACCGTGCGCGGCCGTGGGGTGATGGAAAAATGCAGCTTCTGTGTGCAGCGGCTGCAGGATGCCAAGCTGGCCGCTAAAAAAGCCGGACGACCGTTGATGGATGGAGAAGCCATGACCGCCTGTCAGCAAGCCTGTCCCACCCAGGCCATCGTATTCGGTAATGTACACGATCCCGGAGCGGCCATCAGCCAGCTTCGTGAAGAAAATAAAGAAACAAGGCTCTATTACGTGCTGGACGATTTGCACACCCTGCCCAACGTTAATTATCTGGTGAAGGTGGTGAATAAAGACCCGGATGATTTTTATGTAGAGCCTGTACAGCATGTATTGTAATGATTTTTTGATATTTCAAACATCATAACCTTACGCTATGCTTCATTACGAGTCAACCGTACGTGAACCGCTGATCAATGGGAGCAAAGACTATCATCAGGTGACGGAAGACATCATCAGTCCCATTGAAAAAAAGCCGGGTAAGCTCTGGTGGATTGCATTGGGCTTTTCCTTAACGATGCTGTTGTTTGGCGTTTGGTCGGTGTTCTGGGAAACATACTGGGGAATTGGGGTCTGGGGTGAAAACCGTACGGTAGGTTGGGCCTGGGATATTACCAACTTTGTCTGGTGGGTGGGTATCGGTCATGCTGGAACCTTGATCTCCGCCATTTTACTCTTGTTCCGTCAGGGCTGGCGTACGGGCGTGAACCGAGCAGCGGAGGCCATGACCATTTTTGCCGTGCTTTGTGCCGGGCAATTTCCGGTCTGGCACATGGGGCGCGTGTGGCTGGCATTTTTCATCTTGCCCTATCCCAACTCACGCGGGCCTTTGTGGGTAAACTTTAACTCACCCTTGCTCTGGGACGTATTTGCCGTAAGTACCTATCTTACCGTCTCCATCTTATTCTGGTATTCCGGTTTGATTCCGGATGTGGCTACTTTACGCGACCGGGCGAAAAAGAAATTTGCCAAATTCTTTTATGGCTTATGCTCTTTCGGCTGGAGGGGCACCGCCAAGGAATGGCAAAGGCTCGAAGCGCTGGCTCTATTATTAGCCGGTTTATCAACCCCACTGGTGCTTTCGGTGCACAGTGTCGTGTCGATGGACTTTGCCACTTCGGTCATTCCCGGATGGCATGAAACCATCTTCCCGCCTTATTTCGTGGCCGGTGCTATTTTCTCGGGCTTTGCTATGGTGCAAACGTTGCTGATCATTACCCGCAGAATCCTGCATCTCGAAGAATATGTGACGCTCGGGCATATTGAAGCCATGAATAAGATCATTATGCTTACCGGTGGTATTGTGGCTATGGCCTATATTACCGAGTTGTTCATCGCCTGGTATTCGAATGTGGTATATGAACAGGGTGCTTTCTGGTGGAGAATCTTAGGGCCTTACTGGTGGGCTTATATCATCCTGATTACCTGTAACGTGGCAGCTCCGCAGCTGTTCTGGTTCAAAAAATTGCGTCGCAACATTCCCTTCACTTTTGTGATGTCGATTGTGGTGAACATCGGCATGTGGTTCGAGCGTTTCGTCATCATCGTACTTTCTCTTTATCACGATTTCATGCCCTCTGCCTGGGTGTATTATTCCCCGCGCTGGCCTGAGTTAGGGTTTTACATCGGTACGTTTGGATTGTTTTTCACCTGTTATCTGCTTTTCGCTAAATATTTCCCGGTGATTGCAGTATGGGAAATCCGTTCGGTGTTGAAACGCAGCGGAGAAAGTTACAAACAACAGATGGTAGCGATTGAGCAAAAGACTACGGAAGCATTTATTCAGGAAGTGCAGCATGAACATGCCGTTGTTGCGCATTAAGTATGTGCTAATGGATGAAAATTTGAAAAATAACTGATATGGCAGTCAAACAATTTGTTGTGGGAAGTTTTCAGGACGAAGAACTGCTGGTGCCGGCAGTGAAAAAGGTGCGTACGGTGGGATACAAGCTCTATGATGTGTTTACGCCTTTTCCTGTACACGGGTTGGATGCAGCCATGGGATTACGTCAGACGGCTCTTCACACAGCAGGTTTCATATATGGTGCCCTGGGAACGGCTACCGCATTACTCGGTATGAGCTGGATATTTGTCGTCAGCTGGCCGCTCGACATTGGCGGTAAACCTCATTTTCCCCTTCCGGCTTTTGTGCCCATTACGTTTGAGCTTACCGTGCTGTTTTCTGCCGTGGGAACTACGCTTACTTTTTGCTGGTTAAATCAAATCATGCCCGGTGTGAAAAAGCATATTTTTCATCCCCGCCAGGCCGACGATCGATTTGTGATAGCCATCGAAGTAACACCCCGTACAAACATCGAAGAGGTGAAGCAGTTTTTATTAAACAATGGAGCCGAGGAAGTAACCGTACAGACGGCAGAAGAGGGATGGTGGTATGGATTCTTTTCCAGGAAGGAAAAATATGAGCAAACCAATCCACAATGGTCGGTTCAATGAATGTCTGAACAATGTTTTTGAACATGAGAAAGCAAACATTTTTCATCGGCTTGAGTGCAGGATTTCTTTCGGCAGTGTTGTTTTCCTGTCAGGCGGGAAGAAATAATCCCGGACGGATTTACACGCCCGACATGTATTATTCCCGGGCTTATGATGCTTATTCGGTCAATCTGGTATATCCTGATTCCATGAGCAGTCGCTTGCCCGTGCCCGGTACCGTGCCCAGGGGACATACGGTGAATGCGCATGAACTTTTGCCATTCAACCTACCGCAGAGTGATTCGGCTTATGCCGTTTCCGGACAGGTGAAAAATCCCCTGCCTGTGATTACACAGGCCACACTCGACGAAGGACAGCGCCTGTTCAACATCTATTGCGCCATTTGTCATGGAGAACAGTTAGATGGGCAGGGGCCTCTGTATAAAAGCGGCAAATTCCCCGTGCAACCGGCCAATTTTCATCTGCCCCAGTATCTGAAAATGCCTGAAGGTACGATGTTTTATTCGGTGACTTATGGGAAGAACTTGATGGGCAGCTATGCCAGTCAGCTCAGCGAGCGGCAGCGCTGGGAAGTGATTGCGTATATCAAAAGTGTACAGGCCAAAGACCTGGCAAAAGGAGCCGATAGTACAGCAGTAGCTAAAAAATGAACTTAATATTTATTCCACTTAACTAAGATATAGCAATATGGAGGAACGATTTGTTATTCCAAGGCGATTTCGAAATACCAGTATAGCCTTCATAGCTATTGGTGTACTGGCATTTCTGGTAGGATTGCTGGCACTGCATGGTGATGTAGGCGTAAAGCGTTTCTGGTCGGTGCTGGTGTTCAACAGCCTGTTTTTCCTTTACATCAGTGTAGCGGCGTTGTTTGTATATGCCGCGGCTTCGCTGGCACAGGCTTCCTGGCATATTGCCTACAAACGTGTCATCGAAGCCATCATGGTAAATATACCCGTATTTGCCCTTATCGCCTTTATTATCCTGATGAGCGTGTTCATCGGGCACAAATCCTTTATTTATCCCTGGACGGACCCGCAGGTGCTGGCGCATGATCCGATTATCGCCGGTAAAACGCCATTTTTAAATACCCGGTTGTTTGTGATTTTCACGGTGGTGATCATGACGGGATGGTCGCTGCTTGCCATGAAGTTACGTCGGATTTCGCTACAGGAGGATCATGCTGAAAGAGGTGCCACACGTTTTCTGTGGAAGACCATTTTCTTCAGCGCCGTATTCATCGCATTTTATGCTGTTACGATTTCCGTTTCGTCCTGGCACTGGCTCATGAGCATTGCAGCTCGCTGGAAATCCACCATGTATGGCTGGTATGTATTTGCGGGCTCGTTTATTTCCGTTATGACGGTTATCAGTCTCTTTGTGATTGCGATTAAAAACAGCGGACAGCTCACGCTGGTCAACAAGGAGCATTTGCATGATTTAGGAAAATTTATATTTGCGTTTTCCATTTTCTGGACTTATATCTGGTTTGCCCAGTATTTTCTGTTCTGGTATGGCAATATACCACTCGAATCTCAGTATTTCCGTCCACAGCTCTGGGGGCACTATCGGTTCTGGTTTTTGCTGGATCTGGTGATTAACTTTGCCGTGCCTTTTCTATTGCTGATGACGCGCGATGCCAAAAGAAATTATACCACGGTAACCATCATTGCATTGATTGTATTCTTCGGCCACTGGCTGGATTTTTACCTGATGGTGTTGCCTACTGTACTGCCTACGCAAGGAGTGGTGCTGGGCTGGTATGAAATCGGCATCACGCTGGGATTCGTGGGCTTGATGATCGGGCTGGTTTCCCGCGCGCTGACAAGGGCTCCGCTTTACCCGCTCAATCATCCTTACCTGAAAGAGGCCATTATTCATAAATCCGACTGGGAATAAATGGCCTGTGCATGCAGTCGGGGGCAGAAAAATGTAAAATTTTCATCAGGAGTTGAGCTTGGTAAACGAGGTGATTCCAGAGATGAAATGCAAAAAATTAAATTGCTTGTACGGTTCAAAAAAAGATCAAAAAAGCATTCACCATAATTGTTGTTAGTCATGTCAGGTTTTTTTGTTGTTATTGTACTGCTGCTTTTGTTCATCATTGTGGTGCAAATAGCCAAAGCAAGTGAATATGTGGCTATTTTGAAAGGGGAGAAAAAGACCCAGGAACAAAACAATCGCTTACATTCCACGCTGATGCTGGTGTTCCTGATAGCCGGGTTAATAGGCCTGTATGTATGCCACGAATTGCTAAAAGACAAGCTGTTGCCCGTTGCGGCATCGGTGCAGGGTGTGGCCATTGATCACATGATGACCGTTACCCTGGTGATTACCGGCATTGTGTTTTTCATCACCCAGATTTTGTTGTTTGTCTTTGCCTATAAATACCGTGGGCGGGAAGGTCATCAAGCCAGTTATTACCATGAAAATTCGAAAATTGAATTTTTCTGGACGGCCATTCCGGCATTAACCATGACCATTCTGGTGGCAATCGGACTCAAGCACTGGTTTACCATTACTTCTGCCGCTCCACCCAACGCTATGGTAGTGGAAGTAACGGGCAAACAATTTAACTGGATGTTCCGTTATCCAGGTAAGGATGGTGTGCTGGGCAAGAAAGACTATCGGTTGATTGACGAAGGAAAATTCAATCCATTGGGTCAGGTGTGGAGTGATCCTTACAATCACGATGATGTGGTATCGAGTGAACTGCATCTGGTGGTGGGCAAGCCGGTGAAACTGGAAATTGGTTCGCGCGATGTTATTCATGACGTGGGTTTGCCTTATTTCCGGTTGAAGATGGATGCGGTGCCGGGTGTGCCCACAACATTATGGTTTACTCCTAAGTACACCACTGCAGAGATGGCTAAGATGACAGGAGATCCTAACTTTGTGTATAAGTTGGTATGTGATCAATTATGTGGAGCGGGTCATTATTCGATGGTTGCCAATATTATCGTACAGACGCAGCAAGAGTTCGACCAGTGGCTGGCCTCTCAGAAATCGCAATATGAGCTGGCCAAAGAGGGAGGTGCTATTCCTTCGGATAGTACAGGTGTGGCCATGTTGCCGGTAAAAGCACGGCAATCCACTATTTCGGTAAAATAAATTATTGATACGAGTTAAAAATCAATACCTATGAGCAGTGAAGTTCATTCCGGTCAGGTGCTGGGTGCACAACAGGCTACAGCTGCAGTAGCCGTTCATGATGGCGACGGGCATGCCCATCATCACCATCAGAGTTTTATCACCAAATATATTTTCAGTCAGGATCATAAAATCATTTCGCGCCAGTTTCTCATTACGGGGATGATCTGGGCCATGATTGGCGGATTTTTCTCCGTTATCTTCCGGTTACAGCTGGGCTTTCCGGATAAATCGTTTCCTTTTCTGGAGACGATATTTGGGCACTGGGCTGCTGGTGGGCATATCAGTCCGGAGTTATACTATCAGCTGGTGACCATGCATGGCACCATCATGATTTTCTTTGTGTTGACGGCCGGGTTGAGTGGTACCTTTTCCAATTTCCTCATTCCCCTGCAGCTGGGCGCACGCGATATGGCTTCGCCATTTCTGAATATGCTTTCTTACTGGTTTTTCTTCATAGCCAGTGTAATCATGATTAGTTCATTGTTTATCCAGACGGGGCCATCGGAAGCTGGATGGACGGCCTATCCGCCCTTGAGTGCTTTGCGTGAAGCATCGGAGGGTTCGAAAACGGGTATGGACCTGTGGTTGATCAGCATGGCTGTATTTGTGGTTTCGCAGTTGCTGGCCGGACTGAACTATATTTCCACCATATTGAATATGCGTACCAAGGGCATGAGTATGACACGCATGCCGCTTACCATCTGGGCGCTGTTTTTCACGGCGGTATTAGGCGTGCTTTCCTTCCCGGTATTGCTTTCTGGTTTTATTCTGCTGTTATTTGATCGGAATCTGGGTACCAGCTTTTATCTATCCGACATTTATATTGCCGGGCATGCGTTGCCCAATCAAGGAGGTAGCCCCATTTTATACGAACATCTCTTCTGGTTCCTGGGGCATCCTGAAGTATATATTGTGATGCTTCCTGGTATGGGCATCACGTCCGATATGCTGGCCACGCATTCCCGTAAACCGATTTTCGGATACCTGGCTATGGTAGGCTCCTTGTTTGCAATTGCATCGTTGTCGTTCCTGGTATGGGCCCATCATATGTTTGTATCGGGTATGAATCCCTTCCTGGGTGCGTTTTTTGTGTTATTCACGCTGCTGATTGCCGTGCCTTCTTCAGTGAAGGTGTTTAACTGGATTGCCACAATCTGGAAGGGCAATATTCAATACACCGTTCCTGCTTTGTTTTCTATTGGCTTTGTGAGCATTTTTATTTCAGGTGGACTCACGGGTATCTGGTTGGGAAATTCTGCGCTTGATTTGCATTTACACGATACCTATTTTGTAATTGCGCATTTTCATCTGGTGATGGGCATTGCCGCTTTCTTTGGCATGTTTGCTGGTTTATATCACTGGTTCCCCAAGATGTTTGGTCGATATATGAACAACACGCTGGGTTACATCCATTTCTGGGTTACTTTCATTGGAGCCTATTTGATGTTCTGGCCCATGCATTATGAGGGTCTGGCTGGCATGCCCCGGCGGTATTATGAATATTCGGCCGATGCGCTGGCCATCTATCATCGTTTTCAGGGGTTGAATGAGTTCATCAGTGTGGTAGCCATCCTGGTGTTTGCTGTGCAGTTAATGTTTGTATTCAACTTCTTTTACAGCATATTCAAGGGTCGTCCGGTAAAAGACCCCAATCCATGGAAGGCCAATACGCTGGAATGGACCACACCCATTCATGTGGGTCATGGCAACTGGCCGGGTGAAATTCCGGAAGTTCATCGCTGGCCTTATGATTATAGCAAAAACGGTATTGATTTCATTCCGCAAACCGTGCCCGTGTCACCCGCAGAAGAGGAAACTTTTGTTGAGCCAGTGAAAACACCTCAGTAATTTTTAGATTATTCAGATGATGTACAGAGAGCAAACTGCTACCTGGTCGTTAACCGAGGTGATACTTGGGAAAGCAAAGGATTACTTGCAGCTTACCAAATTCACCCTGAGCTTTCTGGTGGTGTTTTCCTGTGCGGTGGGATACCTGATGGTACCGCAGGTTGATTTCCATTCCGGTCGGGTATTGTTGCTGTTTATTGCAGGTCTTTGCATTACGGGTGCAGCCAATGCGTTTAATCAACTCATCGAACGCGATACCGATGCCTTGATGCGGCGAACGGCCGGCAGGCCGCTGCCCGCTGGACGCATGCAACCGGCAGAAGCCCTTGCCGTGGCACTGGTGCTTACGCTAACCGGATTGGTGTTGCTCGATATCTTTTTTAATCCATTGGCAGCCTGGGTAAGTCTGTTTTCCCTCTGCTTATATGCTTTTGTATATACGCCCTGGAAACGCTGGAATTCACTGGCTGTTTTTGTAGGGGCGTTCCCGGGCGCCTTGCCCCCGCTGATTGGATGGATTGCAGGTAGTGGCACATGGGGTATAGGCGGATGGAGCCTGTTTTTACTGCAATTCTTCTGGCAGTTTCCCCATTTCTGGGCTATTGCATGGATTGCACATGACGATTACCGCAGAGCCGGATTTAAACTTTTGCCGGGCAATGGCATGCGCAATGCTTATGTGGCCATGCAAATCTTGAGTTTTACGATTCTGTTGATTCTGTCCGGGTTTTTGCCTTATCTGTTGCATGTATATGGCAGTTTTGCGCTTGCAGCAGGATTGTTTACCGGCTCCTACTTGCTTTACCGGGCATGGAAGCTGGTTGAAAAATGTGATGCGGCTTCGGCAAGGCAATTGATGTTTGCAGCTTATATCTATTTCGTATCTGTGCAATTTGCGATGTTGATCGATAAAATTTAAGGTATTCTTAAAAGATGGCATATCCAGTGAGTGTGCAGAGAAAAAAGATACATCCCTACAAATTCAACATGTGGGTGGCTATCGCTGCCATTGTGATGATGTTTGGGGGATTGACGAGTGCTTATGTAGTGATGCATGGTCAAGCGCGCTGGATAAGTTTTCAACTTCCCCATCAATTTATTTTTTCTACCCTGGTAATCTTGTTCAGCAGCCTTACCATGTCACTCGCGGTGAGAAACTTCAGGCAACACCGCATGAACCGATACAAATCATGGATTACCCTGACTGCTTTTCTGGGTTTGGTTTTCATGGTTTCTCAGTTTATGGGATTCCGTTTTTTGTATGCCCATGGGGTGAACCTCACATTCAACGTGTCGGCAAGTCTGTTATTTATCATTACAGGATTACATATGTTGCATGTGTTAGGCGGCGTTATTGCTTTGCTGGTGATGTTTTTCAGGGCTTTTTATACCCAAGTTCGTTCTTATGATCCGGTGCCGGTTGAAGTAGCTGCTACTTACTGGCACTTCGTAGATATTTTATGGATATATTTGTTTGGCTTTTTTATCTGGTTGCGATAAACATAGAAACTGTTCAATATTATGAGTACCATTGCAAGCACGCAGAAAGTGAACTGGAAAGGCGGTGTTTCGCCTTACAACGTTAGCTATGGCAAGCTGATGATGTGGTTTTTCCTGATGTCCGATGCTTTTACATTCGGAGCATTTTTAATTTCTTACGGTACAACCCGTTTAAGCGCAAGCTACTGGCCCGATCCAAACGAAGTTTTTGATAAGGCTCCATTCATCAATGCTAAGCTGCCACTGGTATTTGTGAGCTTGATGACATTTATCCTGATTATGAGTTCGGTGACCATGGTACTTGCCGTGCATGCCGGTCATTTGCGGAAACGGAAAGAAGTAGCCAAGTGGCTGTCGCTTACCATCCTGGGAGGTATTTTGTTTTTAAGCTGCCAGGCGTATGAGTGGACGCATTTGATTGAAGGAGGCACTACCATTTCGCATAACATGTTCGGTCCCATCGTGAATGGTCATCATACACCCGGGCCGGCTGCTTTTGGCTCTTTCTTCTTCACCATTACGGGTTTTCATGGTGGACATGTGTTTTCGGGAGTGGTGATTAACACGATTGTGTTAATCAATGTACTCATGGGCACCTACGACAAACGGGGCCATTATGAAATGGTGGAAAAAGTAGGCCTGTACTGGCATTTTGTGGATCTGGTGTGGGTATTTGTGTTCACTTGCTTTTATCTTTTGTAAAATATCAGATTAAAAAAGCTGAAGATATGGAAATGGAACAACAGGCAACAATAACTGCTACGCTGGAAGATGAAAGTGCGCATGCGTTTGACTCTACGGTAGCCCGTATCTGGCGCGTATTCTGGATTTTATTGATTGTTACATTGGTGGAAATTGCGCTGGCCACCGTTCATTATTTCTTCGGCGTTCCACCAGTATTATTACGCAATGTTATTTTCCTCAGCCTCACCCTGGTGAAGGCGTTTTATATTGTTGCCGAGTTCATGCATCTCAGGCATGAGGTGAAGAACCTGATTCTTTCCATCATGATTCCGCTATTGCTTTTCATCTGGTTTATTACGGCATTTTTAACCGATGGAAATTCGTGGCGTATCGATAGGGAGCGCCGCGCTGTTCAGACCGAGCAGGTGAATCCGGCTCCCTGATGTACCAGGTTGCATCATCGTTCATAAATTTTTATGCAGGATGTTATACGCATCCTGCATATTTATTTTATTTTGCTACATATCTTTTGCTTAAAAGGCTATGCAGGGTCGCAATCAAAAAATGATTCTGGGCTTTGTGCTTATCATCCTGTTGCCATTGATCGGCTTCTGGGCTATTGTGCATTTTAGTAAGCGGGATTTGAATATGCCGGGTTATTATTTTGATCGGGTGGATTCTACGCGCACCTCTCATGGCTGGGTGTATGATACATTGTTTTATCGATTGAATGAAGTGCATTTCCTGAATCAGCTTCACCATCAAGTTACCCTTCAGGATTTACAGGGTAAAGTTGTGTTAATCGGTTTTTATTGTTTCAGCTGTCAGGATGATTCGGGTTATCATTGGTTAAAATCCATGAAAGCCGTACAGGATGCTTTTCGTAAGAATGATTCATCATTGCTTATGCTCACCATTTCTTACAATCCGCTTGAAGATCGGGTGGATATCATGAAATCTGTCGCCGATCAATTGCAGATTGATCAGGACAGGTGGTGGTTTCTCACGACCGATACAGCACATGTAGATCAGCTCAATGAAATCTTATTTAACATAGGTATAAATGTACCACTGGAAGAACTTTCGGATACTACCTCATGGGTATTGCTGGACAAACACGAATATGTGAGAGGATATTATGATCCGGCAGATAGTACGCAACTGCCTGTTTGCCTGAATGATATTGCATTACTCATGCTTGAGAAAGAAAAGCGATAAAACAAAATATACCATGCCAGAAAAACTATCATCTCCTGATCAATCGGGGCAGCCTTCCTATACCGGAGTGATTATTGCTATTTCCGTTGCTATTCCCCTTGTGGTGGCTGCTTTGTTTATACTTCCGCATCCGGATATACAGATAGGCTTTCGGCTCACGCTTCTCCCCTTATTTAATGCAATTTGCAATTCCGTAACAGCCGTGTTGTTACTGGGCAGTTTATATTTTATTAAACACGGCCAACGGCAATGGCATAAGCGGTGTAATCTTGCGGCAGTAGGGCTTTCGGTTTTATTCCTGATTTCCTATGTGATTTATCATAGTCTTGCACCAGAAACGCATTTTGGAGGTAAGGGGCTGATCCGGTATGTGTATTTTTTTATTTTAATTACCCATATTTTATTAGCGGCTGTCATTGTACCGTTAGTATTGATTACACTGGTGAGAGCCCTGCAGGGGAAATTCGACAGGCATAAAAAAATTGCCCGTATCACCTGGCCTTTGTGGTTTTACGTGGCCATAAGTGGTGTACTGGTGTACATCCTGATTTCTCCTTATTATCCGCATTGAGATTCATGCTTCGTAAATTTGTATATGCATTTCGTATGCCTATGGTGAAGATTGGTTCCATAAAACTTCCCGATTTCCCTTTGTTACTGGCTCCCATGGAAGATGTGAGCGATCCCCCTTTTCGTGCTGTATGCAAGGAACAGGGGGCCGACCTGATGTATACCGAATTTGTATCGTCGGAAGGGTTGATCCGGGATGCCATCAAAAGCCGCAAAAAATTAGATATTTTCGATGCAGAACGGCCCATTGGGATTCAGATATTTGGTGGTGATGAAGAGGCGATGGCGCAGGCCGCCCAGATTGTGGAAGCCGTTCAGCCCGATTTGCTGGATATCAATTATGGGTGTCCGGTGAAAAAAGTTGTATGCAAGGGCGCGGGAGCTGCTATCCTGAAAGATGTGCCTAAAATGGTGAAGCTTACGGCCGCAGTGGTAAAATCAACCCGATTGCCCGTAACGGTGAAAACACGCCTGGGCTGGGATGAACAATCGAAAAATATTGTGGAAGTAGCCGAGCGTCTGCAGGATGTGGGCATTCAGGCTATTACTATCCATGGCCGTACGCGTACACAGATGTATAAAGGAGAGGCCGACTGGACCTTGATCGGCGAGGTGAAGAATAATCCACGCATGCATATTCCCGTGTTTGGCAACGGCGATGTGGATAGCCCCGAGAAAGCCCTGGAAATGAAACGCCGCTATGGTGTAGATGGCATCATGATTGGCCGGGCAGCCATCGGTTATCCCTGGATATTTCGCGAAATCAAATATTTTTTACAAACGGGTTCACATTTACCTCCTCCCGGCATTTCGGAAAGGGTGCGGGTATGCCTGAAACACCTCCATGCAGCCGTTGCCTGGAAAGGAGAACGCACCGCAATCGTTGAAATGCGATGCCATTACGGCCACTATTTCAAAAACCTGCCGGCTATTCGAGAATATAAAGCTCGCCTGATGCAGGCAACCACCCTCACCGAGGTGGAAGATATCCTGCATGAAATAGCCCTCCATTATGCTTCGGGAATGAACATCTCATTGACAACCGAAGCTTTTTAGATAATATTAAAAGACTACGGAGATTTGTCGGGGAATATCTAATGTTTTCCCATTAACTTTACGTGTTTTCAAAAATTCCCCGATTATGTCTTCTCTTCATGTTTCGCGGATAGCCATCCTTGGTGGGGGTAATCTGGGTACGTCTATTGCTGAAGGTCTGTTGCAAACGGGATTTTTACGGCCCGAGCAACTCATCATCACCCGACGCAATCTTACTCCTATCCGCTATCTGGAACAAAAAGGCGTGCAGTTGCTCACCAGTAATAAAGAAGCCGTTCAGCAGGCCGAAGTGGTTATTCTGGCCGTGAAGCCTTACAATGTGAAGGATGTGCTTGTGGAAATCGCCTCTGTACTGGACCCGGAAAAACATTTGCTCATCAGTGTAGTAACGGGGATTACCATTGAGGAATTGAACGCCTTACTGGCCAGCCCCATAGCCGTGATCCGGGCTATGCCCAACACGGCCATTGCCATTCGCGAATCGATGACCTGCCTGAGTTTCAAGCAGGCCAGCCCCGAACAAATCAGCTGGACGGAACAACTGTTCAATCAGTTGGGCAAAGCCATCGTGATCGATGAAAAACTCATGGATGCGGCCACCATTCTGGGCGCCTGTGGCATAGCCTATGCCTTGCGTTTTATACGTGCCAGTATTCAGGGTGGTATTGAAATCGGTTTTGATGCGCGCACCGCCAACCTCATTGCCGCACAAACGGTAAAAGGTGCGGCCGAACTGCTCATCCGTGGCAACCGTCATCCGGAGGAAGAGATTGATAAGGTGACCACACCTAAAGGTTGTACCATTGCTGGACTGAACGAAATGGAACATCAGGGTTTCAGCTCTTCTCTCATTAAAGGGATCACGGTTTCATACCGCAAAATAGCCCGGGATGATTAAGGCTCGCCTGCGGAACAGACGAGCCTTTCACCCGAGCTATGCTATGATCAGCCACTAAGATTTGATGAACTGGGAGGCTATGGCCAGCACCGATTGCATATCGAGCGGTTCGTCAAAAGCCTCGGATGCGGCGCTGGCGCTGATGGAAAGTCCACCGATTCCGGTGATTTGCACGCCTGCCTGTACAGTATTCTCTTCACCTGCATACACCGGCTGCACCACCGCACCGATACCTCCTGTATCATTGCCAGTAATCCAGGGTTTTACGCTATTGCTGAAGCCATTGACCCGGCGCATAAGCCTGATCTTGGAGGCATGTCGGGCTTCAACAGAATGAATATTCAGCGCGGCCTGCAATACGGTGCTGTTGCTCATCACATTGGCGGCCTGACCTTTGTAGGCACGCACACCGGTATCCTCAAAAGCCTGTGCTACAGCCAGAAAGGTCTGGTAATTAGAAAACACGTCGGGAAATGTGCCATTCGCCGTAAAGTCGAAATTCGGTTTATTGACCGGTGTGCCGCCCAGCTGAGGGATTACGGCCTTTAAAAAGTTTACATGTGCGCTTTCGTCGGCACTGATTTTTTGAATGGCGGTGAGATCATTGCTGTTTGGAATCAATGCACTGCCCTGAGCGGCACCCATGCTGTAAAAGCTGGCTTCCAGATATTCAAGTGTGAGTGCATAATTCAGGATATCCACCACACTGGCACTGGTATTGCTCTGTCCGTATGCTTTGTTCAGCAGGGCACCCAGCGCAAGCGGCAAGGCTGCAAGCGAAAGTTTCTTGCCTACATGAGCAAATTCTTTCATGGCCTCGCGTCGTGTGTTGATGCGTTCATAGACTTCGGGATCTATTTCTTCAATAGCCCGGAAAATACGATACATGTTCATGGTAAAATCATTTTAAAGTTTGTACAAATCATCTTGCAATCATCATTGCGGAAGCCCGCTGGCATTGATTTTAGTTTTAATATACGTGCTGGCAATCACCAATACTTCTGATGGTTTGCGCGACAGATCCAGCCCGTTGCTGTCTACCACATCCGTATCTACAAAAGTATCGGTCATGACCAGCTCGCGCAAGTAAGCCGCATGACGGGCTTCAACAGAAACAATTTTCCCGGCAAGGGTCAGGTAATCCGGTGTTTGCAGGTACACGCCGGCACCATTATATGCCGAAACGCCCAGATCTTCAAACGCTTTAGCGGTGGCTATCACACTGCTGCGGCTGCTGAAGTTAATGCTGCTGAAATCAAATTGCAGACTGGCAATAGCATGTGTACTCAAAGCTGCTTTAAAGAATTCACGGTGTGCAATTTCATGGTCGCGTATATCCGTGAAGAAAGATAATTCCATATCCGTGATGCCACTATAGGGCGTTTGCACGACCTGGGTATAAAACGCAGCTTCCAATTGTTCCAGGGCATATGCATAATTTAAAATGCCAACATCGCCGCTGCCCAGATTCACCTCTTCTGCGGCAGGTGAATTGTTATGGTCTTTATGACAGCTTGCAGCCAACATTAATGCCGTGATTCCTGCAGAACCCAGTCCGGCATAGCGAAGAAATGCTCTGCGTGGTAATTTTCGCATGAGCGGCTCATCCTGTAAGACAGGCACATCTTGATGTTTCATCATGATATTGTTTTTTAAGGGTGAATAAATCATTTTTGTACATCTATCTTTAATTACGAAACATCAGGATGACTGGATTTAAAAAATGAAAAGTTTATGCTTGATATGTTTTGCAGCATAAATCAGCAGCTCCATGCATCCTTTGAAAGTGGAGCAACAAACGTGAATGTGGAATGCAGAAGTAAAATCAGGGAATGCTTCTTTTAATTACCACCGGTGTGCCGATCTTCACGATCTCATAAATCTGACGGATGGCTTCGTTGGGAATGCTGATGCAGCCGTTGGTCCAGTTTTGCATGTAGGTAAACACAAAATCATCTTTAGGCCAGGTACCGTGAATACCAATACCACCGCCAATTTCCGCTCGCTCGGGTATTACATGTGCAGCTTTGCGTGCATAAAACTTCTGGTAATCGGCAGCGTTGGGATAGTCGAGCAACAGAAAACGACACCAGCGTTTATCGTATCGTTTGGCAATGATGTGAAATAATCCTTCAGGCGTTTTACGATCACCCGCCATCATTTTATCGGATAGATCATTGCTTCCAAAAACGGCTGGAAATGAAGCCAGTAGTCGGGTATCTTCATATACATACAGGCGATGATGCAATTTATCAATCAGCAAAAACACCTTGTCCGGATCCACATGTTTCACGTCGATCCGATCGCCGGGATCGCCTGTATGAGCCATCCACAGACAGGATATGATGATGCCTATCAGGGAAAGCATGCAAAGGGTTTTCTGAAATAACGAAAACCCGATTGATTTATTTTCAATTACTATAAAGCCGTCGCAGGCATTAAGGCTTGCTATCGGGAACAAATTCCAGCACAATGGAATTCATGCAGTAACGCAGTCCGGTGGGTGGTGGCCCGTCTTCGAATACATGCCCGAGGTGTGAGCCACAACGCGCACAGATGACTTCAGTACGCTCCATACCAAAGGAATGGTCGGGTTTGTAAATGACGCTATTTTTGCGAATCGGTTCAAAAAAACTCGGCCATCCGCAACTGCTGGCAAATTTGGCATCTGATCGAAACAGCGCGTTACCACATACCGCACAATAATAGGTGCCCTTCCCATTAAAGTTCCAGAATTGATTATGAAATGGAGGTTCGGTACCTTTTTCACGAGCTACCCGATACACTTCAGGGGGCAAGATTTTTTTCCATTCCGCATCAGATACATGCAGGGTGGTGGTATCGGTTCTCGAATAGTAAGGATTATGACGGTGATCCATAGCAAAAGATTGAGATATTGCTGATGCATGAGAAGAAACGCGAGATTGTGCATATCCAGAGCAAAACGATAGCAAACCAATAATTGCTACGCTTAACCGGATATGTGCATGGTTGATGTGAATTGAACGAGACATGATTCAAAGCTTAAATAATAATCATCATAATTTACGCATCGAAACGCATTGGGGTTGAATAAACGCTGAGTTTTAACAGAATTTTTAATCAAGCTGATGTTGTTTTAACCACAACCTGACGTATTTCAGCCACACGGATATGGCGGCTATGCACGCAAGCAATAGCCCGACAGCACCTTCTTTCCATCCGGCTTTGAGCAAATAGGCCTTCCAGAAAGCAGCAAGTGGATGAAATATGCATTGCGTGAGGGACGCTTTTTTCCCTTGCAGATGAAGTTTTTCGGCCCCTAATCGTGCATAATGATCCATTTTCATCCACAGGGTATGTATATCGCGATAAGTATAATGCAGGAGATATCCATGTAATAGTCGGGTTTCAGTCGCAATATTGAAAATCACCGTTTCGTGCACCGGATCTGTACTCCATTTCCCTTCATGCCGATGAAACAAGCGAATTTTATGATCGGGATATTCAAGGCCATGACGGATCCATTGTCCGAAATATTGATTCAATCGCTGCAGGGCATAGCATCCAGAAAGCCCATGTTCCCGCACACGGAGAATAGATGCCTGCAATTCAGGCGTCAATACTTCATCCGCATCGATAAACAGCACGTAATCGTGTTCTACTTGTTGCATGGCCCAGTTCTTCTGCTGGCCATAGCCTTCCCAGGCGTGTTGCACAAATCGAACGGGGAAACGTTGCACAAGTTCAGGCGTTTGATCTGTGGAAAAGCTATCCACTACAAGCACTTCTGAAGCTACGGGCAAAATTGATTGCAGGCACTCCGCCAGATGAGCAGCAGCATTATATGTAATGATGATGGCTGAAATCGCTTGCATGTCTATGTACTGTCAAATCCTTAACCAGCAGGCAAATTCTGATTTTTTTATTAATATTGAAATATGACCAATTTCATTCCCATTTTTCCGTTGGAACTTGTGGTATATCCGGGGGAAGAGTTGAATCTGCATATCCGTGAAACGCGTTATCAACAAATGATCCGGGAATGTGCCGAACAGCGAAAAGATTTCGGCATTCCGCCTGTTATCAAAGGTAAATTGCACGAATACGGCACCCTCATGCAACTGTTGCACATTGAAAAAACTTATCCCGATGGCCGTCTGGATATTCGCACACGGGGATTGAAGGTATTTCGCATTCTGGAAGTTATCCGGGATATTCCTGAAAAGCCTTATGCCGGCGCTATTGTACATTATCCCGACAACCATACCGAAGGCGATCATCGGCTTATGCGGTCACTGGTGCAGGCCTTGCACTGGTTGCATCAGAAATTGCATATTGAAAAATCATTTGATAAACCTATCGATCATCTTTCCACTTACGATCTGGCCCACCATGCCTGCCTGGGGCTGGAGGGAGAATATCAGGTACTTGAACTCCTGCATGAACGACAGCGACAGGAATATTTACGCAGACATCTGAAAAACATCAGGCCACTTATCGATGAAATAGAAAAACTAAAAGAAAGAGTTAAATTGAACGGTCATTTCCGTGACCTGCGAATGCCCGATTTTTGAACGGTTTGAGGATTCAGACCATCAAGGATATACATGATGCTTCGTGTTGATCAATATATGGGATTACTGGCTGCCGGACTGGTTTTAAGTGTAAACACCGGATGTGTCAATAAATTGGAAGATATTCATGCCCTGCATGCTCCTTTCATAAATGTGGAAACTGCCGATAGTGTACGTATTCTCTACAGTCAGAACGGCCGCGTTCGTGCTGAAATTCAGGCGCCTTATTTAAAGCATTATCAGACTGATACACCGCGTGTGGTGATGTATGGTGGCCTGCAGGCACATTTTTTTAATGATAGCCTGCAGGTGGAATCGACCTTAACAGCCGAGAAAGGTGTGTTGTATGAAGAAAACAACCGGATTGCGGTGGAGCATCATGTGGTGGTGATGAATGTTAAGGGGGAAAGGCTGGAATGTGATAGCCTGTACTGGGATCCCGGTCGGCAAATTTTTGTGGCACCGGGCCGGGTGAAAATCACCACAGCCTCTCAATTGATTTATGGAAAAGGCCTGGAAGCTTCAGCCGATTTTACCACATACAAGGTGCTGGAAGTGGAAAACAGTCAGATTATGGTTAATAAAAGTGAATTGCCGGGCTCCTAAAAGCAAAGGCCCCGTTAACACGGAGCCTTCAACGCTTTAACCTATTTTAACCTAAAATCCTTTCCGTAAAACTACCAACATCCATGCCATAAAACCTACTACAATTTATCCACAGGATGTGCATTCAGCTACTTGACAATTGATGCCGGGAATCGTAAATTCATTTTTCGCACAAAATCTTAGCCTATGGAATACAGACGTTTGGGAAAATCAGGTCTGCAACTGAGTGTGCTCTCATATGGTAGCTGGACCACTTTCCACCATCAGGTTGATGAACATCTGGCGGATATGCTCATGGGTTATGCCTATGATCAGGGTATTAATTTTTTTGACAATGCGGAAAGCTATGCAGGTGGAGAATCAGAAAAATTAATGGGTAAGGTGCTCAAACAGAAACGATGGGAGCGCTCGTCTTATGTGCTTTCCAGCAAGGTGTTTTTCGGCTGGCATGGAAAGGAGAACAGGCCTAACCAGCACGGCCTTAGCCGCAAGCATATCATCGAAGCCTGCCATGAAGCGTTGCAACGCTTGCAGGTGGATTACCTGGATTTATACTTCTGCCATCGTCCCGACCCGCAAACCCCTGTGGCCGAAGTTGTTTGGGCCATGAATCATTTGCTGCAACAGGGCAAAATTTTATACTGGGGCACCTCGGAATGGAGCGCGGCTCAAATCATGGAAGCCCAGATGATTGCTGAACGCTATGGACTCATAGGTCCCACCATGGAGCAACCGGAATATAACCTGTTTAACCGGGAAAAGGTGGAAAAGGAATTTGTACCTCTCTACGAAAGCATAGGATTGGGAACAACAACCTGGAGTCCACTGGCTTCTGGCCTCCTCACCGGGAAATACAACGCAGGTATTCCGCGCGATAGTAGATTTTCGTTACCCGGTTACGACTGGTTGCGGGAGAAATTATTGACCCCGCAGCACATAGAAAAGGTAAAAGCTTTACAACGTATCGCCGATGCCGGCGGCGTGAGCCTTGCTGTGCTGGCTATAGCCTGGTGTATCCGCAATCCACACGTGAGCACCGTGATATTAGGGGCAAGCAAGCTTTCGCAATTGGAGGAAAATATCCAGGCCGTTCAATTTTATCATCAATTACACGACGAGTTGTTGCAGCAAATAGAAGACATCATGGGCAACAAGCCTCATATTCCGGAATACAGATAAGTTTCAGGGGTGGGCGCGTATCTCCTGAATTTCTATCTCCGGAATGGATGGACCGGATTTTGAAGGGGGAACAGTTTTAAAACTTTTTTGAACCAGATATACCCCGCACAGCGTGATCAGGGCGCCCAGGATGGTGCGCAACGTTATGGACTCTTTCAACCACCAGACCCCGATTGCCATGGCCACGAGCGGATTGATATAGGCATAAATGGAAACCTGTGCCGGAGGCAGTGTGGAAATCGCATATACATAGGCCACATAGCCAATCATCGAACCAAATACAATCAGGTATCCGATTGCCCACCATGCTTGCGGAGCAATCTGTTGCAGGGGAATGAACTGTCCTGTAGCCACGCATAAGGGCATGAGGCTGATTCCGCCCAGCAACATTTGCCAGCCCGTAACATATAACAAGGGTAATGCAAGTGGATGCCGGGCGGTATAAACAGTGCCGCCCGCCCAGGTGATCACGGAACAAAGGATAAGTGCAGCGCCCAGCAAAAAATTATGCGAATGCGCATGCAAAATTTCTGGAGAAAAGATCACGACAATACCCGCAAGGCCTAATCCCATGCCCAGATATAAACCTCTGGTAAATTTCGCACCGGGCAAAAACCAGATGCTGAACCATACGATGGCGAGTGGACAGGTGGCTGCCAGAATAGCGGCTAAGCCGCCGGGAAGATATTGCTCGGCCCAGCTTAAAAGCCCGTTGCTGGCTCCCAGCAGCAAAAATCCCATGATCAACAGTTTACCCATTTCTGGTAGCCTGGGCAGCCCCTGTCCTTTCAAGAGATAGAACAGAACAAGCAAAGCTCCGGCAAGCGTTTGCCGAATCGAGGCCAGCATCAAGCCAGGCATATGTGCAACCCCTATCCGTATGGCCGGATAGGTGGTACCCCAGAAAAAACTGACCAGTGCAACGGCTATGTAAGAGGAGGTCAAATATCGTCTGGAGTGAAGCCCCGATTTATCGTACATAAAAAAAGAAAAAAACCAGTTCAATCGTTGCAAAGGTACTTGTTGTGTGTGTTAATCTTCCGGAGGCCTTCGTGAAGCAACCATCCAGCGGTTCCATCCATTGATGTTCGTGATGCCAATGATGAGTGCGGCCAATTCTTTTTCGTCGAAATGCTGACGTGCATTTTCGAATACCTCATCGGGCACACGGCTTTCGGCAACTAAGGTGATAGCCTCGGTAAGCGCTAAAGCAGCTCTTTCTTTCTCCGTGTAATAGGGCGCTTCCTGCCAGGCGCTTAAGCCATAGATTCGTTGCTCAGTTTCGCCCAGTGCACGGGCTTCACGCGTGTGCATATGCAAACAAAATATACAGCCGTTGATCTGGGAGGCACGAATTTTAATCAATTCATACAACCTGCGATCAAGTCCGCTTTTGCGGATATAGGCTTCTATGGCTCGCATGGCTTCATAGGCTTCGGGCGCTAAGGCCAGCAGATCGATGCGCTGGGACGACATACATGCATTTTCCATGCAAATTATGTCCCATTTCCAGGAATATGCTGAAAAGCAGTGCTGGTATTAAAGATTTGAAACAGGTTTGACATTACCCGTTTGATGGCCAGACTCGATAGACCAGCACTCCGTGTGCAGGTACGAATCCACGAATTAACCAGGCCGTCTGGCTGTCCTTATGCTTCCACAAGTCGCGCAGCCGATAATGTGTGGCCTGTGGCAGACCAATTGCTGTGGCATTGGTGGTCATAAATGCAGTATGCTCGCCGCGATTGAGGAAAAGCACCACGCGGCTGCCGTCAGCCATTTCTTTGACCCAGACTTCTTCATTTCCATCGTCCTGGAGTTTATAACCTTCTTTTCCAAGCGGATCCTGATCTACGGCGATCATATCGCGGTTGGTGAGGATTTCTTTTGTTTCCGGACTCATGTTGCGCAGATCGTTACCGGCAATCAACGGTGCGGCCAGGATGCACCACAAGCTGAAATGAGCCTGATATTCGGTGGTTGTCATGCCGCCATTGCCCACCTCTAACATGTCGGGGTCGTTCCAGTGGCCGGGGCCCGCATATCTGGCAAGGTCCACCTGCTGGTCTAAGATACTCATCACGCTTTGCCAGCTGTCGTTGATATCGCCGGTAGTACGCCATAGGTTACCCAATTCGGGTGCCCATTCCCAGGGATTTTCCAGTCCCCATTCGCAGATACTGAACACGATAGGCCGGCCGCAATGCGCCAGCGCTTGTTGCATGGCACGGTAGCGATCGATCAACGGGCGACCCTGGTTATAGCAGTTGTCATATTTCAGGTAATCCACGCCCCAGCTGGCAAAGGTTTGTGCGTCGATGGCTTCGTGATCCAGACTGGCGGGGTAACCGGCGCAGGTTTTGGTGCCGGCCGAAGAGTATATACCCAGCTTCAAGCCTTTGCTATGTATGTAGTCGGCCAGCCATTTGATGCCGTGTGGGAAACGTTTTGGATCGGCCTGCAGCCGGCCCTGGGCATCGCGTACGGTGTCCATCCAGCAATCGTCGATATTGATATATTCATAACCTGCGTCTTTCATGCCACTCGACACCATGGCATCGGCCATTTCCTTGATGATGTTTTCATTGATATTGCATCCGAAATGATTCCAGCTGTTCCAGCCCATGGGAGGTGTGGGTGCCAATCCGTTTGGCGTCACAGAAGAAGTCGATGGCGTCTGCGCATGGGCAGTAACCACAACAAAAGATAATCCGATGCAGCATAGCAACAGGAAGCGTGAAAAGGAGTCCCTAAGCATGATGGTTGAATTTAAATAAGTAGACACAAATTTTTGAAGAATCCCGGACAATTTTGAATTTTTGTTTATTAGAAAGACAAATTTTTG
>ERZ795042.404-NODE-404-length-36012-cov-87.181022_pt1 | contig 36012 bp, 33 predicted proteins | sample MGYA00375126_ERZ795042 | MGnify/ENA primary metagenome ERZ795042 (study PRJEB30171, sample SAMN05518105) | compost metagenome | isolation source: Feedstock adapted compost from Newby Island compost facility, Milpitas, CA | place: USA:Newby Island compost facility...
TCACGATTTTTGAATGCATCCCCAGCGAAAAGGACCGCATCGACTGGGGTGGTAACGGCATAGTCAATCAATCTGTCCAGTGTTGCGAGAAAGTCTTGTACGCGAGTCGAGAGCCCAGTTTTTGGATCAAGCGAGCCGTGATTTTCAATCCCGAGATGCAGGTCTGCGAAGTGAAGCAAGCGAATTGGCACGGTTACTCTCCATAAAGTAGCGAACGAGCTGTCTGCGGATCAACAGGTGCTTTGCCTGACGCTCGCAATTCAGCCAGTAACTCATCGCGCTTATACTGGCGCGTACGGAGGAGGATCGGCATTGGAACAGCGTGACCAATGACCAGGCATTCCTGCTGTGGTTGGAGATTAGTCAGGAATTGCCGGAGTTGATTACGGTCAGCGGTTCCGGTAAGCACTGCATCGATATCGTGTTGGTCAGCCAGTGGTCCAATAATCTTCGTGCCCAACTGTGAGAGCACTTCGGGGTCAATCCCCGAAGGGCGTTGATCCACAATAAGTAATGTTACAAGATATTTCCGCATTTCCCGAGCAATAGTACCGAAGATTGATTGGCGAGCGGCTTCGGGGGCAAGGAACTTGTGTGCCTCTTCAAGCACGATGACAATGCGCCGTCCCTCACTGCTGCCATCGAAGGTAAGTGTTCGCTCAACATACCGCTCGTAGATCCGCCGAGTAATAAGGTTCGTGACGAGCATATAGTCAAGGAATGCGTTATAACGGCCAAATTGCAGAATAACATGTTGACCACGTTCGAGATTGGCGAGCAAGTCATCAAGTGTCGAGGGACTAGTCAACTCTGGCAGCAGGTAAGATCGACGCGCGAGGCGTTGGAGCCGTGAGCGCAGGGCATCAAGTGATGCTGCGTGCACTCCCGTTGCTTTGCAGAATTCTGCAGCGTCGTCGTCGGACATACTGAGTGTCTTATTGATCCACGTGTGTTTAAACTGCTTGTAAAGTAGCTCTGCCGTATTAAGAAACGTAGCTGGTAAGCTGAGTTCCTCTTGAAGGAGGGCGAGGTCGTCAGGTTCGATCTGATTCAACCCGATTTGGATCGTGCGGCTTCCGGCATGTTGGGCAAGTCGTTCATCGAGGGTGTAGAGCCGAATGCGCGAAGGGCCAAAGAGGTCAACAAGCCCAACGATCGAAGGTTCGTCGTGGGGGGCCCTTGCATACTCATTGTGCATGTCAAAGAGCAACACCGAGGCAAGATCTGCCTTGATGATGCCAAAGAGGAGCAAGCGGGTAAGCACACTCTTGCCGCTACCGCTTTGACCAAAAACACCGTTGCTACGTTGGATCAGCCGCTGAAGATCGAGGGGAACCGGGATATCCATACTTGGAGGAGTGCCAAGGGCGAAATGTTGGTCATCAGGCTGGCCGAAAACCAAAGCAACGTCATCCGGGTTTGCCAGTCGCAGCAAGGCGAAATGGTCAGGAATAGTCTGAATTGGCTGGGGGCCTCGCCCAACGGGTGAGGCAGATTCATGCAGCATCAGCGAGGGGCGAACGTCGACTGTTGCGTATGCCTGAATGCCTTTCAATACGCGTCGGGTAAAACGAGATGCGCTGAATGGTGGATCGGCGGAGATTGCGGTATCAGTCGTTCGAAGCTTGATATCAGTGATCGTGCCGAAGTAGCGGTGATGTTCTCCTTCAAGGACGACAAAGCTACCGACTCGCAAGAGTTCCGGGGGACAATCGGGGAAGAGCCGCACAGTAAGCCCACCACTGAAGCTACCTTCGGTTACGACCCCGAGTGCTGCCGGTAGGGTCGGTGATGATGACAAATTCCTTTGGCCGAGGCCATTGTGGCTGAGCATCTGGTCAAACCCCTCGTACGTGCGCAGCGTATGCGTCTGCTTGCTAGGGATTGTACCATCAACACGAAAGGACTTGAGTGAGGTTGTGACCATGCTTGATCAGGACTGGGAAACGCTCGCAGAACTTGCACGATCAGCAGGCCGGCCGGCGAGCATGCAAGGTCCAGAAGCCTTAGCCGGACCAGTAGGTCGCCTGCATGCCTTGCACCGCATTATGCAAGCAGCAACGCGGAGTCTCAATCTCGATGAGATGCTTACAACCGTGGTGCGGGTGTTGCGGCAAACGGTTGATGTCGATGTCTGCAGTATCTTTCTCTATGACCAGGCAACCGGCACGCTGACTCTCCGAGCAACTGACGGAATCAATCCTCATCCTCCTGGATCGGTCACATTGCCACTGGGCGTTGGTATTACCGGCCAAGCGGCAGTGACACAGCAGGTGTTGGTGGCAGCTGATGCCCCAAATCACCCTGCTTATCTTGACTATCCCCATGTGGACAACCGTCCCTTTGCCAGTCAGGTTTCTGTGCCGCTGACGGCGCGAGCGCCTGGTGGATTGCTGGGTGTGCTAAATCTTATGAGCCTTGAACGCCGGGAATTTACCCCAGAAGAATTGAGTTTTCTTGAGACAGCAGCCGGTGAAATCAGCATCGCCCTTGAAAATGCTCAACTGTATCGCCAGACTGACGAGGAACTGCGACGGCGAATCGCGCAACTTGAGCTACTGCAGCAACTCTGGCGTGCTATTGCATCAACGCTTGACTTGCAGCAGTTGCTGGAGTTGATCAGCACGAAGGCGATTGCCTTAGCAAATGCGCAAGCTGTCGTGATTTACCGGAGGCCACGGAGCCGTCCTGCAGAACTTGAGCTTCTTGCTCAATCGCCCGAAGTGGCAGGTGTTGGTGCCCCACTAGATGAGGCGTTACGTGCGGTTGTCGCGCGTGTTCTCGATGAGGGGCGGGCAATCTGGCAACGGCTAGAAAGTGCAGGTGTTACAGTCTACAGTTTACCCATGATTACCGGTCGTCGAGCAGTGGGCGCAGTCTGTTTGCTCTTCCCGTTGGATGCCGAAGAGCCCTCACAGCCACAGTTGCTTCATGCATTTACCGATACCGCGGCAATTGCCATCGAAAATGCTGAACTCTACGATGAAGCCCGCCGTGGCCTTTCGCGTGCCTCAGCATTGCTGCGTGAACTGCACCATCGTGTTCGCAATAACCTGCAGACTGTTGCCGCGTTGCTCTCACTCCAAGCTCGCCGAGCTGCGCCCGAAGTGCGTGAGCCATTGCAGGAAGCAGTGAGCTGTATTCGTAGCTTAACGATTGTCCACGACCTCTTGAGTGGCCATGATCTCGAGGGAACGAGCATCGAGGCCCTGGCACGGACTGTGACGACAGAGGTCGTGCATACACTCTGTGGTGATGAGCCGCGGATTCAGTGGTCCGTGAGTGGGGATGAGGTCGTTGTGTCTGCACGACAAGCAACAATCCTTGCCCTCCTCCTGAACGAGTTTGTGACGAATGCTATTCGGCATGGTTTCAACGAGGGCGAAAAAGGAACTGTTGCTGTGCGGTGCCGGCGTGAGGGGAATTGGGCAGTACTTGAGGTCGAAGACACAGGGCATGGCCTTCCGCCCTCCTTTGATCTGCGTACTAGTCGTGGGCTGGGCCTGCAAATTGCCCGAACGCTCACGGAAGTCGATCTTCGGGGACAGCTCGCGATCATGTCCTCAGACGCTGGTACAACTGTCCGCATTCGTTTCATTCCCGATGCGCCAGTGCCAGCGGGTGAGGGCGCAAGTGCTGAGCCTGCGCGCGCTTGACGGGGGACAGTGGCAAGCACAGAATCCCCTTCGTGAATGACAGGTGATTGGACGAGTGCGTGTGATACAGGAGGGAGATCACGTGACAGCAGAATCAGCGACAGTTGCTGGAAGCTGGGCAGTCATTCTTGGGGCTTCAAGTGGCTTTGGTGCTGCGACCGCACGGGCGCTAGCGCGTGGCGGCATGCACATTTGTGGCATCCACCTCGATCGCCGGGCCACGTTGCCACAAGCGCAAGCTGTCATTGCTGATGTTGAAGCGGCAGGTGTGACTGCTCTGTTCTTCAATCAGAATGCTGCTGATCCTGAAACGCGCCGTCAGGTGGTGGAAGCACTCCAGGCTCGTCAGGCACGTGTTCGCGTTCTGATGCATTCGCTCGCCTTTGGCACATTACGTCCGTATATTGATCGTGATCCAGCACAACAAGTCACCCAGAAGCAGTTGGAGATGACGCTTGATGTCATGGCGAACTCGTTAGTTTATTGGGTCCAGGATCTTTTCCAAGCTGGTCTTTTTGCACCGGATGCCCGGATCTTCGCGATGACGAGCGAGGGATCATCGCGTGTCTGGCAAGGTTATGGCCCCGTTTCTGCAGCGAAAGCTGCGCTTGAGGCTCACATTCGTCAGTTGGCCGTTGAACTCGCGCCCTACCAGATAACGGCCAATGCCATCCAGGCAGGGGTGACGGATACCCCAGCGCAGAACAAGATTCCGGGTGCGCAGGAGATGCTTGAGCATGCGGCTCGGCGGAATCCTGGCGGTCGTCTAACGACACCCGATGATGTCGCCCGGGCAATTTATGTACTTAGCCAGCCGGGGCTTAGCTGGATTACCGGCAATGTGATTCGCGTCGATGGCGGTGAAGCCCTCGTGCCGTAGAGACCATGGTTGCTGCTGTTGGAGTGGTTCGCTAGACTTAACGATGGCCGTGCTAGGTGGGGAGCTAGCGGTGCCCTGTACCCGCAATCCGCTTGAGCGGGGCTGAATCCCCTCCCGAGGCCCGGCATTGTGGGACTGCCCCGATCACGTGGCGAGGATGGTCGGGTCCCACGCGGCAAGGAGCCGTGAACCTGGTCAGGTCCGGAAGGAAGCAGCCATAAGCGGTGACCCTTGGGTGACGTGGGAGTGCCTGGCCGGAGCAGGCGGATCGAGGGTAAGCCGGAGTGCCGACGGTCGACGGAGGGTGCACGGCCTTTTCTTCTGGCACAATACGCACATACAAAGGTGGGGAGGAAATCCCCACCTTGTTTTTTTACCATTTGCCGATATTGCTGTTACTTGTTACTACGACTCGCCGCTTTCGCCTGCTGACTGCCTGCTGTCGTCTTCTTCCGACGCACAACAGCCTGGCGTGAAAGATATTGTCGTCGCTCACGTTCAGCGCGGTAAGCAGCCAACTGTTTCGGATAGCGTTCACGGAATTCGTAGATGAAGTAACCGATCATGATAGCAGCAGCCATTGCGCAGAGGTAGAGCCAAAGTCGCATATACAGACCATATGCACTAATTCTGAGTAAGCGAAACAGGAAGAAGAAAAGACCAAGGCCGAAAATGACCAAGGCAACACCGCTCCATCGCCGGAGAAAGCGAGCGAGGACAGGGTTGCGGGATCGGAGATAACGCCCCGGATCATTATAGCAGTAGAGCGCGACAAGAAAGCCAAGCAAAAAGAGCACAAGATATGTAATCGAAAATGGTCCCCACGTTGGCGTTTCATAGAGTGGCGCGGTGAGATAGTGCCAGCTGAGTGGGTTCTGCATTGCTACTCCTCGGCCTAGACTTGCTCAGCCAAAATTCGGCGCTTGACTTGCTCGATTGCATTGGTCACTTGAATACCTCGCGGGCATGCCTCAGTGCAGTTGAAGATTGTCCGACACCGCCAAACGCCGAACCGCTGGTTGAGAATCGCGATACGCTCTTGGGTTGCCCGATCGCGGCTATCAAAGAGGAATCGGTGTGCATTGACAATGGCCGCAGGCCCAAGCCATTCTGTTGTCCAGTAGATAGGGCAGGAGGCTGTACAACACGCACAGAGAATGCACTTCGTCGTATCGTCATAGAGCTCGCGCTCTGCTGGAGACTGAAGCCGCTCACGTACTGGCGGCGGTTCGTCGTTAATGAGGTAGGGCATGACCGAACGGTATTGTGCGAAGAACGGCTCAAGGTCAACAACAAGGTCTTTAATTACCCGGAAGCCAAGTAATGGTTCAATGGTGATCTTTGGGCCGCAATCTTTAACCAGCACCTTGCAGGCGAGTCGATTGCGCCCGTTGATGCGCATAGCATCCGAACCGCAAACGCCGTGTGCGCAGCTACGCCGATAGGTGAGTGTTCCATCCTGATACCACTTCACCTGGTTCAGTGCATCAAGCACACGATCGGTTGGTTCAACTTCAACCGTGTATTCACGATAGTAGGGCTTCGTATCTGTTTCAGGATTAAAGCGCTGAATACGCAGTGTGACCTGCATAGCTAGTACTTCCGTTCCTTTGGCTCGAACCGAGTAATCACGACAGGCTTGTAGGAAAGCTCAAGCCCTCCTGAGGTGCGGGTGACAAGCGTATGCTTCAGCCAGTTCACATCGTCGCGCTGTGGAAAGTCTTCGCGGTAATGGGCGCCACGGCTTTCCTGCCGGGCGAGGGCACTGATTGCAATTGCTTCAGCGCAGTCAAGCAGGAAGCCCAGTTCAATAGCTTCGACGAGGTCCATGTTGAAGGCTTTGCCGTGATCGTCGATACGAATGCGTGTGTAGCGGCTTCGCAGCTCAGCGAGCTTCTGTTGCAAGTGGCGGAGCCCCTCACCAGTCCGGAACACGCCAGCATCTTGCATCATCGCTTCCTGTAGCTCCGCGCGAATCGTCGCGACTCGCTCATCGCCGTCGTTTTCGAGGATCCACGCAACCTCGGCCTTGGCACGATAGTCTGGTTCTTTTGGCAAGGGGTGGAAATCATTTTCCTGCACAAACTGCAACATGTGCTTGCCAGCACGGCGGCCAAAGACGACGAGGTCAACGAGCGAATTAGTCCCAAGACGATTCGCTCCGTGCACGCTTACGCACGCGCATTCACCGGCCGCGTAGAGGCCAGGAACAGGTGTATTCTGCGCATCAACCGTGACCCGACCATCAACATCGGTAGGAATACCGCCCATAGCGTAGTGGGCTGTAGGTTGGATCGGAATTGGGTCTTTGATCGGGTCAAGACCAAGGTACGTGCGGACAAAATCGGTGATATCCGGAAGTTTGGTCTCGATAACCGTTGCCGGGAGATGCGTCAAGTCAAGATAGACGTAATCTTTCCCTTCAACGCCACGTCCTTCGCGAATTTCCGTGTAAATTGCTCGGGAGACCATATCTCGCGGGGCAAGATCGAGTAGGGTTGGTGCATAACGTTCCATGAACCGCTCGCCGAGGCCATTACGCAGGATTCCGCCTTCTCCTCGACAGGCCTCAGAGAGCAGAATGCCCATTTTATAGATACCAGTTGGGTGGAATTGGTAGAATTCCATATCTTCAAGCGGAAGGCCGCGGCGGAAAACGAGCGCACACCCGTCACCCGTGAGGGAGAGTGCATTGCTCGTGACTTTGAAGACGCGGCCAAAGCCACCAGTCGCCAGCAACACTGCTTTAGCATGAAAGATGTGGAACTCACCTGTTTCGATATCCATCGCAACGATGCCAGTGCAGACGCCGTCATCAGTGAGCAATAAGTCGAGCATCATGTACTCATCGTAAAAGACGACCTGGTGCTTGATCGCGTGCTGGTAAAGCGTCTGCAAAATCATGTGGCCGGTGCGGTCTGCCGCGTAGCACGAGCGTCGGACTGGCCCTTCACCGAAGTTCTTGGTATGACCGCCGAATCGGCGCTGATCAATTTTTCCGTCAGGGGTTCGGTTAAATGGAAACCCCCAGTGTTCGAGTTCGATGATGGCATCGATGGCTTCGCGCGCAAGGACTTCAGCAGCATCTTGGTCAACAAGGTAATCCCCACCTTTGACGGTGTCGAACATATGCCAGATCCAGTGGTCTTCTTCCAGGTTCCCAAGTGCTGCTGCAATGCCACCTTGCGCGGCACCGGTATGGGAGCGTACGGGATACAACTTACTAATGACTGCGACATTGCATTTCCCGGCTAGCTGTGCCGCGGCCATTAAGCCGGCGCCACCCGCTCCGACGATGATTGCATCGTAGCGATGATACGTTGCCATGGTTTAACTCCCCATTGCTGCTTGTCGGAATGCCTCGGGATTGAAGGTAAGGATAGCAATTGAACCAATGACGAGGAAGATAATAGCAACGGTCCAGAGGACGGAATACGCAGCAATCCGCCATGGACGCGGGCGAATGTAATCGTCAATCGCCAGGCGTGCGCCGTTCAAGCCGTGAAGGAGTGCCAAAAAGAGCATGAGCCAGTCGAACCCTCGCCAGAAGGGTGAGTGCCATCGGTTGGCAACGAAGTTCCAATCAATCCGATCGACTGTGTTGATGACGTGCATGATGATAACGTGGGTAATGGCGAGGAAAATCAGCAAGAGACCACTGATCCGGAAGAAATACCAGGAATAGAGCTCAAATCCCCCACTGGGGCGTTCACGCCCAACTGATGGACGTGGCGTGCTCATCACTCTGCTCCTTCTGCCTTAAAAGAACGATCGCAGCATGAGTATCGCAGTTGGCACGAACGCAATAACGGTGACAGCGAGAACAGCGTAAAACAATTCCCGCTGATAGTGATAGGCGCGATCCCAAAAATCGATCAGAATAATACGAACACCATTTGCGGCATGGTAGTAGAGCCCAGCGATGAGGAGAAGTTCTGCAACGCGGAAGACAGGGTGACGGTAAATCACGAGCAAGCTGTTGAATGCATCTGGGCCATAGCCAACGGTAAAGATGTCAACAATATGCAAGAGCAGAAAGAGAAGAACACCAAGACCGCTAATACGATGAAATGCCCAAGCGAGCATGCCGGGAGGAGGGCGATAGCCGCGATAGGCAGAAAGCGTGTGTCGTGTAGCTGGAGGTTGCGTTACGTCCTTCGGTTCAACTACCTCGGTCGTCACTACCGAAGCCCCCTTATCCCACGGTTCTCTCACGCCGCCCGCCGGACGAGGCAGAAACGATATGCATCAACGGTAGTCCGACCGCCGTTAAGTGTACCGGGTTGTATTCTTCTTCACAAGATTGTCACTTTGGATACTCTTCAGATTGCTTGATGGAAAACTGAGGCATCCATGGTACACTGACAGCCGCAGTACAGCCTTAAGAAGGCGCGCTGCACGATGCTGGCTAGTGGATGTTTCGCGTATCGAAAATGATGCGTGGTATTGAGCGTTGGACTCCTGAGCAACAGACACGTATTCGCGAGCGAGCGGCCGAACTTGCTGAAGCGATTTGCCGTATTCCTGCTCCCACCTTTGCTGAGGAGGAGCGAGGCCGCTTCGTAGCTGCAGAATTTGCTCGGCGAGGACTGGCCGTCGAGGTCGATGAACTTGGCAATGTCATTGCTCGACGTCCGGGATCTGGTACTGCGCCCACACTTCTCCTGGCTGCTCATCTGGATACCGTCTTTACTGATGTCACAGCGATTACGGTAACGCGTGATGGAATGCTGTTAAGAGGTCCGGGTATTGGTGACAATAGTCTTGGGATTGCTGCACTACTTGTCCTCGCAGAATTGCTCGATGAGCTTGGCATAACCACTCCTGGCGAGTTAATTTTGGCTGCTAACGTTGGAGAGGAAGGATTAGGCAATCTGCGAGGCATCCGCGGGCTGGTTGATCGCTTTGCAGATCAGCTTGGAGGCGTGATCGCCGTTGAGGGGCACAACTTTGGCCGGGTGACGCATGTCGCTGTTGGCTCACGCCGTTATCGTGTGATTGTTCAGACACCGGGGGGGCATAGTTGGGGAGCGTTTGGGTCACCGAGCGCTATCCATGTTCTTGCACGGATCATTGTTGATCTGACAGCGGTCACCGTTCCTCAGCAGCCAAAGACGACTTATAACGTCGGCTTGATTGAAGGCGGAGTCTCGGTAAATACGATCGCCCCACATGCTTCGGCTGTCGTCGATTTACGTTCGGTCGATCCTCATGAGCTTACGAAACTTGCTACTCGGTTTGAGGATCTTGCCCTGCAGCAAGCAACTGATCGTGTTCAGGTGAAACTTGAGCTCCTCGGCGAGCGCCCGGCTGGACGAACTCCGCCCGAAACCCCTCTCGTGCGGACTGCTATCGCCGTGTTACGGGAGCTTGGGCGTGAGCCTATCCTCGATGCCTCGAGCACCGATGCGAACATTCCGATCGCCCGCGGTATCCCGGCAATCTGTATTGGCATTACCACTGGCCAGGGCAGCCACACCCTTGAGGAGCAGATTGATCTTGAACCTGTTCCACTTGGGATCCAGCAACTTGTCGAACTCGTACGGCGGTTTCCTGTCTCGCCAGGGTTGCAGGATTAAACAGGACGAATCGTGAGTGAGATCTACGTTGCCCTTGATATTGAAGCGACCGGCATGGATCCGGAGCGCGACGACATTCTCGAAATTGCTGCCATGAAATTTCGCCCGGATCGCGTGCTTGATCGTTGGGAGACGCTCGTCCGTCCACGAGGTCCAATCCCACTCGCCATTGCAAGCTTGACTGGGCTCTCCGCGCGCGATCTTCGCCAGGCGCCACCAATTGATGCGGTTTTGCCACGGCTTCGCAGTTTTGTTGGACAGCATCCCATCGTTGGCCAGTCTCCACAATTTGACCTCCAGATGCTTGAAGCAGCGGGATTGCGCTTGCAGAATCCAATCTACGATACGTTTCAGTTAGCGACGATACTCTTGCCTGACCTACCCGCCTATAGCCTTTCTAGCATTGCGTCGCGGCTTGGCGTTTCTGTGACGCAGCAGCACCGGGCGATGGCCGACGTTGAGACGACTGTCGCAGTTTTCCTGGCGCTGCGCGACATGCTGCTCGAATATGATGCTCAGACGTTGCAGCACCTCGCCGAGTATCTACAACTTGCCGAAGTTCCGCTTGCGCAGCTTTTCCGCGATGTTGCACGTGAACTGAGCTTACAGGGGCAAGGCACACTTGGTGCGATGCTTGCTGAGCGGCTCCATACTGCACTGCCCGCAGTGCAACATGCTGCGGAAGTCGTCTTCTTGCTTGATCGTGATGTGCCGACACGCCTTGAGCCACGTCCAAACCCGCCGGCCCTTGATCTTGCTCGTATCCGATCCTTCTATGCCGCTGATGGTCCGTTTGCCCACGTTCTGGGTCATCGGTATGAACTTCGCCCGCAACAAGTGCAAATGGCTGAAGCAGTGGCCCACACACTGAATCAAGGGGGTCATCTCCTTGTTGAAGCGGGTACGGGGACAGGGAAATCGCTCGCTTACCTTTTACCTGCAGTGCTGTATGCGGTGTCGCACGGGGAAACAGTTGTCATTTCGACAAATACCATCGCCCTCCAGGACCAACTCTATAAAAAAGATATTCCTCTCCTCCGGCGTGCGCTTGAAGCTGCCAGTCAACGCTGGCCAGAGCTTGCGGAAACGGCAAACTTTCGGGCAGCTATCCTGAAAGGCCGTGGGAACTACCTCTGTCTACGTCGCTGGTTTCTCCGACAGCGTGAGCCTGCTCGTACACCTGCTGAAGCCTTGCTGTTCGCGAAGGTTACGGCATGGTTACCACAGACAGCGACTGGCGATCGCGCCGAGCTGCATCTTAGCCCTGAGGAGCAGGCGGCGTGGAGTCAATTGGCTGAAGAGGAAGGGTCGTGTGTCCCACGCCGCTGCCTTTTCCATCGCCGACGCCAATGCTTTCTCTTTCGCGCTCGTGCCGAGGCCGAGGCTGCGCACATCGTCATTGTGAATCATGCTCTGCTCTTATCTGACGTGTTAACCGAGAACCATGTGCTTCCTCCCTATCACACTCTCATTATCGATGAGTCCCATAACCTGGAGGAGGAAGCGACAGACCAGTTTGGTGCTCAGCTCAGTGCTGAAGTATTTCGTGACTTCTTCAATCACACCTTGATGCTTGATCACCTTGGACGTCTTACTGGAGCGTTGAGCGACCTTGCTCTGGCGCTCAGTGAAGTTCCCACAGAACAAGCGCGGCAATTGAGTCGCGAGCTCGATGAACGCATGCAGGAGATGATTCCCCATCTTGCTCGGCCGCGTGAACTCATTGATCAATGCTTCCAGGTGCTCGCAGACTTTGTCGATCGGTATGATACGCAGCCTGCTGGAGGCTATGAGCGCCAAGTGCGACTGACGGATGCTGTCCGTCATGATCCTGCCTGGAGGCTCGTCGAAGAAGCTGCCGAAGCACTACTCGTCGAAATGCGCACTTACCAGTTGCTTCTGTCCTGGATCAATACTCGACTGCGAGATATTCCAGAAACTGACCTGGCAAAGAGTGAAGACGTCGTGACAGAGCTCGACGTGCTCGCACGGCGAGGAGATGCTCTTCGCACTGCCATGGATGAAATCATCCATGCTCCGAAACCAGACAGGATTTACTGGATCTCGCAGCAAAGCAATACTGGGCAACTTACTCTTCACATGGCACCGCTCGACGTTGCTCCGCTCTTGCAACAGCACCTCTTTAACCGCTGCGATCGGGTCGTATTGACGTCCGCAACCCTAACAGTTGGTGGTACGTTTCAATACATTCAAGAGCGACTTGGGCTTACTGACGCGACGACACTTCGGGTGCCTTCTCCTTTTGACTATCAGCGGTCGACGTTACTCTGTGTCCCTGAGGATGTACCAGAACCCGGAGCGCCCGGTTATCAGCGTGCTGTGAATGATTTGCTGATTGCTTTGTTTCGCGCGACACGTGGCCGTGGGTTGGTGCTGTTCACGTCTCACAGTGCATTGCAAGCGACCTATCGAGCAATTAAGCGACCGCTTGAACGCCAAGGCATCGTTGTCCTTGGACAGCGGATCGATGGGACACCGCGTCAGTTAATCGAGCGCTTAAAAGCGCGACCCGGCACAGTTGTCCTCGGCACGAACAGTGTCTGGGAAGGAGTTGATGTTCCGGGAGAGGCGCTGAGCGTCCTGGTCATTGCCAAGCTGCCCTTTGCGGTGCCAACGGATCCAGTCTTTGCTGCACGTAGCGAACGCATGGCCGATCCATTTGGTGATTACGCGGTCCCACAGGCTGTCTTACGGTTTAAACAGGGCTTCGGTCGACTCATTCGGAGTGCGACCGATTGTGGTGTTTGTGTCATCCTTGATCGCAGGGTATTGCATCGCCGGTATGGCCAGCTATTCCTTGCGTCGCTGCCCGAGTGCACAATAGAAATCGCTCCTGGTATGCAGCTTGTCGACGCAGCGGCGCGGTGGCTCGCTGAAGGGATAGCACCTGAGCGGGTGGCTGAGTGGGAGGGAGACCATGGAACTCGACCGTAACTTAGCAATGGAGCTCGTGCGAACGACCGAAGCCGCAGCCCTTGCAGCGGCGGCCTGGGTCGGCCGTGGCGATAAGAACGCAGCTGATCAAGCTGCAGTGTCCGCCATGCGGCGGATGCTTTCCACTGTCCATATGCATGGCGTTGTCGTGATTGGTGAAGGGGAAAAAGACAAGGCTCCGATGCTCTATATTGGCGAGGAGGTCGGTACTGGGGAGCCCCCCGAAGGGGATATCGCCGTTGATCCAATTGACGGCACGCGGCTTTGCGCGAACGGGATGCCAGGGGCTGTCTCTGTGATCGCATTAGCCGAGCGGGGCTCGATGTACTATCCACCGGGCATTGTTTACATGAACAAGATTGCCGTCGGCCCTGAAGCGGCACATGCTATCGACATCCGTCTGTCGCCAACTGAAAACCTCCATCGGATTGCCGAAGCAAAGCGGATGAATATCAAGTTGTTGACGGTCGTTGTCCTTGATCGTCCTCGCCACCAAGACCTCATCGCGGAAATTCGCCGGACGGGCGCGCGCATTCGCTTGATTACGGATGGCGATGTCGGGGGCGCCATCATGACTGCCTTGCCACATACTGGGGTTGATGTCCTCATGGGGATTGGTGGCTCTCCTGAGGCTGTTGTCGCTGCTGCAGCGCTCAAATGTGTTGGAGGTGCCATTCAATGCACGTTGTACCCTCGAGATGAGGAGGAACGACAAAAGGCAGAAGCAGCGGGGCTTGACCTGAATGCGGTTCTGCATACGGATGATCTTGTCCGTTCAGATAACGTCTTCTTTGCCGTTACCGGCATCACGACTGGTGATTTGGTTCAGGGAGTTCGCTTCACCAAGCATGGCGCACGGACGTATTCCATCGTGATGCGTTCGCGGACCGGAACCATACGGTGGATTGAGGCCGAGCACCAGTTGGCGAAGATTCAAGAGTATGCCCAGCTGTGAGTTGACGGAGTTGGACATGTGTAGTACAATAGCATTGGCTCCTCAAGGAGCATGGAGTAGCGTTCTCCTCGCTTTTCCTCTCGTGACCTAGACTGCTGGATCCATACGAGCGTGCAGGTTTGCAGCACACGATCAAACGATTACGAACAACGCGAATATGCCACTCTGCCGAGCCTGAATTCTGCTGGGCAGATGGTACCTTTCCGAGCAAACGTATTCCTGCAGTAACTGCCTTCTCTGGCGGGTAGCGATCACGCCTTTCCGGCATAGTGCTGCGCTTCTGCGGTGCTGTGTCGCCGAGGAATGCGATAAATGCGATCACACTTTCTTTGGTTAAGGGGGTTATTGAATCATGAAGACCACAACAACGACCGTTCCTCCGGTTGAGCCGACGGTTACTGAGGAGGCTCCCGAGGTTGCCGCGATTAATGTGGCAGAGCTTGAAGCTAAGTCCATTGATGAATTGCAGACCATCGCCCGTGACTTCGGCATTACCAACGCGGCTCGTCTCAAGAAGCCTGATCTGATCAATCGCATTCTCCAGGTCCAAGTAGAGCGCCAAGGTGGTGTTTTTGGTCAGGGTGTGCTGGAAATCGTTGAGGAGGGGCATGGGTTTTTGCGCGGTGAGCGCTATCTTCCAGGCCCGAATGATATCTACGTTTCGCCGTCACAGATTCGACGCTTTGGTTTGCGAACTGGTGACTGGGTAGCCGGACACATTCGGCCACCAAAGGAGAACGAGAAGTTCTACAGCTTGCTTCGGGTTGAGACCGTCAATGGGATGGATCCGGAGACGGCTCGCCGTCGACCGAACTTCGATACCCTCACACCCATTTTCCCGATGGAACTAATTAATCTTGAGACTGAGCCACACATCCTCTCGACGCGCCTTGTTAACCTTGTTGCTCCCATTGGGCGCGGTCAGCGTGGTTTGATTGTTTCGCCGCCGAAAGCCGGTAAGACGATCTTGCTCAAGCAGATTGCGAATGGCATCACGACCAATTACAAAGACATCTACCTGATTGTTCTCCTGATCGGTGAACGCCCCGAAGAAGTAACCGATATGCGACGCTCGGTTGAGGGTGAAGTCATTTCGTCGACCTTCGATGAGCCGGTTGAAGACCACATCAAAGTCGCCGAGATGACGCTCGAGCGGGCCAAGCGGTTGGTGGAGTGTGGTTGGGATGTGGTGATCTTGCTCGACTCAATCACTCGCCTTGCTCGAGCCTATAACCTTGTCGTTCCGCCGAGCGGACGTACGCTTTCCGGCGGTATCGATCCCGTAGCCCTCTACCCACCCAAGCGCTTCTTCGGTGCGGCACGCAACATTGAGGGCGGTGGTAGCCTCACGATTATCGCAACCTGCTTAATCGATACGGGTTCCCGCATGGATGATGTCATCTACGAGGAATTCAAAGGTACCGGTAACATGGAACTCCATCTTGATCGAAAGCTCGCCGAACGCCGAATTTATCCTGCAATCGATATTCAGCGCTCTGGCACGCGTCGTGAAGAATTGCTGCTTGATGAGCAAACACTGCGCCAGGTCTGGACAATGCGCCGCATGGTCTCGATGCTGGGCGGTACCGATGGAACTGAATTGGTGTTGGGCCGCTTAGCAAAGACAGCAAACAATGCCGAGTTTTTGGCTACCTTGCACAAGGACATCTAACACGTTGTATTCTCACTGAAACATGGAGCACTCAACACGACGACCAGGAATTCCTGGTCGTCGTGTCACATCCCGCCATAGTCTCGGCATAGTAAGGAGGAAACGGTGCGCGATATCGCCACATTGCGCGTGATTTTGCAGCGTATTGACCGTCGTGGCTACAAAGCGTATGAAGAGATCAGCGGACTCTATCGCGCAGACTGGATTACACTGGCAATCGATCACGTTCAAGGCGATCCATTTGCTTCCCCATCTCGTGTACGCCTCATCGTGCCGCGTTCACGATTGCAGTTGCCTGCCTGCACAAACCGCATTCGGCGCGTTGCTCTTGAAAATGTCCTGGCGCGACGTGCTCGGCAGATTGCTGCTGAACATGCACCCCGTCGCATGGGGACAGGGAAATCTGGGTTGGTGTTCATTGATGCTGGTGGCCAGGAAGTCCTTGAACGGACAGCGTGCCGTATTTTCGACGACCATATCGAATTACGTCTCAGCGTCGGCTTGCCTGCTGCCGGCCGAACAATCTTGGGGAAGGCTGCCGAGCAATTGCTTGTTGATTTTCTGCCGCACCTTGCAAAAGACACGTTTCTCCTCTCGCCAGTCGAGTATCAAGAAGCTGAGCAGTTTACCGCGCTTATTGAGGATGCTGAATCATTACGTGAGCAACTACGGGAGCATCGTCTTGTAGCGTTTGTCGCGGATGGAGCTATTCTCCCGCGACGCAGTGGGGTCAGTCAGGAACCACTCCTTGGTCCAGCAGTCGTGCGCTTCCAGAGCCCTCCCGATCTTCAACTTGAGCTCGCCACGCCAAACAGTGGGCGCGTGCGAGGGATGGGCATTCCAGAGGGTGTTACGGTAATTGTTGGCGGCGGATTTCATGGTAAATCAACGTTGCTGGAGGCGCTTGCCCGAGGAGTCTATAACCACATTCCCGGTGATGGACGAGAACGGGTTGTGACCCGATCTGATGCCGTCAAGATTCGTGCTGAAGATGGGCGCCGCATTGTTGGCATGGACCTTAGTGCCTTCATTCGCAGCTTGCCGTTGGGGCAGTCAACCCAGTTCTTTACCACTGAGAACGCTAGTGGTTCAACGTCGCAGGCGGCCAATATTCTCGAGGCACTTGAGGCTGGATCACGGTTGCTGCTGATGGATGAAGATACTTGTGCGACAAACTTTATGATTCGTGACGAACTTATGCGAGAGCTTGTTCCGGACGACGCTGAGCCGATCGTGCCATTCATTGATCGTGTTCGTCAGCTTTATCGGGAAGTTGGCGTCTCAACGATTATTGTGATGGGTGGGGCAGGAGATTACCTGCGTGTTGCTGATACAGTCATTTGGATGCATGCGTACCGGCCTGAGCACGTAACTGAGCGTGCTCACCAGATTGCCTCATCTCGCCATCACGTGACGTTTGTGCCGCCTGATCCGTGGCCTGGTGTTACTGAACGCGTGCCACTACCTGAAAGTATTGACCCCCGACGTCGGGATCGTACCCGTGTCCGTTCGCATGGTACGGAAGAAGTCACATTTGGCTTTGAGACGATTGATCTGCGCCAGGTCGAGCAAATCGTGGATCCAAGTCAAACCCGAGCCATTGGCGATGCGCTGGTTCTCGCCTTGCAACGTGGGATTATCGATGGCAAACGAAGCATGGCAGAAATCCTCGATATGATTGAACGGGTGCTTGATGAAGAAGGCCTTGATGCTCTTTCCCCCTTTCGTGGACATCCAGGTGACTACGCACGTCCGCGGCGGTATGAACTTGCGGCGGCGCTGAATCGACTTCGAACGTTGCAAGTTAGGCAACGTCGCTCGAAACCGCAGCACTAGGTTGGATGCTGGCACGCAAAGACTGCCTGCACCATTGCAATGGCAGTAATTGCCGCGGTTTCGCTGCGAAGCGTAAGTGGACCAAGCGAGATCGTTTTGGCTCCCCAGCTGCGAAGCCGCTGAATTTCTGCTTCGGTCCAGCCTCCTTCTGGACCAATCAAGAGGAAAACACGGGTGCTATGAGAAAAACGGCAGCTGGCAAGATGTTGACTCGTTTCGTGTTCCCAGCAGACGAGCGACAACGACGTCGTCAACTGGTTTCGTATCGCATCAAGAGGGCATGGCTCGGTGATTGTCGGTAATTCAGTGCGTCCTGATTGTTCAGCGGCTTCAATAGCGATCCGCTGCCACCGCGAGTGTTTCATTGATTCCCGCTGTGTATCGAGTCGGACGACCGTGCGCTCAGTGAGGAGCGGAACGATGTGTTGTACGCCGAGTTCGGTTGCCTTTTGAATCACGAACTCAAAATGCTCGCGTTTGAGCAGCGCAAGGCCAAGGGTTATCGATGGTGCAGGGAGGTGTCGTCCAAGAGATGGCTCACCAAGCTGTACGATAACCTGCTTTCGGGAGACAGCAGTAAGCGTAGCTGACCATTCCCAGCCGTCTCCGTTAAAGACGGTGATTTGGTCGCCTGGCTCAAGACGAAGGACGAGATGCACCTGGTGTGCCACGTCGGGAGGAAGCGACAGCTCTTGACCAGCCGAAAGTGGGGAATTAACGTAGAAACGATGCCCATGTCGGCTCATAGGTCGTCGTTTCGCTGGAGTAACAGAGTTACCCAGTCGCCTTCTTGCCGCTGATCACGCACGGTGAAGCCGAGATGGCGGTAGCGCTGAACGACATCGTCACGTGCCTCAGTAATAATGCCACTTAAGATCATCAGGCCGCTGGGCATCAGCGCTCGACGAAAACGTGGGGCGGCTTCGATGAGGACTCGGGCAAAGATGTTGGCGACGATGCAGGAATAGCGTTGAGGAAGTGGCAGTGACAAGATATCTCCTTGGTGCACGGTAACAGCCGATGCGACATTGTTGCGAAGCAGATTTGCTTTGAGTACGTCAATCGCGACTGGATCAAGTTCAACAGCATCAACGGCTTGTGCGCCAAGCTTTATGGCCGCGATTGACAAAATGCCTGATCCTGCCCCAGCATCAAGCAGAATTGCACCTTGGAGTGGCAGGTCTTCAAGCAACTCCAAGCAATGCCGGGTTGTTGGGTGTAACCCAGTGCCGAACGCCATTCCGGGATCGAGGTCGATCACGATCTCGCCTGACTGCGGTGTATAATCTTGCCAACTCGGGCGAATAACGATGTGCTTGCCGATATGCAAGACGGGGAAAAACTGTTTCCAGCTTTCTGCCCAGTCTTCTTCTGCAATCACTCGAATATGAAGCTCACCGATCGGCTGAATCTGCTCCAAGTGCCAGAGCCCTTGTCGAATTGCTTCAACACGCTGGTCAGCGAATTCATCAAGTGGCAAGTAAGCGGCAACACGGGCAGGCTTCGTCTCATCGATTGTGCCGCCTTCCTGGTCAGGTGCAGGAGCGACGGCGTGGGAAACAGCTACCCCGCCCTGATAGCTGTAGCGACTAAAGAGATCGACGACAGCATCGACTGCTTCAGCCATGGCTTCAACACTGAGTTCTAGCCAGCGTCCTCGTTGTGCTGAGGGTTTACTTGTTGTTTCGCGCAGTTCCATCGGTACGCTCAAACCTGATCTGCGACGAATCGCCGACGTTGACCTGCATGAAGTCCCCTTGCACATCGGCCCATCGGCCAACGATCGAGCGAGTGAGGGTCGCCATGGTGATTCGCGCTCCTTCATCAATAATCGAGTCCGTGATGATCGCGTGTGAAACATTCGCCTTTGGGCCGATACTGACATAGGGGCCGATCACGCTGTGTTCGACTGTAGCTGTTGGATCAATCACAACTGGTGGAATAATGACTGCGTTTGCCTGAACATTGGTTGTGACAGATTGCTGTTGGCGGCTAAGCAAATACCGATTGGTGGCAAGCAGTGCTTCGACTGTGCCACAGTCTTCCCAAACGGAAACGGGGAGCCAAACGAAGCGCCTGCCGGCATTGATCATCAATTGAAGTGCGTCGGCCAGATAAAACTCATTGCCTTTCTTGAGGTCACGAGCGATTTGCTCCTCGATAGCCTGGAAGAGGTCTTGGATTTCGCGAAGGTAGTAGATTCCGACAACTGCCAACCGCGAGACAGGGGTTTGCGGTTTTTCGACCAGTCGCGTAATTCGTCCATCTTCGAAAACAACGACACCGAACCGTCTTGGATCCTCGACCTCTTTCACAAAGATCGCACCATCGGCGTTGCACTCCGCTAGTGCGGCAAGATCAGCTTCAAAGATCAAGTCGGGGAAGACGATCAAGGTTGGTCCCTCAACCAGTCCTTTGGCCTGCAAAATCGCGTGAGATTGGCCAAGCGGCTCTGGTTGCTCGACAAAGCGAACGTTGAGGTCGTAGTGCTCGCGGACATATTCTTCGATCTGCTCACCGAGAAAGCCAGTGATAAAGACGACGGTTTCGAGCGGCAGAGAAAGCAGATGATCGAGCACATGTCCAAGAATAGGCTTTCCCGCTACCGTGACGAGCGGCTTGGGCTTGCTCCACGTATGGGGACGCAGCCGTGTGCCAAGCCCCCCAACTGGGATGATGACGTGCATCGTCCGTACTCCTTGCCTTTACTTTATTGAGTGTAGCTGGATGTAAGCGTCTTCCTCTGCCCGACTGGAATCGCTCGGCATATTCCAGTGTATTGTTCAGTGCCCCCAGCGGGATTCGAACCCGCGATCTCCACCTTGAAAGGGTGGTGTCCTAGGCCTCTAGACGATGGGGGCGCTTCGCGCCAATCCGCTGAAGTGTATGCATAACACCTCGGCTCTGTCAATCTCCTTCGAAGCGGGGTGATCCCTCAGCTTTTCCAGTGGCTCTTCCTTCACTGCCGTCTGCCGCTTTACACTAGAGCAGCGTGATAGGTTCTCGCGATGAACTGGCGCGTAAAACAAAAAGCAGAGGAATGCGATGGTTCGGGTGCTTCGTGATCGCCGAATCGTGCTTGGTGTAACGGGAAGCATTGCAGTGTACAAAGCGCTCGACTTCGTGCGACAGCTGACTCAGGCTGGTGCGCAAGTCGATGTCGTTATGACTGAGGAAGCTCAAGCTTTTGTCACTGCGCTCACGTTCCAGACGCTGACGCGTCGGCCAGTCCACACAACGGCATTTGAAGCATGGGACGCTGAGCAGGCAGGACATGTTACGCTTGGGGCGAATGCTGACATAATGATCATCGCACCGGCTACTGCCCAGAGCATCGCTCGGCTTGCCCATGGCTTTGCCGATGATGCCGTCTCCTTAACTGCGCTTGCCTGTCCAGCCCCGTTGATTGTTGCTCCAGCCATGGATCATTACATGTATTGGCATCCAGCGATGCAGGCTAACCTGGAGATCCTCAAGTCGCGAGGCGTCATTCTCGTTGGACCCGATCACGGCCCACTTGCTTCAGGGATGGTTGGAGATGGGCGCATGGCCTCAATTGACGAGATTCTCGCGGTAACACGGAAAACTCTTGGCCGTACTGGGCCGCTCGCTGGGCGGCGTGTTGTCGTCACGGCTGGACCCACCCGCGAGTTCATCGACCCTATTCGGTTCTTAACCAATGCTTCCAGTGGACGAATGGGATACGCGCTCGCTGAAGCCGCGCGCGATGCTGGTGCTGATGTCCTCTTGATTACTGGGCCAACTGCGTTACCTGACCCGAAGGCGCTGGACGTTGTGCATGTGACAACGGCTCAGGAAATGTACGGAGCAGTTAAGCACGCTGTGCAAGCGGCTGACGTGCTGATTATGGCTGCAGCTGTATCCGATTATCGACCGCGGCATGTTGCTCGCGAGAAGATCAAGAAAGAAGCGCCGATACAGGTGCTTGAGCTTGAGCGAACGGTCGATATTCTGCGCGAGATTAATCAACCAGGGTTACTTAAGATCGGGTTTGCCGCTGAGACTGAACAGCTTATTTCATATGCCCAAGAGAAATTACATGCCAAAAACCTTGACATGATTGTTGCTAATGATGCTCGTGAGGCAATGGGAAGTGAGTTTTCCAGCGTTGTGCTTATCACCGCCGAAGGCATTATTGACCGGATTGAGCGTCAGTCAAAAGTAGCCTTAGCAGAAGCTATCATTGATCATGTTGCTGCCATGCTCCGTACTCGCGTGGCAACGGACGAGAGGACGCCCTGATCATGTTACGTTTGCCTCCTCGACGTCCAGCACGGCATGAACGTGTTGAAGGTGCGTTGTTAAGCTGGGGTATCCTCTATGCAGTGAGCATCTACTGGACAATTATCTGTGTGTTCCTTGCTTTTTATGCTCTTCCGTGGCGGCAAGGACCAGACTGGTTTGTGTGGCTAAACCGGTTCGCTGTGATTATCATCCCGTTTCGTCTAACAATGCTTGGGCGTCTCTCTCTCCTTGGCGGTGTAACGGTAGCCGATGTTGCAAGTCTACTTGCAAGCGGTATCCTTGCTTGGCTACTTTTGGCGATACTCGCCGGCTGGCGCTCAGAGGCATTATGGTTTCAACGGTCTGCAGTGCGCCGGTCTCCACCGAGGCAATGATGGTCCGAAGTGCTATCAATGGGCTCGGCGACTGAGCGAAAGTAGGTGGTAGACTCGAGAAGGCGGGAATACGTAGCGTTCGACATCATCTTGGTGGTAAGTAGACTGAGTGACGAGAGGGGCGGAGAATCATGGTAAAGAACCTTGTGCGGGGAATTTTAGGACTCGTCTTGGCCGCTGCTGCAACGTGGCTCGCTGATTACATTGTTGAGCGGATTTTCGGCAAAGAGGAAGCTGTATAGCCACGACGAGACATTAGTGCGGGGGTGTTGGAGGGGGTGCCAATGGCAATTACGCGAACGGATATTGAGGCGCTCGCGAGCATTCAGCCGCAACCATGGCCGGTCATCAGTCTGTATGTGCAGATTGCGCAGGAGCACGTGACTGATGACCATTACTCTATTCGGGTCAAGAACCTTCTCAAGCAACTCAGTGACCAACCTGGAATCGCGCTCAGTCACGAGCAGGATGCTGCTTTCCGGGAAGATCTTGAACGAATCCGACTATTTTTCCGTGATCATGGCGACGATTATGGCGATGCCGTGGCACTCTTTTGCTCATCACGCGCAGGGATCTGGCATGTGTATAGCGTCCCGCGAGCAGTAGGCAATCATGCTGTAGTGGATTTTCGGCCAATGATTGCGCCGCTTGTTCATGCCCTTGATCAGATTGAGCCATTTTGTGTGTGCTTGATTGCTCGTGACCGTGCCCGGATCTTCCTTGGCAATGTCAGTGAGTTTCGTGAGGTGGCTGTCCGTTTGGATCAGCAAGTGCCAGGCCAGCATGACCAAGGTGGGTGGGCACAAGCGCGCTTTCAACGGCATATTGATGAGCACGCGCGACAGCATTTCAAAACCATTGCGAATGTGCTCTTCGAGTTATTCAACCAGGAGCCTTTTCGTTTTCTGGTCGCCGGTGGCACGGACGAAGTCGTCGCAGCATTCGTTGAGACGCTGCATCCGTATCTCAGCGAGCGCTATGTCGGTCATTTCAACTGTGAACTTGATGCAAGTGTGAAGGAAATTAAAGAGGCTGCGTGGGGCGTTGTCCAGGACTGGCTCCAACGCGACAAGGCGCGTAATCTTGATTTGTTGCTCGAAGAGGCATTAAGTCAAGATATGGGTGTTGTCGGCTTACCCGCCGTTGCCGACGCAATCCAGATGGGTAATGTCCTGACGCTGGTGCTCGACGATCGCCTCAGTGCCCCAGGTGCCTATTGTCTGGCGTGTGGTGCCGTTCAGCCACTTGATCAACCGCCTGAAGATGAGCACTGTGTTTACTGTCAGGGAGCACTGCGGAAAGTTGCCAATATTGTGCCTGTGCTCTATGCCAATGCCTATCGCCAAAGTGCCAGTGTGCTCTTCTTGACTGAACGCGAATTGCAAATGCGGTTAGAACCACACGGTGGTATTGGCGCTCTTCTGCGGTATCGGCTGGGGGCTGAGGGCTAATGTGCGATCCCGGGCGCTTTTCGTTGTCAACCCGCAGGCAGGGCGCCTTCAGCCCGGTGCTATTGCTACTGTGCAGGCTATCCTTGCGCAACGCTATGATCTCACGACGATTGACTGTAGGGTCATACCGGCTGAGCGCTTGCCAAAGCTGATTGCCGATCAGGCGCCGTCGTATGAGTGTGTCCTTGCACTTGGCGGGGATGGGACGATCAGCGTAGTTGCGAGTGGACTCGTTCATACCGGAATTCCGCTAGGGGTCTTACCAGGCGGATCAACGAATCATTTTGCTCGTTTGATTGGCATGCCGGGAGCCTTGGATGCTGCCGCCCATGCGCTTATTCGCCCAACGCGCGTTCGCTATCTTGATACCGGGCAAGTGAATAATCGGGTGTTGATTTATCTTGGAGGAATCGGTATCGATGCACTGATTGTGCGGGATGCCCCACAACGCGTGAAGAAAGTACTTGCCTGGCTTGGATATATTCCGCCCGGAATTCGGCACTTACAGAGTGCTTCCTGGCAATTAACGATTACCGTCGATGGACAGCAGTTCCATTCACGGGCACGGACAGCGTTAGTAGCAAATGGTGGCTTCCTGGTCCATCCACGCTTCCGCGTTGGTCAGGGGATTTGTCCTGATGATGGGTTGCTTGACCTCTGCCTTTACGCTCCAGAGAATCTCTGGCACTGGTTTACCCTTGTCTGTTGGATGATGCTTGGGAAAATTCACCGTTCGCGATATGTACGGCAGTTTCGTGGCCGGGAGATAACAGTCGTCGCACATCCTCCGGCTCCTGTCGAAGTTGATGGTGACTTCATCGGTTTCCAGCCACTATCGGTACGAGTTTGCCCACACTCTCTTGCTGTCCTTGTTCCTGCTTCGACTCAGTGATTGCAGAGCGCTATGGATACGTTTGACTCTCGCTCCACGTTGAGCCAAGCGGGCCACGGTCCTGTCCGTCGACATAGACGCGAACTTTTGGCGCGTTTCCTGACGTTACTGACAGTGTTTTCCCCTGGAGTGTAACGCGCTCGCCTGGGCTCATAACTTTTGCAAGCGCTACGTTGCCATCAACGCTCGCTTCAACCCAGACGCGGTCTGTTGCAGCAATAACGAACGTGTGGCTTGTCGGCGTTGGACTCGGCGTTGGCGACGGTGGAGGAGAAGTAGGTGAGGGAGTAGGTGATGATGCAGCAAGGGTCGGTGATTGTATTGCTGTTGGTGTTGCTGTTACGACGAAAGCGGGCGGCGTTGCAAGAGCTGCAGCTGGCGTTATCGCTGCGGTTGGTCCATTTGTTGCCGTTGGTGTGTCCGCAAGGAGCAGGGTTGGAGCTTGCTTCGGGTGTGGACTCAAGGCACTATAAATCCAGGCAAAGACAACAGCGGAGATCACAACCATAAAAGCGATAATAGCAAAGTTGGGTGCCCAGTGCCCCGTTCGTGGTACTGACTTCACTGCCGGGACAACCCGGAATCCTCCGCTCCGTTGGCCGTGTGCTTCTTCAAACTTCGCAAGGACAGTAACGGGATCAAGGCCAAGATATTGGGCATAGGCCCGGACAATCCCTCGAGCGTAGGTGAGCGGGGGAAGGACGTCAAACGCTTCTTGTTCAAGTGCAGCGAGATAACGCCGATGAATGCGCGTGGCGCGCTCGGCATCCGCAAGCGTCACTCCCCGATAGGCGCGAGCATTCCGCAACAAGTCGCCGAATTCGCCCATAGCCTCCAACGTAACAGATATGATCCTTGCCTATGCTGAACGACTTCGCCGCGTCCGCGTACTATCGCGCGCAGCGAGTAACTGCCGCAAGTATTCATCGACGTTCGGCGTTGGTCGACCATGATGGGAAATGTCTGCTTGTTCCAACCACCATTCGTCGTGAGGCGTCCACCATGATCCCAGTGAGCTTGCACACGGTAAGGCATTCGCCGCTACCTTCGTCCGCTCAGGAAACGCGAAGGCGTTGGCACACCAGCCGGTTGTGCCGTCGCCAATAGGACGGAAATCACGGCATGTGCGGCAGCAGCGTGGCAAATTGCTGAGTGCAGGAGGGATCGGCTCATCAAGGAGCGGTTCCTCCAGTCGATGTGCTTCGGTGACAGCTTCCTGATCTTCACGGTCAAGCTGGGGCAATGGCTCGGTTAAGCCACTTTGGTGGTGAGCGGGTATCGCATCAGTCTCAATGGTCTTTTCGGTGTCAGGAGAGTGGGTACTGGGGCGCACGCGCTGCGCACGCTGTTTGTGCGGGGATGACTCAGCGGTTGTAGCCTGCCCAGTGACAGGGGACGCCGATAGTGCTGAAGGTGATGCAGTAGTAACAGTCGTTGGTGGCACTAATGTTGGTTGTTGCTGTTTGCCCACGTCACGATGCGGAAGGTGCTGGGGAGGCATTTCAGCGAGAAAGGCCGAGGAGTCGTCGTGTATGGCGCCGTGTACGGTGCTCTCTCGTGGTTCCCAAAGGTCATTATCCCAGCCTGTTTGGCAAGCAAGCTCGTTTTTCCGGACAAGTACCATGTGATGGAGCTCACGACGAAGCGGATGTCGGCACCACCCAGCCCCTGCGAGCGAACCTTCTTCGAAATAGCGGCATGTTCCACAGCGACGCTGTGGCACCCTTGTGCCCTCCTTAGGTAAAGCGTATTGCAAAGCATAGAACGAGACAGGACGCTCATAGGAATGAAGCAACACTCTCGCGTCCACCGTCTCGCGTGTTACCTCTTGATGGTAGCACCCTGCATTGGTTGGGAAAAGGGCTGCGACAGGACGAAGAACTGCTTGAGCAATGCAACGCTAAAGTGTATGAACGCAAGAACATCGTGACGCTGAGAAAATCGCTGGGACGCAGTACCGGTGATCGCGGTATTAAATTAAACAACGAAGGGGGCGCATTCATGCGCCCCCTTTGCCCGCTCCCCCTAACCGGAGCAGGTTACTCCCCTTCCCCGACGCGAGCGTTGCCTCACGTCCTGCTCCCACTATTTCATAACGAATGGGCTGGCGAAAGGTTACGCAGTGGGCTGAAGGCAACCCAAATCGTTATACTTGCCATGTTGTGATAGGCTACCCTACCCTGAGGTGGAGGAGCCATGACGAGGTCTGTGTTCCCGACATCCTTGCCGGTTGAACGTCCTGTGGATGGAGTCAAACGCTTTCATATCTGGACCATCGGCTGCCAAATGAACGAAGCCGAGTCTGCCAAAGCTGCGGCGCTGTTACGGCAGGCAGGATACGTCAGTGCGCTCCGTGAAGAAGATGCCGACATCGTTATTGTCAATACGTGTGTTGTTCGGCAGCAGGCGGAGGAGAAAGCCGCAGGACATATTGGCGCACTTGCTCGCTTAAAGCAGCGAAACCCCAATGTACGAATTGCCGTAACCGGTTGTATGGTCACCGGTCAAGAAGAGAAGCTTTCAGCACGATTCCCGCATGTCGATCTCTTTTATGGACCATCGGAATTTGAACGACTTGTTGAAATTGCCCCTGAGCTGCGTGATGTCGATTTCGATCTTGCTGAGCTGCCACATTACTATGATGAGGGGACAAGTGACCCCGAAGTTACCGCGTTTGTGCCGATTATCTATGGCTGTAACTTTGTCTGCTCGTACTGCATCGTGCCATATCGACGTGGGCGAGAGCGAAGCCGGCCAATGGCTGATATCGTGGCCGAGGTTGAGCGTCTAGCAGCCCGTGGTGTTCGCGAAATTACGTTGTTAGGGCAGACTGTCAATGCCTACGGCCACGACCTACCAGGCCAGCCGGATCTGGCTGACCTCTTAGCTGCGGTGCATGAGGTTGATGGCATTGAGCGTATCCGTTTCCTTACATCGCATCCCAAGTACTTCTCGGACAAGCTCATCGCAGCAATTCGTGATTTGCCGAAAGTCTGTGAACATGTTAACTTGCCGGTTCAATCTGGCGATAATGAAGTCCTTCGACGCATGCGGCGCAACTACACGGTCGAGTACTATCGCGAGCGTATTGCCAAGATTCGCGAAATGGTTCCCGACGTGACACTCTCGACTGATATCATTGTTGGCTTTCCAGGAGAGACAGAGGAACAATTCCAACATACGTACCAGTTACTTGAAGATATCCGTTTTGACAAAGTACATGTGGCAATGTATTCGCCACGGCCGGGCACGCTTTCCGCGCGCTGGGAAGACGATGTGCCACGTGCTGAAAAGCGGCGCCGTCATCAAGCGATTGAAAAGTTGCAAGAACAAATCTGCCGCGAGCGGAATGAGCGCTATCGAGGCCAAGTTGTCGAGGTCCTGGTGGACGGTATGGCTCGCGGTCGATGGCGTGGGCGAACGCGGGGCAACACGTTGGTCTTCTTTGAGTCGCCTGACTCATGGAAAGGCAAGCTCGTCCACGTTCGCATCACGCAGGTAAGTCCATGGTACCTCCTTGGAGAGCTGATAGAACCACAATCATCGCATGGAGGGGTACAGCAGTATGTTGCAGTTTCCCGGTGAAGGTGCACAAGAGCGTCGATTAATTCGTCGCTTAACCAACGCAGCCAAGCAGTACGCGTTGCATGGCGAGTGGGAACGAGCAGTAGAGGCAAATCGAAAGCTACTCGAATATGCTCCGCGCGATGTTGCTGCATATAATCGATTAGGTCGAGCTCTCGCTGCCCTTGGTCAGCTGGATGCTGCACGCGAAGCCTATGAAAAGGCGTTAGAGATTGATCCTGGAAACACCATTGCGCAACGTAATTTGAATCGCTTGCAGTGGTGGAATGGCGATAATGGTGGCAGCGTTGCGCTGCTTCAACAGCCGGCGCGTGCTGATGTTTTTATCGAAGAAGTAGGTCGGACGTATGTGACCGATGTGCTTGAGCCAGCCGACTCGGCAATCTTGGCGCAGCTTTTTCCGGGCCAGGAGTTGCTCGTTGAGGTTCGGGATAATGCTGTCGTTGTCTGTGATCCAGTCGGTCGTTGTCTTGGCCGACTCGATGCTGAGCTTACCCGTCGCCTTCGCGACCTGATCCAGCAAGGCAATCAGTACCGCGCGTACGTGGTCGCATTGAATGGCAGCACAGTGCGTGTGATCTTGCGGGAGGTCTTCCGGACAGCGAGCTTGCTCGAGCGCCCTTCCTTCCCGCCGCAGCCCAAAATTGCAGCGCCTCGGCCGTATTTGCCCGAAAGTGGTCTTCAAGAGGAAGAAGAACTCGGGGAAGAAGAGGTTGCCGAGTTGCTTGAGGAGACTGAGGAAGAGGAAGAAGAAGCGGTCTTGTCCGAGGAGGTTGCTCCCGAAGAAGAATTACTTGTCGAGGATGAGCCACTTCTTTCTGACCTCGATTTCACCGACGACTCTCCTTTAGATAGCTAGCTTGCTTCCGAACGCATAGCACCCCTGGGGCAACACACCCCAGGGGTTTCGTTTCTCTCAATTCGGCTGCTAGCGGAGGACAAACGTAAGGGCGATTAAGACAGCAATAATCAAGGCAGTAAGGATCAGCAGGCGCCGCAAGTCCGAGCGAATCATGGCGAACTCTTCGTCAACGCGTCCCCACGGCGAGACAATACCAGTCGGGTGATTTATGCTGGCAGCCTGCGTGTTTGATACGCGTGTCGGCGCTGCTGTCCGAGGCATTGGCTGTGGTGTTACTGTGTTCGGGGCTGGCCTTCTGGTTTGTGCTGGTCGCTGTCCTGATCGCGGTCGGCGTTGTGCCATGCTGCTCCCTCATGAACCGATCACACATGTACACCATGGCAGTATACCAGAGGATGCTGTACTGTCTAGGCTGACGTAATTTCAACAAGATCGCCACGACGGAGGCCAAGTTCGTGTGCAGCGTTTCCGTTGCGAATTGCAATCTCAAGGCCGCCGTGGCTGCCGAAAAGTGCAAGTGGTGACCCCGGTTTGACATCGCCATATGTCGTGTGAATACCATGAATTACCACACTCCCGCACCGAACAAGCGCAGTTTCATAGGCAAACGGAATATCCTCGGGCCGGATCAGCGTTCGACAATTGCCGAAGTGGTCGATTGACAACAGTGGGCCTTGCACACGTTCCGGTGTCCGTACCACAGGCGTAAGCGAGAGCTGGACAATCTCGCTTGGTGCAATTGGTGTGCCAAGGAGTGCAAGGTCAGTACCCGATGCAAGGTGAGCTGCTACAGGTGCGAAAATATCGCGGCCGTGAAATGTCCGTGAGACAGGATGACGGAAAAATTGGGGGCGATCGAGTGCCACGACCATGTGGGGCGGTGTCTCACGAAAAACCAGGGTTCCTACTCCGTTGTCTGGCAATACAAAGTACTGCTTGCCGGCAAGACACGCGAGAGCACGCCGTGCCGTCCCGACTCCTGGATCGACCACTGCGACATGCACTGTTCCTGGTGGGAAGACACGCCACGCTGTCGCAAGCTGAAAGCTTCCTTCAAGAATATCTTGTGGTGGAACAGCGTGTGTCAGGTCAACAAGGCGAGCCTGTGGGGCAAGACTGAGGATTACGGCTTTCATCTGCCCCACATAGGTATCGCGCTCGCCGAAATCTGTCAGGAGTGTAATCAAGCCACTGGGTCGAGGAAAGCGGTTCATTGCGAGTCCAATCTCATCCCTGGAGGCGTTCTGCAGTGTCGAAGGCCTGCACGTGCGCAAGCGCCCAAGCATAGGCCTCTGGTGTGTTCGCATTAAAAAAGCTGAGTAACTCGGGATCAAATTGTCGAACAGTCGACTCAGGAATGCGCCGGACATGAACTCGTGGGAAGAAGCCGATAACCTGGTATCGCCCCTGGGCGAGTTGCTGTTCAATTGCAGGAATGCAGGCTCGGCTGTAGATCGCGTGGAGCGTTTGCAGCGTTTCTTCACCACCCTGAGCGCTTGTGCCACGAAGCGCAGGAATGAGGACGTCATAATCTCGAGGAAGGCTGATCATATAGCGGAGCAATTGCACGTTAACAAAGGGGAGATCACACGCTAAAACGAGGCAGTAGGGATGTTGCGCAGTTGTAAGCGCGGTGTAGATCCCACCTAATGGTCCAGCTTGTGGGACAAGATCGTCGACTCGACGGGCGGCAAATTGCTCATATCCTGGACGTGCTGGGGCAATGAGCAGGAGATCATCTGAAAGCGGAGCAACCCGCCGGAGGACACGTCCAAGCAGTGGCTCACCCCCAACATCAAGCAGAGCTTTATCTTTCCCCATACGACGACTCTGGCCTCCGGACAGAATCGCAATCGAAAGATCCACGATCGCACTACCCCTCTTGTGCTCTTTTCTCCGTCCGAAGTATACTGGTCTCGTACTTCCAGCAGTGTAGCGAGCAAAGTGGTGATTCGAGCAGAGCGGCGTATTGAACGGAGGCCGGTGGACTCTTCAGCGAGGTCTTGTGGCAGTGGGTAGGGTTGCGTCGCTAAAGGAGGGCAGCACCCATGAATTCGGCACTCATCGGGAAGATCGAGAAAGCTCGCCGATACGCTGAAGAACCAGAGCGTGCTCAGCTCCAATCACTTCATGTTCGTTTCCGTGGTGACCACGACGTCTATGACGTGCGGTTCGAAGATCAGCACTGGAGTTGCACGTGTCATTCGTTCTCTGCTCTTGGGCTTGGTACGTGCAGCCATATCATGGCGCTTGAACGGCTGCTTGCTCCAATGATTCCAGCAGAAGTGCCAGCAAGCGGGACGCAACCCCTTGGTTCCTCTTAAAAAATCTGGCTATTAAAAGTCTGGCTATCGTGATACTCCGCTAAGGACTTGCTCGTAGCGTTCGACTGGGAGGATGAAGAGCGAGCCTCCTCCGATGACACGCGGTAATGGAACTGTTTGCCAGTCGGATTCCTCTTCGAGACGATCAGGTGCTGGCGGTGCTGGTTGCTCCTGCCAGTATGCGTGCAAGAGTTGAAGCGCTTGACGAAGTTCATCTTCTGAAACCCCGAGCAGCAGTGCGGCGCTTCCAGGTTGCAGAAGTTTGCCGGTAGCTGAAATTTGCGTCACCTTCAAACCTGCTTCAACGAGCGTAGCCACAATCAGTGGGGCATCCTGCTCATGCACGATCGCAATAATGAGGTGCATCCCGACTCCTGACTCTCTGACTATGACTCCTCTTGACAGAACCTTTCGCCACGATAAAGTGTCGCATACAACGCAGAGCTTCTGCTCACCCGGCGCGGTTTTGTTTTGGCTTATGGTGCCGCCATTGGCACCAGGAACGAGTCCACACCCTGGCTTCTGTGGTGCAGGGCTCATCGACATGGTTGGTGGGCGTTTGTTACCCTGAACAAAAGGGTGAGAGCGTGCCCGTATCTCGCGTGTAAGCATATCGAGACTAGCGCGACAGAGCATGCTACGGGAACAGGGGGAACGTGTGCGAGTTCGTGGTGGGCAAGCGATTATCCATACACTCGAGCGACTTGGCGTTAACGTCGTCTTTGGTATTCCCGGCGTCCATACCCTTGAAATTTATGATGCCTTATATGATTCACCGATCCGCCATGTCCTTGCTCGCCATGAGCAGGGCGTTGGTTTCATGGCTGATGGCTATGCCCGCGCCTCAGGACGCCCTGGCGTAGCAATTGTTATTACTGGCCCGGGGGTCACGAACGTCGCTACGCCGTTTGCCGAAGCCTATGCTGATTCATCGCCAGTCCTGGTGATTGCGTCCAATGTCGAGCAGGCGTGGCAGGGGCAGATGCTTGGCCATCTCCACGACCTTCGCGATCAGCTCGGCTTAATGCGGAGCATTACCCCTTGGGCGAAGCGTGCGCATACTGTTCAAGAAATTCCATGCCTTCTCCATGAGGCGTTGGCCTTCATGCTTGGAGGACGCTCTCGTCCTGCCTATCTGGAAGTGCCACTCGACGTCCTGAGTGCTGAAGCGGACATCGACGTTGCTTCACTTACGCCAATAACGCGACCCGTCATGGCGCCATCACCAGAGGCAATTGCCGTGGCGGCCAAGACAATCGCCACGGCACGTCGCGTTGTGATCTACGCTGGTGGTGGGGCAGTTGCAAGTCAAGCTGGAGCTGAGCTGGCAGCATTGGCAGAGTGGTTGCACGCTCCAGTACTAACCAGCACGCAGGGTAAGGGCAGTATTCCAGACGACCATCCGTATAGTGTGGGAAACCTCTGGGAACCGGGCAATCCGGTTGAAAATCTTTTGCGTGAAGCAGACCTTGTCTTGATTTTTGGCTCCAAGCTTGGCGCAATGGAGACGAATTACCAACAGATGCCACTCCCACCCATCCGCATTCGCGTTGATGCTGATCGGCAGGAGATATTACGCAACTATTCACCAACGATCCCCATCGTTGCCGATTGCCGGCTCACAGCACGTGCCTTACTCGAGGCTCTGCGACATGAGCGTCTTCAATGCGCAGGCTGGTCGCCGGATGAGGTTGCTGCAGTTCGGCAGAAGGCACTGGCACGAGCGTGGGGGCATGAGCAGGCAGCCTACATCCGTGCAATTCGCTCAGCTCTTCCGCGCGACGGCATCCTTGTGGTTGACATGACGATGATGGGCTACGTCGCGAATCGCTTCTATCCCGTCTATACACCGCGAAGTTACCTCTTCCCGACTGGCTACGGAACGCTCGGCTTTGCGCTCCCGGCAGCAATTGGTGCAAAAATTGCCCGACCCGATGTGCCAGTTGTGGCTTTGGTTGGTGATGGCGGATTCCAATACACTATGGAAGAACTCGGAGCAGCGGTACAACTTGGGATCGGTTTGCCGATTATCCTCTGCAACGATTCCGCATATACCGCTGTCAAGGACGAGCAGGCGCGACGTTTTGATCGCCGTTTTATTGCGGTTGATCTCGTCAATCCCGATTTTCAGCGTCTTGCTGCCGCATATGGGATTCCATCGATGTGCGTAGCCTCACCGGAGCAACTGCAAGACGCGTTGAGTGTTGCGCTTGAGCGCTCTGTGCCGACGGTGATTGAGCTTCCGGTTTCTTTTCCGGTGTAGCAATGCGGTGTCAGGTTACCGGTCACGATCTGCAACTCTGGCGTTATCGGTGGTATGGCCGTCTCCTCGTTTCAGACGGGGTACGGAATTATGCGCTGCCCATGACGGGAACGATTGCCCAGTGGTTTCAGCCTGGAGAAATCGTTGAATTCTCCCGTCTATCTGCAGACAAGGAGGAACCACTCGGGTTTGATAACTATATGCTCGCACGCGTCAGCGATGATGGGCTCATACCAGTTTGGCCAGTATGGCAGGATGAGCAACAACTCGTTCGGACGCTACCACTTTCTGACCAGCCGCTTTATACCTATCGCCTTCGTTTCCGCGAAGCGACGCGTGAATCGGACTTTCTCGCCATTGTCGACTTTGAACAGCACCACTACGCGGCTGAAGAAGCTGAAATCGCGCGATGGTACTGTCCCGACGATGGGCGCGTCGTTGTTGCAAATGCGCAGCCATTTTGCCCAGTATGTCATCGTCCAATGCGCTTTGCAGACCTCGTTGATGCCACACGAGCAAGTCGGTTTCTGCTTGCTGAGTTGCTTGACCGCGAGCCGTATGAGCCATCGGTGATTGGCTATGTCCGCGTTGATCCTCCATTGCCGATCATGCATCGACGACTTCCTGATGGGACGATTGTCCGCGATATCCGTCGGCAGATCTTCCCTCCCGATTGGATTTCGCCGACGTATTGGCCAGTTGTTGTGTACCGGCGTCTTCGTAAGGAACATCCCGATCGGCCAGCCCGTGAACTCTGGGCGATGGCAGAGGCCGAGGCGCTGGCTCAGTGCAACACCCGTGGAGCACGGATTGCTCGCGTTGTCGTGCATCCCGACTATCGTGGTGATGGGTTAGGCGTTCGCCTTGTCCAGGCTGCCCTTCGCTGGATTCACGATCGGCGCATTCCGGAAATGCGCCAAGCCAAGGATATCGTTGAAACTGTTGCCCTCATGGCTCGGTATAATCCATTTTTTGAACGGGTTGGATTCCGCTACCTCTGGGATACGGCGTCTGGCCGGCCTGTGCTCTACTATGCGCTGACGCCCGACGCGCAAACCCGCATCGACCATTTTCTTGCCCATGACGAAGTTGGGCAGCAGCATCGCGGACAGCTTTATCGCGCTCGGCTTGACCCGGTAGAACCATTGGCCGGCTCGATCGTTATCGATCATGTCACCAAGTTCTACCGCACAACGTTAAGCCTTCGTGCCTTACCCATGTCGTTGCAGCAACTGCTCCGTGCTTTTGGTGTGGCCAGACGCACAATGACGAAAACCGTTTTCCGCCGCCTCAGTCTTGAAATTCCTCCACGCGCTATCGTTGCCCTTGTTGGTGCTTCCGGAAGTGGGAAAACAACACTCCTCCGCACGATTGCTCAAGCAGCTGGTGAACCGTTTGGATCGGTTGCTCAGCCGGATACTGGACGCGTACTGGTGCCCGAGAACGTTCAGGTGGCCGTCTTCTTCCCTGGTGAGCGCGAACCACTGTTTGAAGGCGTAACACTTCTTGAAGCAGTATGGCGCCTTACGAATGATGAAGTTGCTGCGCTCGAGTTGCTCAATGCGGTCGGACTCGGCGATGCTTTGCTCTTCCGAGCAACTCCGGGACAGCTTTCAACTGGACAGCGGGAACGAGCACGGCTTGCGTTGCTCTTTGCGAGCCGTGCGAACCTGATCCTTATCGACGAATTTGCTGCTCATCTCGATCCATCACTCGCTCGCCGTGTGGCACGCAAGTTGAGTGAACTCGCTCGCCGGCTTGCAGTGACGGTCATCGTAGCGACCCATCGTCCTGAAGTTGTTGAGGCGCTGGCCCCTGATCATACATTGGTGGTGGGGTATGGCGGTGTTCGACCTTTAACGTGACGCCGCCGGACCCAAATGCGGGGCCCAGTTGGCCGTTCGAGCGCATACGGTGTTGGAAAGGGTTCCGGATCCTCAAGCACCCAAGCGTACAGTGGTTGCCCCTGAGCATACGCTTCGAGAAAGGTGGCGGGGGCCAGATGCTTCTCAATATGATCAAGCAATTCCTCGATGGTAAATGGCCCTAAGACATCAGTCAGTCGAACGGTGCCGATGAGTCCCCGGCTGCTGGCAATTCCGATGCGCCCACGAATCCGCGTTGGATAGCGCCGAATTTCCCAAAGTTTTCGCCCCTCCACGATGTGCGTTGCCCAGGGCTCACGGACAGTCAGAATATGCTCCGGTAGTTCGGGCTCGTCTTGTGACATCGTGTGTCTCCCTCCACATGTCAGTATAGAGACTTGACGGCGAGATGAATACCGCGTATTCTCTGAAGAAGAAGGGAAAGAGGCGCTGGATATGATGTCGCGCTCCAGCACGCAGGCTTTGCCAATCCGGATTCTCGCGATTATTCGGCCCCGCCTGGGCGGGGCTAGCCGGTGCTGGGGAGTGCTGTCATGTCGGCGCTAGGCCGATAACCAAAAGCGAACGCGAGGATGT
>ERZ795042.406-NODE-406-length-35950-cov-307.098036_pt1 | contig 35950 bp, 52 predicted proteins | sample MGYA00375126_ERZ795042 | MGnify/ENA primary metagenome ERZ795042 (study PRJEB30171, sample SAMN05518105) | compost metagenome | isolation source: Feedstock adapted compost from Newby Island compost facility, Milpitas, CA | place: USA:Newby Island compost...
CTGGTCCCGAGTGGGTAGCGTGGTGCATACCCAACGAGGAAATGAAGGGAATCGGGGAGTTTTGGGGCGTGCTTTACGATTTCGGCAATGAACCGGGTGGTTTCTTCAAACTCATCGACGCACTTCGCTACGGCTATGACATTCAACCCGAACCGATCACGGTGACGATCACGCCAAAACAGCAGGAGCAAATCAAGGAATTCTACACAAGTGCCGACCCGGTTCGTGAAGAAATTGTTCGCAGATTTTTGGAGCTTCTTCGACTCGAAATCCCTGGGGTGAACGCCTGATGGACCGCGTATCACTCGACTATCACCCCCATTATACACGAATGGGGAGAAGGAGGAAAGAGAGTGGATCACCCATACATTAGACGAGCCATGCTGACCGGGTATACTCATCCGCCCAGAAAACCGACGCAAGAAGATTTGGACACATGGGCGGAAGAAAAAGACTGGTTGCGCACCAACCTTGGCACATACATCGAAAACTGCTTGGACGATGGCCGGGAGCCGGACTTGTACGATTTCATGGACGAGTATGGGTATTCGATCGAAGCAGAATGGGAAATCGAGTGGGAGTTTGACCGAATGATGAAAATTTTCGAGCGTGATCGAAATGGATGTAAAAAGACGCTTGGTGCTGAAACACGAATCCGGTTTGTATCTTAGCATCGACCCCGATTCCATGCCCCACACGAACAGACTTTCCAGAGCACGGCGCTTCATAAATGCAGAACAAATCAGCGCATTCCTGCAAGTCAGCCCATATGCTCCCAAAAATCCGGGTGAATACGAAATCGTGCAAATCAAAATCACTTACGAGGAGGAAGAGCCAAATGATTATCCGCAAAGCGGAACGCCGTAAAGCCAGACTTAGGCTCGGCATCAGCGCGCCGAGTGGCGCTGGGAAGACGTACAGCAGTCTCTTGATCGCCTACGGAATCACCGGCGATTGGTCGAAGGTTGGTCTGATCGACACGGAAAACGGATCGGGCGACCTGTACGCGCATTTGGGTGAATACATGATTCTCCCACTGGAAGCGCCGTTCTCGCCGGACCGGTACATCGAGGCGATCAAGGCGTTTGAAGACGCCGGTGTCGATGTCATCATCATTGATTCGCTGTCTCACGCTTGGGCTGGAGAGGGTGGAGTGCTCGACATCCAAGCTGCGATCACAGCGGCGTCCCGCAGTGGCAACAGCTGGTCTGCGTGGCGAGAAGTCACACCGAAGCACAACGCTTTGGTCAACGCCATGCTGCAAAGCAAGTGCCACATCATCGCCACGATGAGAACCAAAACGGAATACGTGGTGGAGGAAGACGAGAAGGGCAAGAAGGCACCGAAGAAAGTCGGGCTGGCACCGATCCAGCGGGACGGCATGGAATACGAATTTACTGTCATGCTCGATCTTTCGCCAAATCACATTGCTTCGGCATCGAAGGACCGGACCGGTCTTTTCGACGGCCAGTATTTCAAGCCTGACATCGAGACGGGCAAGATGCTGGCCAAATGGTTGGAAACCGGCGCCGAAGTGGTGAAGCCCGAAACGCTGGAAGAAATCAAGTCGAAGTGGGCAGAACTCGGCTACAAGGAGACGGCATTGGACCGGCAGTTGGCCAAGACTTATGGATGCAACCAACGCACGCTCACGGAAGAAAACGCCAAAGACTTCATCGCCAAACTGGACGGGCTTCTCAAAGCGAAGCAAGAAGCGCAAGAAAACGAATCTGCCCAACAAGGAGAGTTGAACATTGCTTAACCGAGTGATTCTGATTGGTCGCTTGACGCGCGACCCGGAAATGCGATATACGCCATCCGGCATCGCAAACACTTCTTTCACGCTGGCCGTGGACAGAGCGTTCACGAACGCCAACGGCGAACGCGAAGCCGACTTCATTCCCATCGTGACATGGCGCAAATTGGCCGAAATCTGCGCGGAGCATCTGAAAAAGGGCCGACTGGTGGCCGTGGAAGGCCGAATTCAGGTGCGCCATTACGAAAACAACGAAGGCCGGCGCGTATATGTGACGGAAGTGGTCGCGGAGAGCGTGAAGTTTCTCGAATCTTCCCGCGAAGGACGGCGCGATGATCCCGGACCGGCTGACGACCAGTTCGCGGATGATGGAAAGCCCATCGAGATCAATGACGATGATTTTCCTTTCTGACGAAGGGAGAGACGGCCAATGAACGTCAAGGAACATCTGCGAGAAATCACGAGACTGAGAAGAACGGCGGACGAGCTTCCGGAAGACAATCCGCAGGCACTCATGGAAAAAATCCGTCTGCTTTCTCAATGCCTGACGTACATCGGCCGTCTCTCGTCGCATCTGGATGGTGAGTACAAACGGATATACGCGCGCAGAAAGCACGAACAGGCGATGGCTGAAATCAAGTCTCCGCCGCCAAGAGCCGCACACGCGGAACTGGCGGTCCGGGAACTTCGGGAGGAAGAAGCAAAAGCCTACGAGATGATGCGCCGATGGAGAAATGCTTTTGAGTCCACACAAGAAGAAGTCCACGCGCTGAAGCTGAAAATGCGCATCGACTTCGGTGAGCAACATGTTGGGTGAGTTCAGACCGTATACCAAGGAAATGCAGACCAATCACCACCGGGTGAAGCCCACTCAAAAGCAGTTAGGGGCGATCAGCCCAGCGGTTAGGCGGGAAGTGCGGGAGCGATCGAAAGGCATCTGCGAACTGCGAGTGAAGTGCCGGGGCGATCGGGCTGTACATATGGCCCATAAGCGCGGCAGAAGGCGGATGGAACACAAGACGACAGCTGATGACCTGTGGCACGTGTGTCTGGCTTGTCATCTGTGGTTGGATTTCACGGGAGATGGAGAGCGGTTCAAAAGGAGTGCGAGGGGGCAAAACGATGGCCTGGATTGAAAGCCATCAGGGGCTGGCAAAACACCCCAAAACGTTGAAACTGGCTCGAAGATTGAATATCCACACCGCCCAAGCAATCGGTCATTTGCACATGTTTTGGTGGTGGGCGCTAGACTATGCCCAAGATGGCGACATCTCCAACTGCGATCCGGAAGACATAGCAATCGCAGCGGATTGGCCGGGAGACGCTTCGGAGTTTTATGATGCACTTGTTTCTGTCGGGTTCATTGATCGACACGAAGACGGGAAAACCACAATCCACGACTGGTACGACTACGCCGGAAAGCTTATTGAAAAAAGAGCAGCAGACGCAGAAAGGAAGCGCAAAGAGCGGTCATCAGCAGCACAAAAACAAGAACCTGCTGGAAATCCGGAAGATGTCCAGCATACGTCCAGCGGACATCCAGCGGACGACCAACGGACGTCCGGCGTAACCATAACCGTACCTAAACCAAATAAAAAACATTTTGGCGATTCTGACGAATGCGCCAAAACATTTGACCGCTTCTGGGCCGCCTATCCGAAAAAGCACGGCAAACAGGCGGCGTGGAAGAAGTGGCAGAGCCTTTATAAGCAAGGCAAGATCGACATCGACTTCATCCTTGACCGACTACAAGCGTATATCACCTACGTTGAAGCCGAGCGACGACGAGGGTTTGACAGACAATTCCTAGACGGGTCAACCTTCGTCAACCAAGAGCGCTGGAACGACGATTGGGACACGGTGAAACCGCGTGATCCGACTGATCAGATCATCGAATTGAACCGCAGGATGAGGGATCGCAATGAACAACCCATCGATTGGTTCGCCGCAAAGTGAATGCGCCGTGTTGGGTGCTATCATCGCCAGCCCCGAAGCGATGACTGAAGTGATCACGCTCCTTGACAAAGAAGACTTCGCGGACGAGAGGCATCAGTGGATTTGGCGGGCCGCCAAATATCTCTACGACAAGCGGATGCCGATCAACCTGGCAACGCTATCGGACATGCTGAACCGCTACAAGAAGCTGGAAGAAGCCGGCGGAATCAGCTACATGACCGAGTTGGCGTCCAGTTACCCTTTTGCAGCAGAAATCCGCCACCATGCCGCAATCGTTCGGCGCGAGAGTTACAAGCGAAAAGGAATCCAGTTGGCGAACGACATTGTGCGTCTCACACGCGAAGACGACTTTGACACAGCCGAGGAATACTTCACGCTGATCGACTCTCTCGTTTCGGGCCTCCGGCCGAAGTCGAACCAAGGCAACATGAAAGGCTATGACGAGACGGAAGATGAGTATTTCGCCTATCTGGAAAGCCGCGACGACAATATCACGACGGGATTTCGGAGTTTCGACCAGTGGTCGGGCGGGATCGGCAGAGGTTGGCTGTATGTGATGGCCGGGGAGCCGGCCGTCGGGAAAACCGCAAAAGCGCTCCAGATGGCGGCACACATCGCCGGGTTGAACGTTGGGCAAGTCCTGTTCTGGTCGCAGGAAATGAGCCGGAACCAGATCAAGAATCGGCAATTGTCCTGCATGACAGGAGTAAACTACTCTCGCATCCGGCGCAAAGAACTGGAGCCGCACGAGAAAGAACTGCTTCGTCAGGCACACCGCAAACTGGCCGAGACGCCGCTGTATGTGGAGGATTCCAGCGGGATCACCATTGAGCACGTTGAGAGCGTGGCGAGGCAAAGAGAAAGGCAATTCGGCCAAATCGGCGCAATATTCGTGGACTACCTCACGCGGATGAACATCAAGCAGAAGAACGGTGAAACATGGAGCCGGGCGGTAGGTGAAGTCGCAAAGCGGTTCAAATGGCTGGCGCAGGAGTTGAATTGCCCGGTATTCTTGCTGGCACAACTCAACCGCGAGGGGCATCAAGGAAAACCAGCGCTGCGGAACCTTCGGGATAGCGGCGAGATCGAGCAGGAAGCTGACGTGGTGGAGTTCCTTTGGAAAGACCCGGAAGACACGGACCAGGCGGGGACAGTGGTTCAATCCTACATAGCCAAAGGCCGTGAAATCGGTGTTGCGGACTTTAGATACATTTTCAAAGGCTGGATACAGCGCTATGAGGAAGCGCTGAAATGAGAAAGGGGCGGAAAGCGGAATGATCCCGGCGGAAAGCATCGAGCGCGTGATCGACGATTTGGAAACTCGGATCGAAATGCTCATGGCAACGAACGAACTTCTCGGTGTAGCGGGGGCAATACACGCATACAAAACCGCTATAAGAGAACTCCGAAAGGTGCTGGAAGACTATGCCCGGTAGGACGAGCCGAAACAAGGGTTTGCGCGGAGAAAGGGAATTTGCGGAGCTTGTATCGGGCCGCAGGATACCTCTTTCCGGGGCGCAGGAAGGCTTTGAAAACGACGTGTTGGTGCCGACGCATGCCGGAGAGTTGCGCGCCGAGGTAAAGCGTCGCAAATCCGGTTTCACCACACTGTATGGCTGGCTGGAGGATGAGAGGGAAAGACCGGATATTGTGGCGTTCCGCGCTGATCGGAAGCCGTGGCTGGTGTGCATGGAGTTGGGAACATTCCTGCGACTGATCGGAAAGGGTGATTGAGATGGCGTTCCAGAAAGGCAGGGAAACGCGCATGAACTGGTCTATCGCCACCGACACCGAGCTGCTGACGGTGATATTCCACGAGACGGGCATCCCGCTGTCGTGGGTTCTGGAAGCGGCGGAAGAGTACAAGCGCCGTCATCCAGGACAACCGCTCAAATGGTACAGATGCGAGGGAAGGAACGCGGGATGAACGCACTTAGTCTCTTTTCGGGGATCGGCGGGATTGACTTGGCCTGTGAATGGGTCGGGATCAAGACGGTTGCCTTCTGCGAACGAGAACCGTTCTGTCAGAAGGTGCTTCGCAAACACTGGCCAGAAGTGCCGATCTACGATGACGTATGCACGATGACGAAAGAGAGGTTGGAATCGGATGGCATCGACTGCGGAACAATTGACCTTATTCACGGAGGATACCCATGCCAGCCTTTTTCTGTCGCCGGGAAGCGACGAGGCGCGGAAGATGACCGCCATCTCTGGCCGGAATATTTTAGGCTGGTTCAAGAAATCAGACCCCGTTGGGTTGTTGGTGAGAACGTTGCTGGGCACGTCAGTTTGGGGCTCGACGACGTGCTTTCTGACTTGGAAAGCGAAGGTTACGAAGCAATCCCGATTGTACTTCCAGCTTGTGCCGTCTACGCCAGCCACAGACGAGACAGAGTGTTCATTGTGGCCTACTCCGAGGACATTCGATGCAACGTCAGCAGCGAATCTACCACTGCAGAACAAGGACAGAAAAAGATCGTCTCCGACACACGAGGGACTTGTTCGAGCGGTGAAATTTTGGCCGACGCCCCGGGCGAACGATGCGGAGAAGCGTGGGAACGTATCGGACGACCCCAGGAATGGGCTGCCGGGCGCAGTGAAATTGTGGCCGACTCCTGCGGCGCAGGATGCCAAGAACTCGACGTTCCCGCCGAGCCAATACGACCGGGACACCATTCCGGGGGCGGTGATGCGGAGCCTTTGGCCGACGCCGACGGCAAGTCAGGACTGGAAGCCTATTCGCCCGCTCGCTCCTTCGGAGGCAAACGGGAGTCACGGAACAATGTTGGTCGGGGCGGTCGGTCATCAAGAGCCGCAGAATGTGGGGGGCCAACTCAACCCAGAGTGGGTCGAGGCGTTGATGTGCTTTCCGATTGGATGGACGGACGTGGAGTAAACCCGCTAGATGCGCTCGCTGAATTTATCGCTCGATATCCGCAGCCGGCGCTTTGGGGGCAACCGCAACATGATTGGGAACCGCCGAGAGTGGCAACAGGCGTAAAGAACCGGTCGGCACGGTTGAAAGCTCTCGGGAATGCGGTCGATCCATTGCAAATATTCCCGATCATGTATGCGATCAAGCGAATAGATGATTGGCTTCGGGAGGGTAAAGTATGAACGCACCACGCATATTACACTACCCTGGATCAAAGTGGTCGATGGCCGAATGGATCATCGAACACATGCCGCCTCACAGCACATATTTGGAGCCGTTTTTCGGATCGGGCGCGGTGTTTTTCAACAAGCCTCCAAGCCCGCTGGAGACGATCAACGACTTGGACGGCGACGTGGTGAACCTATTCCGCGTGATCCGAGACAGACCCGACGAATTGGCGCGGTTGGTGTACTGGACGCCGTACAGCCGGGAGGAATATTACGCCTCATACGACATGGAGGGGGCGGACGAGCTTGAGCGTGCGCGGAGGTTTCTGGTGCGGTGCTGGATGGCGCGTTCAGGCAGGACATATGGGAGTAGCGGTTGGAGAAATAGATACAACAAGATTGGGACTGATCCAATAAAGCAATGGAATGAGTTGCCGGTGAAGATTAAAGAGATTGCGGAACGTCTAAAAAGTGTCCAGATCGAACAACAACCTGCAGTTGAATTAATCCATCGTTACAATCGCGATGACGTGCTGATATACGCCGACCCGCCATATGTACTCGCAACACGTAGTGGCCGCATGTATCGGCACGAAATGACCGACGCCGACCACACCGAGTTACTCGAAGCGTTGGACGCCCATCCGGGGCCGGTACTTCTGAGCGGATACGATAATCCGCTATATAACGAACGACTGAAACATTGGCGACGTGATACGAAACAGGTGAAGGCCGAGGGTGGTAAGATTCGGGAGAATCGGACTGAGGTGCTATGGATGAACCCGGTTGCGGCGGAATCGTTCGGGCAGAAAACGCTATTTTGAGAGGAGGGGAAGGGGATGCCGTGGGTTCAAATTCAGAAGGCTGACTGGCGAGCTTTACGACTGGCCGACCGTCATTATACCCGCCAAAAACCAGGGACGTCGCAATTTACGCGACCCGGGCGCAATCTTGTCCTCCTGACCGATGACGAACGTGCGCTGTGGGTGACATGGCACGGCATCCGCGACGACGGCTGGGACGCATGGGAATGCACGTTGTTCCGGAATGAGGGCGATTATCTTTCCTCGCACCTTATCGTGTTGGCGCTTGGCATCACACGGCATCTATGGGGTGATCCGCCACCTGATGGACTCATCACTTACGTTGGCGAGCATTTACGCGGTGGATGCTTCCATGCGGCTGGATTCCGGAAGGCTGGTAAAAGCAAAAGCGGTAAAACTCTGTTGCAGCTTGCGCCGGATCGTTTCCCGCCGCCGTTGGAACCAGCTGAAGAAGGGCTTTTCAGGCATGAAATGATCGTGATTTGAGGGAGGGAAAAGGGATGAAATGCCCATATTGCAAAGAAGAAACGGACACTTTGTACAATAACCCATTTACGGTGATCGACATTCGCACGGGAGAAGAAAAGAAAGACGTAATGTGTCGCGAATGCCTGACGTTCACGCTTCAAGAAATGTCGCCGTTGGTGAAAGGAGCGGCGGAAGATGCCTAAATTTCGCAAAAAGCCGGTTGTCGTTGAGGCACATCAACACAAAGCCGACGATACGAAAGCAACAGCAGAATGGATTGAGAAAGTCAGCGGAAAATCGTGGTGCGAAGTGTTGCTATTCGATGTGCAAGGACGAGCGGTCATAAAGACGCTCGAAGGTACCATGATAGGCGATGACGGGGATTACATCATTCGAGGTGTGAACGGCGAGTTTTACCCGTGCAAGCCGGACATCTTCGAGAAGACGTATGAGCCGGTTGCGGACGAATCCACCGTCTATGGCAACGACTGCCGGGACGGGGAATGTGAGTGATGAAAGGAGCGAACACAAATGAGATTCCCGATCATCAAAGTCCGTGACAAATTGACGGGGCGCGAACACGTCGTTGGTACGGACAGCCACGACACCTTGTTCATTGACAAAGAAACCGGCGGCATCCACTATTACAATCTTCAAAACGGAGAAGGCACGCGCGGAGACTATGAATTCGTCGGAGTAGACACCGAATATGATCCCGATCCGCAAATTGAATTTGTTACCTTCGACAAGCTGATCGAACTCTATAAGCAAAACATCGCCATGTCGTGCGAACAAGAACGGGAAATACGCGACATGCTGAAAAAGTTTATTGAGAAGCAGCGAAAGAAAAACCGCCTTGATGAGGACGAAGGAGAGATACAGCACACGGGCGGACATTACAGGTATTGAGAAAGGAGTGAACGCCAATGAGTGAATATCAAACCGAAGTCCAGCGTCTGCGGGCGGCGTTGCACAAAATTACACAAATTTATGACGACCCTAACCTGCACGATTTAATTGCATGCCATGAGATGAATAGAGTAGCGAAAGAAGCCCTATCCACCACAACCGAACCGACCAATGCGGCGAAGGTGGAACGGTTTGAATGCCCGTGTTGCGGATGTGAGATCAGCATTAAACCTAAAACCGAACTGCTGAAAGGAGACGGGAACGCATGATACGGTTGACCAAAAGCGGAAATGGCGAACCCGTCTATGTTTCCCCCGAACTGATTGTAAGCGCCGAAATAGTGGATGACGTGACGATGCTGAATGTGCGAAGTGACCGCATATTTGTCACCGAATCCCCCGAAGAAGTCGCCCGCAAAGTTCTGGAGTGGCGGTTGGCGATGATCGACTATCATCACGAGATTCCCTCCGTCAAAACAAAAGCGATGGCGGAGCTTGCAAAGCTCGCCGGATTGGAGGAACCGAACCATGACGCGGGATGAGATATTGGCGATGGAGCCGGGCCGGGAGCTGGATGCACTGGTAGAGACCGTCGTGATGAAGAGGTTCGCCTCCACCGGGGAACACGGGGGGTTGGACCTATCCAGCTCCCCGATCTCGGAATGTCGCAGCTGCATGGGAAGTGGTTGAAAAACTGCGCGATGATTATAACACGCAGATCGATATCTTTGTGGAGGATAGCTCTTACATCGTGTTTTGGGAAAACAAATGGGTTGAATCCGAATCTATCGCCGAAGCCATCTGCAAAGCCGCCCTGCTGGCGGTGATGGATGGGGAGGATGATACGAATTGAAATTCTTGCGTGAAGGCTGGAACGAGTACAAAAAGTACGCAATTCCAAAAACGAAGAACGATTGGATTCAGTTTGCGATTATAGCAAGCATTCTTTTGACTGCGAACTATATCTTCAGCAAATAGGAGGATGAACATGAACGCGATTGATCGGAAAAGGCTTGTTCAGCGTCTAGAACGAGACGCAGACGCCGAAGCGTGGGCAGACGAGTTCCTTTATAAGCATCCGAAGTTTATTGCTGGGATCGTATATTACGCTAACAGAATGCTGGAGGAAATTGAATCCGGCGCCTTCGACATCAAACCGCATGAAGGAAGAACCGGGCAACCTCTACGGGTTCCTGGTGAACCTGAATGGGAGGATGAAACCCATGACTGACCGCGAAGCAGAAATCATGAGAAATATCGCAAAGGCCGCAAAATCGGTCAGAAACCAATGGTTATCGACTATGGATTACCCGATACCCGTGTCCGAGCCGCTACAAAGGTTATTCTCCGCTGTCATTGAGTTGGAAGAGTATGAGAAAGGGGTCAAAACCCATGACTGACACCGAAAAGAAGATAGCGGAGATTCGGGAGGCGTTGGAGAAGGCGACGCCGGAACCGCTATTCATGCCTACAAGAAGATGCGAAACATTCTCAAAGAAATCGGGGTGACGGTGGAATGACAAAAGTCTGTAAACGACACGCGGACAACCCTGTGATGATTTACCACCAATGCGTTGGATGCGAATTGGAATGGTTCCGCGAAGAACTGGAACAAAAACAACAGGAGATTGAGCGGTTGGAACAGGAGCGTGACAAGTTGATCGAGGGGTTGCGGTGGTATGCGGATTCTCGCAATTGGGCTGGAGATGTATTCGCGCCGCCTGAAGGAATTCCGCCTGAAGTAGATGACGGTGGCCAACGCGCCCGCAACATTCTCAAAGAAATTGGGGTGACGGTGGAATGATATGGCTTCACAACTGCCCAAGAACCGACGACAACTACGGCCCGCAGGTAGTTGAGAAGGGGAAACAGTGTCCGTTTTGTGGATTGATGGAGGAAGATGTGCACATCGGCGACCGGATTGAAGAGAAATGCCCGAGGCAACCGCTGCCGGAACCGCCGAAGGAGGAATGAACCGTGAATCAATGGCAACCAATTGAAAGGCGAAGCATTGGATGCCGTTGTCTGAATTGCCGAAGAGGAATAAACCGTTCGATGCATCCTAAAAGAGAAAAATCCCCTGCATCCGCACCATGCAGGGGATAAAGCCCGAAAATATGTTCCTACTGCCATTATACCATGAAAGGGGCAGGGGGAACAATGACAAAACAAGAAGTGGAGCAAATCCTCAAAGACTATCACTGGATGGTAAGAGAAATAAACCGCCTTTTGAGCCTCCTGGGAGACGCAGGAGAGCGAATTGTGATCAACTATGAGGGATTGGACATGCCAAAGCCAAAAGGCCTTAGAAGCGATCCTGTAGCTTTTGAGGCGATCCGCAGAGAAAAAGACCACCGCAAACTGAAACGGTACATGGAAAAGGTGAAGTTTGTCCAAGATCGACTTGACTGGATCCAAGACGAACGAGAGAGAACCATTTTGGACTGCATGCTTGACGGAATGACTGTATCAGCCATTGCCAATCATATGGGATGCACCAGAAAAACGGTTCGGGCTGTGCGGGAAAGCATCATACGGAAGTTCCTTGCTCAAGAAAAAGCCCCGGCTTAATTAGCCGGGGCTTCGTTCAGTTCTCCGAATTTTCTGCCGGTTAGATCAATTCTCCGCAATCTTGAACACTTCCTTGATGCCCTCACGAACATTCATGTTGCGGTATTTTTCGTTGTGCCAATACCGCTCGCAGGCATCAACTATGGCCATACATGTGATTTCGTCGAGGGTGGACAATTTTTCTTTGAGCGCCTTTCCGTCCACCCCCCATTTCTCATCAAGAGCATCAAGATCAATGGCGTCTTCGACGCCGAAAGAGAACATCAGCGCGGTCCTGTTATCGTGGAGCGTGCCGTTCAGCGCGTCCACGATCAGGCAGGCTTCTTCCACGGTGAGATCGAGCCTGCGCAGCGCACGGTCGTACAGGAAGTACAGACGGCCCAGATCACGGTTGATCGTGGGTGCGCGCTGGCCGCGTTCGGCCAGCGCATCGAGGATTTCAGGTTGCAGGTTGACACTAACGGATTTGGTTGCCATGGTTATTCCTCCTTCTTTTGCTCTCGCAAATAATATTCATGGTAATATTCTTGGCATCTCCGGCAGTATTTCGGCGTCCATCCACGAATCGGAAGCGGTTCGATCCGTTCCTTTCCGCAGCGGGGGCAGACCCCGAATGCTTCGCGCAACTCTCGGATACGCTTTGCTTTTCCTCGTCTTACTTCTCTGATGCGCGGCCAGTATTTGCGGATCATGCGCCGGTTATGCTCTTTCCCGCACTCCGGCGAGCATGTGACCCGTTTCGTGCCCCCGTGCTCAAACATTTTTCCGCAAACGACACAGACCCGAAGCGGATCAATCCGGCGGCGTTCATACCGAGCGGGATTGATCCGGTCTTTATTCTCATGGTAAAACGTCAGCGACGTGACGCGGTCATATTCCGCCGCGTGGATCGGCTGGCATTCGGGACAAAATCGCTGGTTTGGCCCCTCTACAGTGTAATCCTTACCGCAACGCTCGCATTTGTCGATGCTGCCGAGCGGGCGGATGTCGCCGGTTTTCTTCCGGCGTTTGTAGTCGCGCCAGCTCGCGCGCTGGCGCTCAACCCGGCACTCCGGGCAATAATACGCACGCGGGCCGCCCTCAAAGGAGCGGTTGCACGTGCGACAGATGCGCTTCTGGATCATCGTCCGAACGCCTCGTCAAGTGCCGCGTTGATGGCTGCCGGCTGGTCTTCCAAGTCGTAGTCACCAACGCTGTTGACGACTTCGTACACGGTTTCGGTGCCATATTCCTCGGCCAACTCCGAGATGCGGTTTTCCAATGCCTGGTGGTCAGCCAACACCCGGCGCCACCACTCGAACGTTTCCGGGGTGCATTCGTAGGCGTCGGCGTCTTCGTTGTACACGAACTGCCCGTCGACGAATCCGCCGTAGTTGCCGATGATGTCAGCGGCGCAGTTGGTGCCGCTCTTCGGGTCGATCATCTCCAAAACCTCGGTTTTTCCGTTGACGAGTACACGCATCACAATCATCCTCCTTTGGGTATTTCCTGCTTCAGCAGGTTGAGCGGAGGCCGCTTGGTGCGGCCGCGCCGGGATTCTCGGCGCTCTCCCTAGCCCTGCGTTTATTCGGGGATGTAGATCGTGTTGCCCATCCCGTCTTCCCAGCCGTTGACGTCCTCTCCGGCGTCCAGTGCTTCGATGATCCGCTGCATGTCTTCCAGGTCGGCCGGCGTGATCGTGGCGATCACTTCGCCGTCCTTCACCACGTCGAACTCGTGCAGGTCGTGGTCGAACAGCTTTTCCTCCACTCGGTAACCCTTGCGTTCCCAAACCCGCATGCTATGTACCTCCTCCATGAATATTTGCGGCTATCCCGCGACCATCGCCGCGCGGGATCATCTCAGACGCATCCTACGGCCGTTTATGCACGGCGCGCATATACGCGATGACTCCGAGGTAAACTGGTAAAAACCAGAACCGCACTTCTCGCACTTGATGAATATGAGTCCGAGCTTCCGAAGACTGCGGCTCAGACCGTATTCTTTCACCATGAGTGATCATCTCCTCTTTTGCCATCGATTGCGGCTTCCCGCGACCATCGGGGCCGTAGCCCCTAGGTTTCGTCCGTCCGCTCGGACTCGTCAGGCGGGCTAAATTTCGTCATACGGGAAAACCAGTCTGTCCGTGTCAATGCCAATTTTTTGGGCAAGCTCGATGATTGAAGCTTTCAAGTTGTCATAGGATGCGGTTTCGTCGTCCAAAGTGGGGTTTTCCATTTCCGCGTACAGGTGGTATTTGCCACCAACGCGGAGCAGATCGGAGGCGGTGCCGTCGCCGAATACCGGACCCTCAAAACCGTCTTCCGGGAGATCGTCCCAATCGAGGGGATCGGAGATCAAATAATCCACCTCGATGGGCTGTCTGCCGTGTCCCAGGTAATTCGATTCCCCGGCGTAGTAGTGAACCCTAACTTTCTTCATTTCGATCATCCTTTCAGCCCGCCGCCCTTTTGTCGGCTGTCGGCTTTGGTTGTCTACATAGTACCACGGCCGCAACACGATGTCAATACGAACATAATACGAACAAAATGTTAAGAATGTGTGAACGAACCCGGAAAAGAAAGCCGAAATTTTTTGAGCCCCTAAACGCGCTGGCCAGCACGTGCGTATGCGGGGATGGTCCCAAGGATTGTGTCTCTAAGTATCCAAAATGACCAGAATGACCACAATTTGCGGGATTGGAAGAATTGTAGTAGATTAAGTACAAGAGAAATAATGCATGGACGAGTGCGCGAGGGTCGCCGATTGGCGGCCTTTTTTGCGTGGGAAACGCCCGAAAACGGCAGGTGGGGGCAGGGCGATGAGAAAAAAGTACACGGCATGGACGCCGGCGGAAACCGAAGAATTGAAAAGGCTTATGCGCGAGGAACCGCAACAAACGTATGATTTTTATGCGCGGAAGCTGGAAATGAAATTCGGCCGGCCGTACACCGTGGAGAGCATACGGAAGAAAATCAAACGAATGAACGTCACCTATATCGATCAGAAAAACGCCGAGGAAAAGGATGTAGGAGAACTTCTGGAAATCCTCATCCGGGCGCAAAAGAAGCTCCAGGACTTCGACGATCGGCAGACGGAAGTCACGATCACCATCGATGACGATCGGCCAATTGGGATCGTCTTCTCCGGGGACTGGCACATCGGAGGATTGTACACGGACCATGAGATGATGTTGGAAGATTTCCGTACATTCCGGGACACGGATGGGCTATACGTCGTGGGGATGGGCGACTATGTTGACAACTACATCACCCGGTCGCATGCGGGCGGGATGTTCGAGCAGATTATCAACCCGGACCGGCAAAGAGACATATGCGAACATCTGATCGATGAATATCTTTCCGGCCGACTTCTTGTACTGCTGAAAGGCAATCACGACAATTGGGAGATAAAGGAAACCGGCGAAGACTTCGTGAAGCACATCGCGCGAAAAGCCGGCGTGCCATATCTTTGGTATGGCGGGGAGATCAGACTGAATCTTTCGGGCGCGGAATACAAAATCCACGCCCATCATTCTTATCGCTACAACTCCAGTTTGAATACGACCAACAGCCAGCGAAACCTTTTCAGTTCGACGCATGCGGACATCATCGCGCTGGGGCACATCCATACGAATGAGATTCACGCAAAAAGCGCCGGGAATATGGACACGGTCTGGATGCGGACCGGAAGTTACAAAATCACCGACGACTACAGCCAGTGGATTGGCGGGCTGAGATCAGACGCCAGAAGTCCAATGGCTGTTTTGTTTCCGGGGCAAAAGAAGATCGTGCCTTTCCGGGATTATCGGGACGGAATCGACTACCTGCTGTTGAAACGGGGTGAAACGCATGCATCGGCGTGAAGCCGTCATCCCGGGGGTTGGGCCGAATACCCCGACGGTTGTAAACGAGGCGGGCGGGAAACAATCACGGGTTCATTATCGCTTCGACCTGGTTGATCCTCACGCCATGTTCGAGATGTGCCGGGTGCTGCGGGAAGGCGCGGAGAAATACGGCGAGGAAAACTGGCGGAAGGTTTCTGTCAGAGATCATCTGAACCACCTACTCATTCACGTATATGCGTACCTGGCTGGAGACAGGCAGGACGACCATCTTTCGCACGCGTTTTGCCGCGCGATGATGGCACTTGCAGTCGAACGAGAGGGGAGTATGGACGAATGAAGAACCAATTCGCGGGATGGATTTCCCGAAAGTACGGAATCGCATGGGTCGTGAACGCGTGGCGAAAGGACAAGCGGACCGGATGGGTCCGAGAATGAGGGTGAGATCATGCCGCGCAGAAAAGATGGCGAAAATGGCTGCCGAAGGACGAAGGCGGGTGAAGAAGTGATATGGCTAAAGTCGTGAAACTTCCAACGCCGCAAGATAGCGTTATTGATCCGCTTGAAATCATTACGGAAAAGGCGAGAAACGGCGAAATCGCCTCCTTCGTATTTGCGGCAAAAGTTCATGACGGTTCGATTGTGACTGCGTGGGGAAATACGGACGTTTTTGGGAGAAATGAACTTGTATCGCATCTGCAAATGAAAGTTTTTTATGACGCGATAGAAGAAAACCTCGTTTGATTGGTGGTGGTTAACATGCCTCTCAAACGCAGAAAATCACAAAAAGTCATCAGCGAAAACATCCGAAAGTTGCGGAGCGAAGGCTATCCGCAGAAACAAGCGGTGGCGATTGCCCTTCAGAAGGCCGGAAAGTCGAAAAAGAAGGGGAAACGGCGATGAAAAAGCAGATCATCGTTGAAATTGATGTTGTGAGCGGGGATATTTCTTTCCATAATCCCGACGAAATGAACGTCTTTGAGATTCTCGGTGCGCTTGAATTTGTAAAAGCGTTGGTATTCCAAGAAATAAGCGAGGAAAATTGACGCGGCGCGCTGGTGTCAGGAAAGATGAAAGAAGGTGATGCTATGCCAGCCGGTCGGCCGAGCAAGTACAAGCCTGAATACGCCGAGCAAGCGTACAAGTTAGCGCTTTTGGGCGCCACAGACAAGGAAATGGCCGATTTTTTCGGAGTAAGCGAGCAGACGTTGAATGCGTGGAAGCAGCAGCACCCGAAATTTTTTGAATCCCTAAGCGAAGGGAAGATCATTGCGGACGCAAAGGTAGCCCAGCGGTTGTATACACGCGCCATCGGGTACAAAGTGGAGGAAGAAACCTATGAAGACGGCGTGTTGAAAAAAACGGTCGTGAAGGAAGTCGTGCCCGACGTAACGGCTGCAATCTTCTGGCTCAAAAACCGCCAGCGCGACAAGTGGCGGGACAAGCACGAGATCGACGCGACGCTAAACCCGGGAGATTTGACCCCCGAGCAAGCAGAAGCTTTGCTGAGGGGGTATTTTGATGGCCAGAAATGACCGTCGCACGGTACAGACGAACCTCGTATGCGACGAATGCGGCTTTGTGCAGACCATCCGGCGCATCATTGGCAGACAGCGTCCAGACGGGCATACGAAGCATCTGTGGTGCATCCGGTGTCGAAAAAGAACGTCTCACACGGAAATAAAGGCAGAATGGAGGTTGAGGGAGTTGACCCGGGCATGAACGCATACGAAAAGTGGGAAAAAGAATTGGCCCGGGCGTCGCCGGAAAGGCGAAAAATACTGCTTGCCAAGCTGGCGAAATATGTCCAGGCCGAAAAGGCGAAAAGATCGGCATTCGATGCAGGGAGCGCTTATGAATGGATCGTCCGAAACGGGTTTGTGAATGAGAAGGGCGACCGAATGGAGTTTTCGGACCGGTCGTTCCTGGTTGAGCCACTTAGGGACGAATCCAAACAGCTGGCCGTGATCAAGTGCAGTCAGATCGGGTTTTCGACCATCAGCATTTTCAAGACCATCTTCCATGCCGTGAAATACGGTCACAATGTGATTTACACGTTGCCGACCGACACGGACACGAAGGATTTTGCTAAAGCCAAGACTGATTTGATCGTCGCCAACAACCCAACCATCCGTGATTTCATGCAGGACGACAGCCTGCAAGTGAAGTCTTTTCGCACATTGGACGGGGACCGTGTAGGATTCTGGTTCATGCGCGGGACCTACGGTCAATCCGCAGCGATCATGCAGACGGCGGACATCTTGATAAAGGACGAATTCGACCGCTCGAACCAGCCCGTGCTGAACCAGTATAAATCTCGGATCACGGCTAGCGCATACGGCGCGGAATGGGAGTTCAGCAACCCGTCGTTTCCCGGTTTCGGCGTGGACTACACGTGGACACTTTCCGATCAAAAGCACTACATCTACTGGTGCCCAGAGTGTGGACACGCTAGCTATATCACATACGAGCCGGAGAGTTTCGACGGCGGGAATACACACCATGTGTGCAAAGAGCGCCAGGAATACGTTTGCGGTTCGTGTGAAGCCGTATTAGACCGCCGCCGGGCCGAAAAGGAATGGGTGAAGAAGTACACCGATGACAAATATGGCATCTCGGGATACTGGATCAGCCAAATGATGGCGCCGTGGATTTCGGCGGCGTACCTCATCCGGCAGGAGAAAATGACCCGACCCGACGTGTGGGCGAACTTCTTTTTGGGTCGGCCGTACGCGAGTGGTTCGAACACATTAGACCCGTCGAACATCGTGAAAAACATTCAGTACGACGAAAACGGCTATGTGATGAAAAATCCGGGAAAATATCGCGTATTGGGCGTGGACGTAGGCGGAACCATCGACCGGCCGCATTTCTACTGCGTGAAGGGCACAGAATGCGGCATCGACGAGATCACGAAGATTCACGGCGAAGACTCGCTGCACAACTACATGCGAATGCAAAACATCTCAATGTGCGTCATTGACAATGCGCCGTACCCGGAGATCGGCGTTCGTCTTGCGAATGCGTTCCCCGGGAAAGTCTGGCGGTGCGTTTTCGATTACAACGAAAAACGCAGGGCAATTTACGAAACGGATTACAAGACGCGCATCGTAAATGTCCATCGGACCAGACTGTTCGACCGCACCGTGGATGGGTATATCACGGGCGAAAGAAAAGTCTACATCGACGGCATGGAACCGTCATTGACGGCGACGGATGGAGAAAGTTTGGTCAAACACTGGAGAGCACAGCGCAAGGTTGGCACGTCTGGCGAAACCCGGGCGACTGATGCAGACAATAAAGACTTGAAGTTCGATCGCATGGGGCAAGCGATCCCCATGTGGATCAACGACGGGCCGGATCACTTCAGCTTGGCTGACGTGTATAACCAATTGGCCCAACTAATCGTGATGAAGTTCGCGGAAGGGGTGACATGATTGGCGGAAAAACTGACTCCAGAAGTCGAGCAGAAGCTGCGCGAACGGTTCAACCGAGATTTCGAGACAGCAAAGAAATTCAACGAGCCGATTCATCAGCGCATGGACCATGATTACGAAATGTACCGGAACCGTTGGAAAGGCGACACGGACTTCCGCGTATCGAAGTTCTTTTCATACGTCGAAACGGTGGTCCCGTTCATGGTCAACAATCGGGTGCGCGGTTATGTGAAGGCGGAGTTTCCCGAATATGTGAAGCACGCCGAGGGCATGACGTACATCCTCGACCACACCTTCGACGTGAATAACTGGGACTACATGGCCCAGCGGATCGCCAAAATGGCGGAAATCTACCGCTACGCGCTGGCGTACACCGGCTATGACCCGAACGCCTACAACGGAACGGGGAAACTGTGCATTACCGAAGTTAACCCTCGATGGTGCTACGTGGACCCGGCCGTAACGGATTTGCAGGATTCCTCGTTCTTTATCTACGTCGAGCCGATGCGGCTCACCAAAGCCATCAAGAAGCACCCAGGCAAGGCCAAAGAAATCAAAGAGAGCGTGGCAAAGAAAAAAGGGAGCATGCAGGGTGATTCGCGTCCGTGGTTCCAATCGTGGTTCCGGGCCGTGAAAAACTTCATGCGGTTCAACTTTGAGCAGCACAAAGCCCAGGGCGACACGTTCCCGCTCATGCCGGAGATCGATGAAGCTGAAAAACGCGCCGAGGCTGTCGCGTACATCCACTACTGGTACAGGGATGACGACGACAAATGGCGCGTTTCGTTTTGGGCGGATGACGTGCTGCTGGAGGACCGGCCGAATCCGTTCTGGCACGGGAAACTTCCCTATGCGGCGTATGTTCCGAACGAAGACATTCTCTCGGCCGTCGGGGTTCCGATTGGCGAGCACATTGAGAATCTCAACTGGGAATTCAACGTGCTCATGAACGAGATCATTCGGAACGTTGAGTTGGCCAACGACCCGCCGATCCTCCGCAACACCGCCTACGGCAATATTCAGGATAAAAACGCATTGGTGGAACCGCGGAAATGGAACGGGGTTATCGACGTGAACAACCCCGACATGGTGCCCCTCAACGCGATTGTGGACGTTCTGGCGGTGCCTCAGGTTCCCCCGGCGGCGTTCCGGCTAAAGGAACTCTTTGACCAAATCGAGGACCAGCTGTTGGGAACAAACGACACCATGCGGGGGATTGGGGATGCTTCCTCCGGCCGGGAAGTGCAACTCAAGCAAGAAGCGGCCTACACGCGGATCAAAACCAAACTGGACAACTTCGAAAAGTTCGTCAAGCAACTCAGCGAAATGATCATCGTCAACGCGATGCAGTTCATTGACACCACCCGGCCGTTCCGCGTGAAGGGCGACTATCGCCAATATATGACCGCTCAAGAGGGCGAGCTGCCGTTCACGGTGGAGCCGATCCGGGTAGGAATGGACGAGGCGGGACAACCCATCTACGACAGGAAAGAATTTTTCCTGTTCGCCAACCCGAACGAATGGACAAAACTGGACGATGGCGACCCGACGAACGACGATCAGCCGGCCCAATCGGACGAGAAGTCCGAGGGGAAAGTAAAAGAGGCGTTCCGTATTCTTCAATTTGTGGTGGAGATCGAGGCCGGGTCTTCGCTTCCGATGTCTCGTGCGGCGCGGCGGGAAGATGCGCTTCTGCTGTTCCAGGCTGGAGCCATCGACCAGCAAGCCCTCTTGGAAGCATTCGAATATCCGAACGCCGAGGAAATCATGCGCCGCATGGGAGAAGTCGCAAGAGCGCAACAAGAAGCCCAAGCGCAAGTAGAACAATCCAAGGTACAGTCTCAAGCACAACTCAAGCAGATGGAACTCCAGCAGAAAGCGCAGATTGAACAAGCCAAACTCATGACACAAGCCCAAATCAAAGGAATGGAGGTACAGGCGAAAGTCGCCGAAAAGATGGCCAATCAACCAATCCAACCGACTCAGGCGAGTGGTCAATACCCGGATATCGCATCCCGGCTTGACCAGATTCGTCAGATTGTTCCGGAACTGGCTAACGCCACCGACGAGCAGATTCTGGAACTGATCGCAAGGATTCCGATTCAACAGCAAGTTTAAATCGGGCCGTCCGTGAGACTCGGGCGGCCCATCTCATTCCAACACCCCGAAAGGGACTGGAGGTATTTTCATGTTCAAACTTCATCCGTTCTTCCAACTTGACGGCGCGGACGGTGGTTGGGACGGTGTTTTCGACTCTCCCGCGCCAGCCGAAGACGAGCAACCCGTCGTGGACTCCGAGGCGACCGAGGAAGAACAGCCCGAACCAGCTGTTGAGGAAGTCCAAGAGGACCAATCCGAAGACAGCGCGGAGCCGGAAGAACCCGGCGAATCCGAGGGCGAAGAAAAGCCCGAGGAAAATGGCCTTTCGGATGATACCCAGATCGACATGGGTGATGGCCAGCTCATGACGCTCGGGGAACTGAAGAAAGGCTATCTTCGGCAGAGTGACTACACGCGCAAAACGCAAGCACTCGCCGAGGAACGAAAGGCGTTCGAGGCCGAGCGCAATGCACTGGCGCCGGTGAAACAACTCAGCGACTTCCTGGCGGCCAACCCGTATGTTCGGGAACAAGTCCAGCGGTTCATCCGGGAATTCTCGCAGACGGGGAGGATCCCCATTGAGGAAGCGCTGCAAGACGCTGTGTACGGCCAGTACATCAACGCGCTCATGGCCCAGAACGAACAACTCCGCAAGGAGTTGGAAACCGTGCGTGCCCAGTTGGGAGAGGTTCAGTTCACCGGAACCATGAGGGAACTGAAAGCCCAACTCAAGGCGGAGTACGGGGATTTGGCGACGGATGAGTATCTGGCGTCCCTTGAAGAACGCGCCAAGACGGAAAACATTCCCTTGAACGTTCTGAAAGAGATTGCGGACGCCCATCTCGCCAAAGAAAAACTCGCCCGTGAGCAAAAAGCACGGGCAAAAGCCGCCAAACAGGCGGAAGCCAAAACTTATCAAAAATTGCGGGAGAAGGCGGACTCGCTTCCCTCTCAGCCCCAGAGACCGGGGCAAGTCCCCAAAAAAATGGGGCCGGATGACCCCTACAAGCCTTGGGACTGGGATGATGTGTTCAGCTAATTCTCCCGCGCAGGGAGGATTGAACGAAAGTGGCACTTGACTTCGACAAATATCTTGCGTCGTGGTTGCCGAAGATTTCGAACAAAGTCTACGATAACATCGCCAAGTCCAGCCCGACGCTCTACATGTTCCTGAAGGACAGGAAGAAATGGAACGACGGCGAGGGTGGGGACATCTTCCAGCCCCACATCAAGTACAAGCACGCAACGAACCGCGGCTCGTTCAAGGGTTATGATACCCTGGACATCACGCCGCAAGACACGCGCACGTCCGCAGAATTCCGGCTGAAACAATACTACGCGTCGATCGTGTTCAATGATTACGAACGCGCGGCCGATCGCGGGGAACTGGCGGTCCAAAAGGTGATCAAGCAAGCCTACGACGACGCGCAAGCCACGCTGCGCGACCTGCTGGCTTCGCACATCTTCGGCGGCAACACCAATCCCAAAGACATCGACGGTCTGGCGGCGGCCGTGGACGACGGCTCCGACTACGCGGTGTACGGAAACATCGACCGCACCACGGAAACGTGGTGGAAAGCCCACGTCAAGGACAACCAAACGCTTTCGGTTTCCCTGATGCGGGAAATGTTCACCAAGTGCGCTCGTGGAAACATGGAAAACCGGCCGGACTTCATCGTGTGCGACCTGGCGACGTGGAACGCCTATGCAGAACTGGTGGATGGCAAAACGACGATTCAGCAACCCCTCGGCAAGATCGGCGAGGAGTTTGCGAACCTCGGTTTTGTCCAAATCAGCTTCATGGGCGTTCCGGTGGTGTACGACGAATACTGCCCGCCGAACACGATGTACTTCCTGAACTCCAAAACCGTTGCGCTGTACACGGACCCCGGCACGAACTTCCGCACGACGGAACTGACCAAGCCGGCCAACATGGTGGCGAAGATCGGCCAACTGCTGTGGTACGGCAACCTGGTCTGCACGGAACCGCGGGCGAACGCGAAACTGACCAATCTGCAATTCGCGTCGTCCACGTAATGTGGGCGGCCTAACTCTCTTGCAAGGAGGATAGACCATGGCACGACTTGGTTCTCCCGACCTGAACAAAACGTACAATACCGGTGCGCTGCCGGACACTAAAGGTGGCGGAAAGGTTCTGGCCGTTGAGATTGTGTCCGCCGATCCGACGCTCGTTTCCGGGCAGCCCCGAGTGTGGTTCAACACGACCGATAACAAGCTGAAAATCTCGCCGGACGGTGTGAATACCAAATCGGTACAACTTTCATAAAGCCGAACACCCCTTTCTGGGACTCGGGCCGCTTCTCGTCATGAGGGGCGGCCCTTTTCCCATATGGAGGACAAATGGAACTTCTTATTTTGGGCAAGGGTCCATCGAAAGCCAACGCACCGACTGATTTTGAAGGCGAAGTGTGGGGGCTGAACGATTTACACTCAAACCTCGCCTTTACCAGGTGGTTCGAACTACACCCGCCGGGCAGATGGGACGCGAAATTCCTTAGGGAGAAAGATATCCCGGTTTACATGCAGCAACATTATCCAGAAGTCCCCAAGAGCATCCCTTATCCGTTGGACAAAATCACGCGGAAATACGGAAGATACTTCACCAATTCTATTAGCTACATGCTGGCGTTGGCGCTGGATGAAGGGTTCAAAACCATTCTTCTGTACGGTGCGGATTTTCTGACCAACACCGAATACTACCACCAGAAAGGATCGGTGGAGTATTTTCTCGGGGTTGCAAGAGCCATGGGGGTTGATGTGTTTATTCACCCGAGATCAAACCTCTTGAAAGCAAAACTTTACGGATACGAGGTGTGAGGAATGGATTTGGGCAAGAACGTTCGTGTATATTCAGACAACCCGATTCTCGCCAAATGGGACGGGAACCAATATCGTCTCGGCAAAGACCCGGTGGAAGTCAAACTTGGGGTGGCGCTTCACTGGCAAGAACGCCACAGGGGAATCCGAATCGAAGATATCCCGCCGGAAGTCATCGAACAAAGGATCCCTCAAAATCCGTTGGAAGACGCCGGCCGAGGAGAAGCGTTCCCCGAACTCAAAAAGAAGAAGCGCAAATCCTGAGTGACAGGGGGTGATTGCGATCGCATCCACAATCAATGAACTGATCGCCCGCGGGAAGGCGCAAAACGAATACAACAACTCCGGCATCCGTTCCGATGCCCAATGGGTGGACTTTTTCAACGAGGCCCTGCGGGATCTTGTAGATGATCTCCGTATTGAAAAAACCGGGCAAATCTCGTTCGACCCTGCTCAAAGAGAATACGATTTGCCACCCGACTTTTACTCCCTCGTTCTGTTGAACGACGAGCACGGGTGTCGGGTTTTCAAACGTCGGTATTACGATCAAAGAATCCCCTCGGGATATTGGATTTTCAACCGGGGTGACAAGCACGTTATTGACCTGTATCAGTACATGGCGCCCATGACCTTCACGTTTGTTTATCAAGCCTATCCAGAACCGCTGGTGTTGGCAAACCTGAACACCCAACGACCGCAGGTTCCGAGTGTGGGCGAAAAGGCGCTCATCTACTACGCCATTGCTAAGGCTTTGAGAAACAACAACGAAGTTGGCCAGGCACAAGATGTCGAAAGACTGTACGAACTTGAACGGACCAAAATCAGAAACGCTGTTGCGAGAGGAGTGAATTGAGTGGGACGGATGGACATTGGCGGGACGGCCGTAACGGAAATCGAAATCCCGAATTTCCTTGGTCTGAACACGGCAGTTTCTTTTTCTGAAATCGACATCAGACAATCTCCTGACATGTTGAACATGCTTCCCGGAAAAATCGGGAGTTTGCGGCGCCGACCCGGAACCGTCCCTCTCACCGAAACCCCTCTGGGAAGCGAGATCAAAACGCTGTGCAACCTCAGAAAAGGCGGGGACAACTCTATTTTGGCGGCCAGCGGCGACACTCTGTACAAATTCGACCCTGAGGACAAAGAATGGGACGCGCAGACGATGACTGACACACTGGAGAGCGATGTCATCGACTGTGCGCAATTTCGGGACGAAAACGCCAATGAAGTGCTGATCATCGCTGATGGCGGGAAACTGAAATACTACGACGGAACGGAAGTTAAAGAAATCACTCCTGCGGGGGATGATGCAAGCCCGCTGCCGAAAAACGCCCTTGCGACGATCAACACCGATCACCCACCCATCGGATGCATCGTCCACAATAACAGGGTGGTGATTTGGGACGGGTCGGACACCATTTGGCATTCGAAGATTGGTTACTACGACTACTTCCCGGAAATCAACTACCAGCGCTTCGTTAGGGAGAACGACCGTGTTGTAACGTGTGTATCGTTTCAAGGGGCGCTGATCGTTCTCATGAGACGCCATGTTGCCGTTCTTTTCGGAGATGGGTATTCCTCCACTCCGTCAGACGGGGATTGGTCGCAGGACTTTCTTGACACGTCAGAAGGGTGCCTGAATCCACGGACTGTTGAACTGGTGACATACCCCGACGGGTCGCAGGAGATTTTTTATCTCTCCGACCGAGGAGTAATTGCAATCAACAGAATTGACACGCTGAGTCTCGACTACTCCGCGAGATACTCGACCCGCAGCGTGACGGACGATTTGATCGACTGGAGGGCTCTTGGAGTCACCAAAGACGAATGGAAAAGGGCCGTGGCAACCTTTTATGAGGGAAAATACTGGCTCATTTACCCCAAAGGATCGGAATGGAAAGGACTTGTCTTCAATACGTCTGATCGCCAATGGTATCCCATCGACGGCATTCAAGCCAACGACTTCTACCATGACGAGGACGGGTTTTACTTCGCTGGAGACGACGGACATTTGAAAACCCTTGACGAAACGTTGCACGCGGACTATCTGGATGCAGACAAAGAAACCAAGCAAGAAATCAACGCCTATTGGTACTCGAAATTGATAAACCCCAAAGTAACTGGTATGGACCACTTTTGGGACATCATCATCATCGAGGCCAGACAATTTGAAGACGAATCTTCAATCGATCTGGAAGTCAACACATACCGCGGAAAATTCCAATTGGCCGGAGCCGTGAAAACAGCCTTTCTCATTATCGGCAAAGGGAAAATCGGGGAGTCCGTCATTGCGAACCTAAACTTCACGGATCACGTCAACATGCCTCAACGGATCCGAACGTTTCTCAAGGGACAATATGCGCAGATCAAACTTTCAAACAATCGAGATGAGCCTTTCGAGATATTCGGCATTCGATACGAACTCAGAGTAAGGAGGAAAGATTGATGGCTGGTGGGCATGTAAACAGGGCGCTGCTTCAACAATACTATCAAAACCCCGGTGACACCTACGATGACGCCATGACAGAAGGGGCTTATGAAGTCCTTGCTCAACAAATCGATGACAACTGGGACGAATACGCCGCGCACAAGACGGCCCCGGAAATCGATCACCCAGACGGATCGGTGACGGGCAGAAAAATTCGCAACGGCACCATTACGGCCGACAAATTTGTTCCCGGCGCACTCACGAATGAAACGCAGAATGCGCTTAGAATCACACAGCTTGAAAATAATTTTGGTGCACACGCCGCAAAAAGCGTGACCGATGCCGGCGGTGTGCACGGGTTTCGAGTTGAAACCGGTACATTCACGCCAGTCTTGGCCGGTACGGTAACACCTGGAAACAACACATACTCCGTTCAGACTGGTCGATATGTGAAAGTAGGGAGGGTTGTTCATTTTTTTGTTCAGTTAAACCTTGCGTCCAAAGATCCCAATATGTTTGGTGCCGTAGTTATTTCTGGGCTTCCATTCACTGTTGATGGCGCAAGTGCGGCGACCATAGCATATTACCGGTTTGTTAATAGGACGACCGATCATCAACTCGGCGGACGTATTGAGGGGCCTGCCCAAATATCCTTGTGGGAAAATGGAGTAAATGTAGGCCCAAAATCGTTGAGCACTACACAAATCACTGACACGTCCCAGTTTATGGTTAGTGGAGTATATTTGACGAATCAATAAGCAAAGGAGAGGGATAACAAGTGTTTAATGAAAAAATTTTCCTTGATATGCTGACGCCCGAATCAGTCAGCGTACGCAAGCAGAAATTCGTAACGGTTGACGGAGTGGAATATCCCATCGGCGACCCGTGGCGTAGAGCCTATGTCAACTCCATTGTGGGCCGTCAACAAGTACAGGATGAAGTGCCGGAGCCGTACAAAACGGCTATTTTTGCTGTGTGGGGGAATGCGCCTACTGTAAGTGAATGACCCTCACGCCACTATCCTTCCGAAGTCTCGTATAATGAGATAAAGGAAGGTGGTTCCCGTGAAGCGGTTCATTCTGTTGGTCCTTGTTCTCATGGCGTCCTCAGCGGGCGTTGTAGCAGCGAACAACACTTTCAAAGGGCATCCCATTGTCACCGTCCAACACAACGGCCAGACGGTCAATCCAGACGGTGTGCCAGCTTATTTGGAAGACGGATATACCATGATTCCGCTCGGTCTGCTTAGGAAGATGGGTTTCAAAGTCGAGTGGGACAATGCCACCAAAACGGCTAATGTCGTAACGAAAGAAAAGAGGGTTAACCCGACTCTCACGCTGGAGCAGATCAAGTCTCACGAAGGGTTGGCGCTCATTTATGCGCTCGATGAAAAGGGGAATCGTTTAACCCGCGGGTCAGGGTTCATGCTCAATTCCAAGGGACTCTTGATTACCGCCCGTCATGTGATTGTGGAGGGCGGGAAACATAGAGACTTGGAGATCATCGTAAGGGGCAGAACATACTTTGTTCCGGCGGGCGCGACGGTGTTTGAAGATGCGGATAAGGACATCGCCGGATTGTTTCTTTACGACAAAGACCCGTTCCCCCATTTCTTCCCGGGGGAGGTTCCGAAGAAGGGCGATACGGTCTACGCGTTGGGCAGTCCGGCGGGGCAGTTCCGGGTGTTCAGAGACGGAAAAGTGCAACTCACCTACACCAACAACGGGACAAACATCATGACGGATGTGGTGGCGGAGGGAGGATTTTCTGGCGGACCGTTGCTCAACCAGAAAGGCGAAGTAGTAGGAATCATCACCGACGCCATTTTGGAACTTGGTTTCGCGTCAGCCATGAGCATTGACGATGCGATAGAAGCGTATCGGAATTTCTGAAACCAAATAATCAAAGCTCGGCTAAAGCCGGGCTTTTTTATTTGCCGAAAGGAGTGAAACAATGGCAACCAATCTGAACGTGGCCGAGATCAAACGAAAGGCTGAGGCGGGGATTCCCCTTACAAACCCCACCCCCGAAGCCATGGCGCTTTACAACCAGTACAAAAGCGCTTCTGGCAGTTCTTCTTCTAAGTCCAGCACGTCTTCGTCGTCAAACCTGAATGTGGCTGAGATTCAAAGGAAAGCGCAGCTTGGCATCCCGCTCACCAACCCTACGCCGGAAGCAACGGCTCTGTATAACCAATACAGAAGCCAATCTGCGGGGTCTACGGGGGCTTCTGCAACAAATCCTCAATCGACGAACAAAACGTTTGCACAGACTACTCAACCATCCGGGCAAACCCTTCCGTCGGGGGCTGTGATGTACGGCGGGTATCAATACGGCACCGATCCTGTAAAAGACCGCGCACTCGAACAAAACATCCAAACGTGGCGATCTGATCCCGCTGCGAAGGAAGCGGAAATCCAGCGCACGCTCAATGTCATCCGCGACCTCCAAAGCCAAGGACAGGACTACTCAGCCCAATTGAAACACCTTCGCACGACGCTGGGTTACACGGGGGACATCGACACCCCTGTTCAAGGACAAGAACCCCAGCTCCCGGATTACTCGTGGATTGTCGAAATGGTCAATAACGAGTTGGCCCAACAGCGGCAAGCCGTGGAACAAGAATTGGCCCGGCTTCAACAGGCTAACCAACTGGCCGTCCAGCAGAACAACCAATGGTTGCAAGAACAAATCGCCAACTTGGAACGGAACCGGATTCAGGCCGGGGAGGCCATTCAGCAATTCCAGAACCGCCGTGGGGGTTTCTATTCGGGCGGTCTGGACTATCAACTCGGCACGACCAACCGGGCTTTCGCAGAGGCGGCCGAGGGGATCACAAGGGACATCGCCGCGCGAAACGCGGATATCTGGAACCGAAACGCTCTTTTGGCCCAACAGGCGGCGGAAAAGTTGTCCTTGCTGGAACAACAAGTCCCGGCGAGGATTCAACAACTCATCCAAGAGCAGATGGAACGCGACCGTCAATTCGCCCTTCAAGAAGCCGGCGTAACGGGGTATTACCGCGGACAGCCCACTTTGGCACTCCAAAATCAGCAATTCAGTCAGAACCTGGCTCAACAACAATTCGACTTCAATAGGGCGGTAACGCTGGCCCAGCTTACGGGATTCCTGCCTGACGGCACACCGACGAACGCTTATCAGCAGCAAGTACTCGAAAACGAATGGCGGGTCGCAGAAAACACCGGGCGGATCACACCTTATCTGGCAAGACTCTACGGGATCCCCGAAGGAACGCCCACGCTGCAAGCCAAGCAACTCGCCATTCAACAACAACAAGCCAACACGGCCTGGTACAACGCCCAGACGGCCCGGATGCAAGAGGAACGGCTGTCGCAACCTCCGGCGCAGACCACGGACCCGAACCAAATTCAAGCCCAAATTGTCAACGGTTTGATGTCTTTCAACGACAAAGAAACGGCCCGACAATGGCTGAACGCCAATGCTGCGTATATTACGGCCAATCTCGGTTCCAGAGCGTTGGACGAGTTCTACAAGATGCTCGACACGTTCTTCCAAGACACGTCCCAATCTCAATCGAGGCTTCGCCAGCAAGCTGTGGAAGCCGCCATGAAAGACCCGCGGTGGCTTGATCCGAATCAGAACAAAGAATCGCTGATTCAGGAGTACATGCGGTACTTGGGAGGGTGAGACATGGAATTCATTTCGCCCGAAGAATTCAAAAAGGGAAAACGCGCCGGTTCGGGTGTCTCCCTCCCATCTGCCGGCGCGTTTGAGTTTGTAAGTCCAGAGGAATTCGTTGCATCCAAACCAGAACCGCAACCGACGAAAACTTACGGGTATTCCATGAATCCCCGGACTGACGCGGTACCCGCTTCTTCCGTGCTCGGGCCGTCTGAACCTACACAGCGCATTGATCCGACTTTGCCTTTGGTGGCCGACCCGCAGGCCCATGCGGCACATCCTTCTCGGCAACTTCCCGTGATCGGGCCGGTGTTGAGAGCGCTTGACCGATTCACGGAATGGACTCAACCGGCCCGGGAGGTTGCGATGCAGCTCTACACTCCCGGCGCAGGACTGTCTGCTGTGGGGCAAATGGCGGCTAGTGTCGGAACGAAAATCGCCCAAGTTGCGCCCGGTCTTGGCAGAACCATCGGCGGGAGAGTGGCCGCAGAGGCCATTCGTGAAGGCGCGGTCGGGGTTCCGGTTGCGATGGGTCAAGCCTTGGCACATGGGGCGTCCGACCGGGAAGCGCTGGAGCAAGGCGCTATCGGCGGCGCTTTGGGGGCTGTAACTGGCGGCGCTGTACCGGTAGTGGGAGAAGCGATCAGAAGAGGCGTTCAATCCGTAAGAAGCGCTCCCTCAGCCCAAATGCGGGCCGCGGTGAACGAATTGGTGCAGAACATAGAGACGCCACGGCAGGATTTCATTCCTCACCCTGCGGAAAGAATCACTCCCCAAGGGGTGACAACCCGAACGGTCCGGGAGCTGAGCGTTTTGGTTGCTCCGATCAGGGCGGAAACGGCACAGCCCATTAGAACCGACGTTCAAGCCATGGCAATGACCGTTGACGGAAGACCCTTGCTTCCCGCGGCCCGAGAAGTCGGAAGCGGTGTAAGTCGGGAAGTGGTCAAGCGGTCTGACATCATCGCAGACCTTTCCAAAGGGTTGGGCATCACCATCCGAACGGGAAGGTACAGAGAACCGGCGCATGGGATTTTCAAGGTTCGAGAAGGTGTTGTGAGAACCAAACTGACCAACGACCTTCCGGTGATCTCCCACGAAATCGGACACGCGTTGGACAAGCGATACAGGCTTTCTTCATCGCTGTTTGACGACGAACTTTTGAAACTCGGACGCACCACGTCCGGCCCGGAATACACGCGAGATCAAATCCGCAAAGAGGGCGTGGCAGAGTTTTTCAGACTGATGCTGACCGACCCCGAAGAAGCCCAGCGTTTGGCTCCGAAATTCTTCGCCCGGTACAACGAGTTGGTTTCGCCTAACGATAAAGCCGTGATCTCCGCGGCCCAACAAAGGATCCGTCAATATCTCGACCAAGACCTGATTACTCGGAGTTTCAGCGAACTCAGCGTCGGTGAAAAGGAGAAACGCAGACTTCCTTCTTTGAGTTCCATCTACACCAAGTTTGTTGACGAACTCAACCCCGTAAAAGAAAAACTCAAGGTTTTGGGCGAGAAGGGCCAACAGGTGTTTGAAGGGTTTTGGCTGCTCCGGGGCGTGTCGGGACGGGCGCGGGCTTTCCTTAGGTACGGGAGGGTGGACCAGAACTTCCAGAGGATCGGGAAAAGCTTTGACGAAATTCTGGAACCCGTCAAAGCCAACCTCGATGAGTTCAGAACCTACATCAAAGAACGTCGCGCCATTGAACTGGCCCAGCGCAACATCATGACGGGAAGCGACCTTTCCGTTGCGGATCGCCAAAGAGTGGTTCAAGCGCTGGAAGAACGATTCCCTCACTTTCGACAGGTTCAAAGGGAACTCATCGAATACCAAGACGCCATCCTTCAAGAGTTGGTGGACAGCGGGGTTCTTTCCGCGGACGATGTGAGAAGGTTCAAACAAGCCAACCAAGAGTATGTCCCGTTCTTCCGCGTCTACGAAGCCGAAGCCGGAGCAGGAGCGCACAAGGGCGGCCGCAGCACAACCAACATCGAAGGAAGCCCGGTCAAGCGAATCAAAGGTTCTGACCGGGACATCGTGGATCCATTGGAAAGCATCGTTAAAAACACCTACCAATACATCGCCATTGCCGAGCGGAACCGCGCTCTCTTGAATTTGGTCGATACGGTCACCGGCACCGATGGATTCGGGAACCTTGTCGAGAAAATTCCCGCCCCCATGAGAGCGCAGACGTTCTCTTTGGATGAATTGCGGAGTGTATTGGAAAAGGTTGGCGCAAAAGTGGATGAAATCGACACTGACGCCATCGTGTCCATCTTCCGGCCGCAGAACGTAGCACCCGGGAAGGACAACGTCATTGCGGTGTATCGGAACGGCAAGAGAGAGTTTTATCAGCTCGACCCCGACCTTTACAGGGCGGTAACGTTCGCCGACAAAGAACAGATGAACGCCATCGTAAGGGCGCTCAATTTTCCCGCAAGACTTCTCCGCAGCGGGATCGTGAATACTATGGAATTCTGGTTCAAAAACATGTTCCGGGATCAATTTGCGGCGATGGTCAATAGTCGGTACGGGTACATCCCTTACATTGACTTGATCAGGGGCATGGCGCATGTGTTGAGGAAAGACGATGTATTCCTGCAATTCCTGTCCGCGGGCGGAGCACAGGGGTTGAGACAATCCCTTGACCGAAATTATCTCCAAGCCGACCTTAGAAAAATTCTGGCCGCCAGCATTCGAGACAAGACCTTGAACGTCATCAAAAACCCTGTAGAGGCGATGCGGGCGCTTTCCGAATTGTCCGAACTCGGAACGAGGGTCGGAGAGTTTGCCCGTGGGATTAGGAAAGATTCAAGCAGGGAAGGCATCAGAAAGGCGGCATTGTCCGCGCGGGACCTCATCGACTTCGGTCGGGCAGGAACCATCGGCAAGCACATCAATAAGGTATCAGCGTTCTGGAACGCCCAAGTTCAAGGGTTGGACAGGATGATTCGAACCTTCTCCGACCCCAAACTGGCGCCCAAGGCGTTTGCCAAATCTCTTGCGGTGATCACCGGTCCTACAATATGGCTGTACGAAAAGAACAAACACGACCCCAGATACCAAGAACTCCCCCAATGGGACAAAGACCTGTTCTGGCACATTTGGATCGGTGATACACATATCCGCCTGCCGATTCCGTTTGAACTTGGGGTTGTATTCAAGGTGATTCCAGAGAGACTTGCCAGAATGATGGAAGGCGACGATGAAGCATTCAGGGGATTCGGTGAGACGGTGAGAGACACCATCCCTGTCCCGACCACCGTCCATCAAGCGTTGAGTTTCATTTCGCTGCTTGCCCCCATTGCGGAAGTCACGGCGAATCGAACATATACCGGGGCGCCAGTTGTTCCAATGTATCAGCAAAACGAACTCCCCGAAGATCAATTCGGTCCGTACACGTCGGAAGTCGCCAAACTCATCGCCCGCGGCGCCGGAAGAGTGGGGCTGGACGAAACCATCATCGGATCGCCCAGAAAGATTGACCATCTTATTTCCGGCTACACAGGGAGTCTTGGAAGGTACGCCACGCAGGGGATTGATGCTGTACTTGAAGCCATCGGGGCGGTGGAGAGAATCCCCCGGCCGGCTTCCGGCTTAGAGGACGCGCCTGGGACCAAGGCGTTCATCGGGCGGCCGTTTGGCGGGACCACAGCAAGCATCGAAAGGTTCTACGATCGCATCGACGAACTGACCGAGCAGAAAAAACGCGCCCAGAAGAGGGGGGAATACTTCGAAGGCGAAGGGGAACTGAGAAGGCTGGAGATGTTGAAGCGAAACATCTCCGACATCACAAAGCAAATCCGGTCCATCACCAGCGACCCCAACCTTTCGCCGGAAGAAAAGCGGGATCAAATCAGAAGACTGGAAGTCGTTCGAAACAACCTCGCCCGGATTGGGTTGGGGATGGATGCGTTGCAGTACGAAGACGTGTTCGGGGGTGCTCGGTAGAGCGCCCCCAAATTTCAGGGGGGGGTAGGCGTGGAAAATGTGATTACAGAAAAGGCGCTGAGTTTGTCGGACAGCGTTTATCTTGTTCTCTTGATCGGACTTGCCACGGGAACTTGGTGGCTCATCCGATGGATCCTCAAAAAGAACGACGAACGAGAGACGAGATACATCCAAACCATCGACCGATTGGCGCAGGTGGAGGGCATCAAAACCGAAATCTCCGCCTTGCGCAAGGAAGTCAAAGACAACCACGATGACACAAAAAAAATGCTTGGCAGGGTGCTCGACCGACTTCCGGTCAAAGGAGTCGATTGAAGTGCTTCAACGCTTCAAGCATATCGTGGAAACGGTATACGTCGTTCTCGATCCACGTGTTGACGAAATTTCAGCGGCATATGACCCCGGAGCAACGGTGAAAGAACTTGGCCGGGCGGTCAACGCGGACGTCGCAATGAATTTCAATTTCGCGGACACGGCAGTCGGCGTCCCGCTTGGGCGCCTGATCGTGAACGGTATCACGGTCATCCCGGACATCCCTAAGACCGTTCCGCGGGATGAACTGTACATGTTGCCGGACCGGTCCGTGCATATCGGAAAGGCACCCGCAGGGGCTGTTTGGGCCGTACAGGGAAGCCCGCGGCTTTTGCGGGACGGGAAAGTAGTTATGCATGAATCCATTCAGCGCGACCAGCTTGGCGAGGATGTTTGGGGGCGTCGGGCAGAACGGGTTGCAGCCGGGATAACCAATGACGGACGACTGGTGCTGGCTAGGACGCTGGGTCCGGTTTACCTTTCTGATCTGGCCGAGATCATGGCGCAACTCGGCTGCGTGGATGCGCTCAACGGCGACGGCGGAGGGTCGTCGTACATGTGGCCGGAAGATTCGGGGTGGGGCCGAAAACTCGGCTCCGCCTTAATTGTTAAGAGGGGAGGGGAAAGGGTGTTCAAGATTGCAATCGACGCCGGCCACGGGCCGGAGACGCCGGGGAAACGGTCTCCAGACGGAAGCCTACGCGAATATCAGTTCAACAGTGCCGTCGCCCGGTATGTCGCGGACGAACTGCTTCACGGATATGAGGGCGTCGAAATACTCATGACACATGCAGACGACCGTGACGTGCCGCTGAAGGAGCGCACGGATCGGGCAAATGCGTGGAAGGCGGACCTTTTCGTCAGCATCCACGCCAACGCGGCCGGCGATGGCGGCTGGAACGGCGCGCAGGGCATCGAGACGTTCGTCTACACCACCCGCCCGGCGGCTGCCACGAAGCTGGCGGAGGCAGTACATCGAAACCTGATCCGCGCGACTGGCCGTCCGGATCGCGGGGTGAAAACGGCGAACTTCCACGTGCTCCGCGAGACAAAGATGCCCGCGATCCTCGTGGAATGCGGGTTCATGACGAACCAGGAAGAGGCTGCGCTCCTGAAAACGGACACCTACCGCCGGAAATGCGCGGCGGCCATCGTGGCCGGGATCGTGGAAGTGTACGGGCTGCGGAAGAAACCGGCTGAAACCGCACCCGCGCCTACTCCCAGCACTCCGGTTGGTGAGCTGCCGAGGGTGAGCGGCACCGCCCGCGTCGTCGTGAACGGCCAGGACATCGGCGTCGGATACATCATCGACGGCCGGACGTATGTGCCACTGCGGGCTGTCGGCGACGCGATGGGCATGGAAGTCGGCTGGGATCAAACGTCAAAAACCGCCTCGTTGAAAGGAGGAAAATGAACCATGTTCGAAAAGAAACGCTTTCGGAATTATGGGTTGTGGGTCGCTGTGATTGCCCTGCTCTTGGACGTCGGCATTTACACCGGGATCGTCCCGGCCAGTGAATCCGAAACGCTCATGTCGTTCGCCCAACGCGCTCTTGAGGTTTTGGTGTTGCTTGGGATCATTTCCAACCCGACCAAACCGGATGGCAAAGGGTTCAATCTGTGATTGGGTACAAATTGGGTACAGAATTCTTCAACCCGTACCCATTTTTTTCGGAATCAATCAGTCTTTAATTCCTAAAAACCGCATAACAACGGTGTTTATCTGGTTCGTTCAGATTTCATCAGAAAGCCTAAACCAGATTTAGGTTCTGGCGGGCAACCATGGGGGTTCAAGTCCCTCCACGCGCAT
>ERZ795042.409-NODE-409-length-35795-cov-182.605932_pt1 | contig 35795 bp, 52 predicted proteins | sample MGYA00375126_ERZ795042 | MGnify/ENA primary metagenome ERZ795042 (study PRJEB30171, sample SAMN05518105) | compost metagenome | isolation source: Feedstock adapted compost from Newby Island compost facility, Milpitas, CA | place: USA:Newby Island compost...
GCACAGCGACCGCGCGCCCGACGCGCCCGAGGTGCGCCTGGGCAACCTCGCGCCGGCGCTGCAACTGGGCCTGGCCACGCCGCTCCGAGAGGCGGCCGACGTCATGCTCGAGGCGGCCACCATGCAGCTCGAGGCGGCCAGGGCCAGCGGCGGCGGCCCCATCGGCGCCGCCAGCTTCGCCGCCGGCGTCGACAGGTTCGGGCAGCACATCGACCGCTTCGGCGCCTACATCGACCGCCTCGTCACCGAGGGCATAGCCGTCCACGCCCCTACCGCCCTCAGAGTCTTCGCCGGCATCACCCCCAGCGCCTTCGTCAGGACGGCGGTGTACCGATGAGCTGGGAGATCCACGTCTACGACAGCTCCGGCGCCAAGAAGGCCGTGATCACGCCCGAGGATCCCGTGCTCGAGGTCCACTGGGCCGTGAGAGGCGACGGCGACTGCCTCGACGGCATGATCGCCGGCCGCGGCCTGCCCATCACCACGCGGGACATCGTCGCCATCCACGCCCCCAGCACCCCGAACGGCACCGGCTGGGCGGTGCGGTACTGGGGCTGGTGCGTGGCGGCGCCGGCGGACCGCGCGCCGGGCATCGGCGAGTGGCGCTTCGTGGGCGGCTCGACCCGGCTGCGCGAGATCATCTCGCGGCGCCTCCGCATCGTCGGGGGCGACATCGCCAGCATGGCCCGGTCGGCCACGCTCGACGACAACAGCGCGCCCCAGGCGCGCGTGGGCCTGGTGGCGCGCGCGTCGGACTTCCCGACGATCGGCTTCTCGGCGGGCTCGCGCCACCCCAACCTGGAGACGATCGCCGCCAGCCTCGACGCCCTCGCCGAGCTGGTGCCGGCCTTCACGGCGACGAGCACCTACGACTACGACGGCCGGACGTACCAGCCGGGCGACGTGGTGCCGGCGGCCACCTGGGGCGTGAAGGGCGGCCAGGCGACCCCGCCGGCCTCGATCGCCTACGACCCGGACAACCCCGGCGCCTACGACGGCGGCAGGATCTTCTTCCGCCGCATCGACGGCCAGCTGCAGCTGATCGAGGTCACGGACCGGCTCGAGATCGAGTGGGGGCAGTCGATCGCCGAGGCCGTGGTCGACAGCGTGGTGGTGGCCATCGCCACCGCCCCGACACAAGGCGCCATCGAGATCCGCGCCACGCCGCTGTCGCCCACCAGCCCCTACGAGCCGGTCGCCTACGTCCTCGAGGACGCGCTGGGGCTGAAGCTCGACGCCTGGAAGCTGGTCGAGGCGCCGGACCTCGACACGCTCGAGGCGGCCTCGTGGCTCGCCGCCGTCGACGCGGCCGGCATGAGCAACCCCGGCAACCCCTTCGACGGCAGCGCCGGCACGTACGCCAGCAACCAGCTGGGCACGCAGTTCTACCTGCGGCGGCAGGCCGAGCCGGACGCGCGCGTGATGCGCGTCCGGTACAGCAGCTTCATCGACCTCTTCGCCATCTTCCAGTACCACCACGCCGGCGGCGGCGGGAGCGGCCAGTTCACCTACCGCTGGCCGCTGGCGAGCACCAACGGGCAGCAGCGCGACGTGTGGCTGGTGGCGCCGCGGCTGCAGGGCGCCGCGCCCGACGTACGCGTCGGGATCTTCTACACGAGCCCGCCCTTCGACTTCACCGAGCCGCCCGTGGTCGAGGCCGACCAGACCCGCATCTACCTGCTCGAGGCGCTGAAGCCGAACACCACCGTGCTCGACGCGATGGCGCGCAGCCAGCTGCGGCGGCCGACGCCGGCGATCGCCACCGTGCGCGTCCCCGGCCGCCTGCTCGACCCGCTGCCCAACATCCGCATCGAGCTCGCGGGCGGCGCCCTGCACACGGGCAGCGTCGGCAGCGCCGAGATGAGCATCACCGGCCGCGCCGGCTTCTCGACGCTGCTGCGGCTCGAGGAGCCGCTGCCGCCCGAGCTCGCCGCCGAGCGCGAGGCCTTCAAGCGCGTCACCGAGCGCCTCTACACCCGGACCGGCCTGGCGGGAGGACGGCGGCTATGAGCGTCCCCCTCGGCGAGGTGCAGCTCGTGCACCTCGACGGCGTGCTCACGCTGCGCCGCGCCGCGCTGCTCGACCAGGGCGCGGATTTCGACCTCGCCACCTTCCGCGCCCCCTTCGGGCGCAAGTGGCACGCCGTGGGCACGCGCCAGCCGACCGCCGCGTCGCTGGTGCAGGTGACGGGCGTCCTCGAGGGGCCCACGCCCGCCGACAGCGACCAGCTGCGCGACGAGGCCCTGGCGGCGCTGCCCACGGTGACGAGGATCGACATCGGCGAGCGGCAGATCCTCGTCGCCGGCGCGGTGGGCGCCGTGCCGGTGGTGGCCACCGACCGCGGCTGGCGGATCACCGCCGCGTTCGTGGCCAGCGACGAGCCGTGGCTGCCCATCGGGCCGGTGGGAGGGGCGTGAGCATGGTCGAGCTCGAGACCCACGACGCGCTGGTGGAGCTGCGGGTCGAGGCCGAGACGCTGCAGGCCGGCGTCGAGCGCAGCGCCGTGGTGACGCCGAGCGGCACGATCGTCGTCGAGGGCGACGGCGGGCAGGTGCCGGCCACCATCACCATCCGCGCGCGCCTGAGCGACACCAGCAGCGACGCCTGGGACCGCGTCAAGGAGGTCGTGGCGGCCGCCAAGGCCGCCGGCAGCCTCCACCGGCCGGGGCGGCCGGTCACGTACCTCGCGGGCCTCGCCTCGTGGCGCCTGCGGCCCAGGGGCACATGGTGGGCGCTCGACCTGACGCTGCTGCCGCGCCAGCTCGAGGGCGGCGCCGGCACCGGCCACTACCTGGACATCGGCGGCGACCCCATAACGATCGCCGGGCGCCGCCTCCACGCCGAGACAGAAGGAGGATCCTGATGCCCGAGCTCACGAACGAAGGCAGCGTCCGCTTCAGCGACGCGGCGGTGCCCGGCGCCATCCGCCTCGACCTCGTGAACCCAAGCGGGACGTTCACCCCCAGCCTGGTCACCACCGGCGACCCCATGACCATCTCGTACACGAACCGCGGCGGCCGCTGGGCTCGCGTGGGGCCGGTCGTCTACGTCACCGGCAGCATCGTGGTGGCCAGCGTCTCCGGCGGCACCGGCAACCTCCGCATCGGCAACCTGCCGTTCACCACGGCGAACAGCCAAGACCACCGCGCCGTCGTCAGTTTCGGCATCTGGAACGCTAACAGTTGGCCGGCCAACACTTCGAACTTGCTGGCGCTTGCCATGGCCGGCGAGGCGCGCCTCGGCCTCTACGCCGTGGGACCCACTACGGGCATCCTCAACTTCACGCCCGCCGACATCAAAGCCGGGACCTCCATCCGGTTCGGCGGGTTTTACTTCACCGACGACCCGCTACCGTCATGACCACCGACCCCGTGATCAAGGCGGCGCTCGAGCAGCTGGTCGGCCGCGACAAGGCCGAGCGGTGGGCGGGCGCCTACACCGCCGCGGCGCAGATGGCCGACCTCGGGCACGGCAAGCGCCTCGAGCACTTCCTCGCGCAGACCCTGCACGAGACCGGCGGCCTCAAATGGCTCGAGGAGATCTGGGGCCCCACGCCAGCGCAGGAGCGCTACGAAGGCCGCGCCGACCTCGGCAACACACAGCCCGGCGACGGGCACCGCTTCCGCGGCCGCGGCCTGCTGCACCTCACCGGCAGGGCGAACTACACCCGGTACGCCGCGGAGGCCGGCTCGGCCGCCGTGCTCGAGGACCCCGACCTGGTCGCGCAACCGCCGCACGCCGCCCTCTCGGCCGCCTGGTACTGGCGGCGCCGCGGCATCAACACCTTCGCCGACCGCGACGACCTCGAGGCGGTCACGCGCGCCGTGAACGGCGGCCTGACGCACCTCGAACAGCGCCGGGAGTGGCTGGGCCGGGCCCGCCTGGCCCTCTCAACCGCCCAAGCGGCCAACCGCCCCGGCGGGCAGGAGCGACTGGGGCGGCACGAACCGCTGGTGCTCCACGACCTCACCGACGCCGACCACCGGGCCCTTCTGCGGGCCTGGCTGGACGGACAGCGCACCGTCGTCCTGACGGGCGCCTGGCTCGCCACCCGCACGAGCTCGAGCGGCGAGCCGGCCACCACCAAGCTCGACGTCCGGAGGACCACATGATCGGAGAGACCATCACCGCGCTGCTGCTGGACGCCCTTCTGCCCCTGGCCCTGACCGCCCTCCTGGCGGCCGTCACCTGGGTGATCACACGCGCCGCCGGTTGGCTGCGCGGCAAGGCCGAGCTGGTGAAGCTCGAGCGGATCCGCGCCGCCTTCGAACAGCTCGTCGACGCCGCCGAGATCGCCGCCAAGGAGACCGCGCAGACCCTCGTCGACAAGCTGAAGGCCGCCGCCGCCGACGGCAAGCTCGAGCCGCACGAGGCCCGCGCCGCGCTGCAGGCGGCCGTCGAGCGCGCCTGGGGCCTGCTCGCGCCCGAGATACGCGAGATCCTGATCGGCCTCTTCGGCAGCGAGGCGGCCGTCAAGGAGCAGGCCCTGACGCCGGCGATCGAGGCGGTCGTCCGCGACCTGCCCAGGCCAGCGGCGCCGGCCGACGTCAACCCGGCGGCGCTCGAGCGCGACGCGGCGCTGGCCAGGCAGCGGCTGGGGCTGCTGCCGTGAGGAGCGCGGCTCGAGCCGCGCTGGCCGTCCTGGCGCTCGCCAGCGCGGCCGCCGCGACGGCCCAGGCCCCCGAGGCCCCGGCGCCGGCGCCGGGGCCCGTGCGGGTCGTCAGCGGCGGCTTCCGCGTCACGCTCGAGCCGGCGCTCACGCTCGAGGTCAGCGTCGAGGAGCCGCTGATCCGCACGCCCGAGGGCTGGCGCGTCGGGCTGGTCACGAGCCTCCGGGGGCGCGCGGCGCCGGGCGCCGTCGAGGCCTCCGCGCTCGCCGGCCTGACCGCCACCCTGCCCGCCGCCGACGGCTGGGCGGTGCAGGCGCAGCTCCTCTACCGCGTCGCCTGGGCCACCGCCGGCGCCCAGGCCGGGCCCGAGCTGGTCATCGTCTTCACCAACATCCGCTGAGGGGCAAGCATGGACGAAGGGCAGAAGCGCGCGCTGGCCGAGGTCGTCCGCGCCGAGCTGCAACCGCTCACCGCCAAGGTGGACCGCATCGAGCGCGTCCTCCTCGAGGGCGACGCGCAGCTCGAGATCCCGAGCCTCGTCAAGCAGGTCCAGGCGCACGGCCGGCGCATCACGCGCCTCGAGGTCGCCGCGGCGGCGCTCGCCCTGGTGCTGGGCGTGGCCATCGCGGCCGACCCCGAGGCGGCCGCGGCGGTGGCCCGCTTCATCGGGCTCTTCCGGCCATGAGCGGGCGTCACGGCCGGGCGCGGGCACCTCCGACGCGCCCGGCAGGCTTCCAGGCTCCCGGGGCGGCCTCTCCCCCGCCCCGGGGCCCACGCGGCGGCGGGAACGGCGACCCGCCGCCGCGCGCCCTTGACACCACCGGCGTACGCCGGTACGCTGGTGGGTGACCGCCTAGCCGCCCCGCCGCCGGGGCGGCTAGAACCGCAGGAGGCAGGCATGCAGGAGACCACCACCGCCCGCACCCCCACCCCCACGGCCACGCCCGCCGGCGCGATCGCCGGCGTGTGGGCCGCGCGGCTCACGGCCGGCGGCGCCACGGTCGTCTACGTGCCGGTCAACGACGCCGGCGACGTGATCCTGGCGCCCGTGGGCCGCGACGACGCCACCGGCGTGGCGCTCTTCGACGCCGTCTTCGGCCGCTGGGGCTGCCCCGCCGCGCCGCGCGCGCGGCGCGTCCTGGCCTGGCGCGACGACGTCTGGTACGGCGTCGACCGCGCCGAGGTCGTGGCGCACGCCGTGCGGTGCATGCGCGCCCGCATCGACCGCGCTCGCGACAACCTGGCGCTGGCCGAGCGGCAGCTGGGCGCGCTCGAGCGCCTCGCGGCGAACTGACCGCCCAGCCTTCCGACCGCTTGACTTCTCCGGCGTACGCCGGGCATAGTGGGCGGTGACCGCCCAGCCTCCCAGGCGGGCGGCGGAAGGAGACCCGCATGAGGACCACCACCACCCCGAGCGTGAACCACCACGGCTTCGCCTGGGCGACCGCTCCGACCCGTGAGGAGCTCCTCGCCGCGCTGCAGGGCTGCCTCAACGCGATCGACGCCTTGACGATGGAACTGGGCGTGTTCCCGCCCGTGGAGGCGGACCGCGCCCGTGACCTGCTCAGGCGCGAGACCGCCGCGCGGGCCGCCGCCGCGAAGGCGGAGGCGGCGTGATGCGCGCCCTCGCCGGGCTCACCCGCAGGCTCGGTCCCGCCGTCGAGGCCGGCTGGGACCAGGTCGGTGAGGAGACCTGCCCCGCCTGCGACGGCGAGGGCTCGCGCTTAGCGCTCGACCATGAGCGCACCCGACCCTGGCACTGGGAGCCGACGATCAGCGAGGTCAGGTGCGAGGACTGCGGCGGCACCGGCCGCGCGCCGCGCGTCGCGTTCACCGTCCGGCCCGCCGCGCCCCTCGCCGACGCCCCCAAGCCACAGCCCATCCCTTCGGGAGGAGACCACCATGACGATGCAGCGCTCCCGTTCTGACGAGAAGAGCCCCGAGCTCGCTATGCGTTCTCAGGCCCTCCAGATCAACACCATCGACGAGCTCGCCCGCGTCGCCAAGATGATGGCCGACAGCGGCTTCTTCGCCGACGCCCGCGAGGCCGCCCAGGCCGGCGTGAAGATCCTGGCCGGCCAGGCATGGGGCATCGACCCGTTCAGCGCGATGACTGGCATCCACATCATCCAGGGGCGCCCCAGCGTCGGCGCCGGCCTCATGGCCGCCAAGGTCAAGGCGAGCGGTAAGTACGACTTCCGCGTCCGCGAGATGACCGACCAGGTCTGCAGCATCGAGTTCTTCGAGCACGGCGAGAGCATCGGCACGTCGACGTTCACGATCGAGGACGCGAAGAAGGCCGGCACGAAGAACGTGGACAAGTTCCCGCGGAACATGCTCTACGCCCGCGCCATGTCGAACGGCGTGCGGTGGTTCTGCCCGGACGTGTTCACGTGCCCGACGTACACGCCCGAGGAGCTCGGCGCTCAGGTGGACGGCGACGGGAACGTGATCACCATCGAGCACCGGCCATCGCCGGCGCCGCAGGCGGAGGCTCAGGCCGCGGCGGTGGAGCCCGAGGCCGAGGCGAAGCCCGCCGAGCCGCCCCTGTCGGTCAACGACTTCGCGGACCCGGTGTCGGCCGAGGACGAAGAGCCGGCCGGCAAGGGCAAGCGTCCGCGGACGCTCACGGGCCCCGAGGCGCAGCGGTTGCACGCGAAGCTCGCCGCCGCCGGCCTGCCCCGGGACGAGCACCACGCCTTCGCCTCGGCCGTCCTCGGCGGGGTCGCCGTGACGACCCTGACGCAGCTGACGGTCCCCGAGGCGGTCGAGGTCAACGCGACCGCCGATCGGCTCGCCAGGGGCGAGGTCGAGTGGCGCGGTGGCGAGCTGGTCCTGCCGCCCGGCGAGGAGGCGGCGTGACGCCGAGCTCCAGGAGGCCCGCGATGCCTGACGCGCGCAACCTCGGACCCAAGCAGCGCGACGTGCTCCTGGCGCTCGAGCGAGGCGAGCACGCCCTCGCCTGGACCGCGGCCGAGCCCGGCCGCGGCCCGCAGTTCGTCTGGTCGGACGGGCGCGTAGAGGACCCGCGCGTCGTCAACAGCCTCGAGGACAGAGGGCTGATCACGTGCGAGGCGGACCACGGCCTGTGGCTGACCAGGGCCGGCCTCGAATGGGTCGCCGCGTACCACCGTGAGCGGCACGAGGCGTGCCTGGCACTAGCCGAGGCCAAGCAAGAGGTCATCCAGGAGCTCCTCGCTGAGAACGCGCGGCTCCGCGCCGAGCTGGTCGCCGCGGTCGAGTCGGGCCTGCACCACGTCGAGTGGGCCGAAGAGCGCGGCCGTGCTCGCGCGAGTGAAGGCGGTGAGCGGTGATGGGTCAGTGCCTCACCGCCTTCCTCGGCGGCATAGCCGCCGGCCCCACGCTCCTCTTCCTCGTCGGCGTCCTCATCGCCGTCCTCGCCGACATCCTCGACGCGCTGGGGGCCCGATGACCCTCGACCCCGTCCTCTACCGTCGCGTGCAGGAGCGCAGCGACCGCTTCGAACGGCAAGCGCGCCTCCTCGGCGCCGCCCCCCACCGCTTCACCTGGCAGCCGCCACCACGTCACGAACCCATCCGCCTGCAACCCCTCGGCGAGCCGTGCCCGAACCACCCCGGCGAGGTCATCGGCACCTACGGCTGCCCCGCATGCAACGCCGGCAAGCGCTGGCTGGAACGAGGCCAGGTCGCCCAGGTCGGGGCAGGAAGCCGGCCGTGAGCCTCACCTGGACCCGCGCCGGCGACGCGCTGCCCGAGCCAGGGCAGACCGTCCTCCTCTGGTTCCCGATGTTCATCCAACGCCCCTGGCTCGCCACCCTCGTCCCCGGCGACCCCGACCACCCCGGCGCCCACTACCGGCAGGACACGTGGCGCGTCGCCAGCCTCTTCCACTGGGGCAACACCACCGTCCCCGTCAAACCACACCACATGTGGGCGCCCGTCCCCACGCCCCCAGGCCTCGACGCGTGGACGGACACGCGCCGCGAACGCTGGCCGGTCCTCCCCGACACCGCCAGGACCGCACCAGAGGCGGAGGAGACCCTGCCCAGGCCCACGACAGGCCTCGACATCCACGAACAGGCCCCGCTCTTCCAAGGAGGTGACTAGCCGTGGCCCGCGGCCGCCCGCACGATGCGCCGCCCGAAGCGATCGCCGTCCTCAAGCGCTCCGGCGCCACCTTCCGCGACCTCGAGGAAGCCAGCGAGCACCGCCTCGCGCAGCTCGAGCGCGCGTTCGAAGCCGAGCACGAGGTCACGCCCGCCCCAGAGCAGCCGCGCCTCTTGCCGGGCGAGACGCTCACGCTCGAGGCGGGGCTTCTCCACGGGACTTGACACCGCGTCATGACATGGTGCATGATGGTGGCAGCGCGAGGGAGTCAGACCCCAAACCGATCGCGCGACCGACAGGAGAACGAGATGACCGCAACCACCACCACCCGCCGCGAGTACCCGAGCCTCTTCTTCCTCAGCAACTTCGATCGTGACGACCACGCCGTCGCGGAGGCGATGAGCGCCTACAACCCCCGCGACTACGCGGACGTCGACTACACCGACGCCAACGCGCTCCTCGAGGAGGCGAAGCGCGAGTACGACGCCGCGTGGCGCGGCCAGGACGGCGTCTTCACCTCCTGGGAGGAGGCCGAGGCCGCGGCGCCCGCCGGCCGTCACGTCGCCGAGGTCAGCCTCGAGCTCCTCGCCGCCGAGATCGCGCACCTGGCGTTCCAGGGCAGGCACGCGGACGAGGACGACAGCGACGTCCTCGAGCTCGAGCGGCTCGACCACCGAGACATCGTCCGGCGCGTCCGCGCGCTCGTCGAGGAGCAGGGCCTCCGCTGACGCGGACGGCCGCCTGGACTGACCCCGCAGCAGCGCGGCCCGCCGCTCGAAGAGCGGGCCGCGCTCATCCCGAGAGGAGACCCACATGAGCAACGTCGCCACCCGCAGGACCGTCCCCCGCTGGGCGGTCATCATCAACGACGCCGATCAGACCGTCACCGTTCACCCGCACACGCCCTGGGGCGCGAGCGAGGCCACCCAGATGACCGTCCGCGAGATCATCGAAGCCGCCGCCGCGGTCGAGCACCCGCAGCACGAGGCCTGGGTCGAGCTCGAGAAGGCCGCGCTCAGGGCCCGCGGCGTCGCCCTCGACGCCGCAGACTTCGACATCAACGCGCAGGCTGAGGTCACGGCCGACGAGATGGTCGCCCGCGGCCTCGTGACGCTCGAGACGCTCTGGGAGCTGACGGACGCGAACGTCCGCCTGGGCTGACCCGCGCAACGGTGCGGCCCGCCGTTTCGAGTCAACGAACGGCGGGCCGCGCGCTCGCCCCAGTGGTCAGACGCGGGCGAGACCCCGACAGGAGGCGACACCAGGATGCCACGAACCGAACGCCGCGACAGGCTCGGGCGCGTGAGGCGCCCCGAGCAGGACGCCACCACCTTCAAACCCCTCGACCCCGACAGCCCGACCGTGCTGCTGCAGGTCCGGGCGCCTCGGAGCCTCGTCGAGCGCCTCGACGCCGCCGCCCACGCCGAGGGCGTCACGAGGAGCGAGCTCGTGCGCCGCGCCCTGGAGGCCGCCACGAGGTGACGCGCCAACCGGACGTCGTCACCCTCAGGCGCCTCGACTGGAGCCGGAGCGACGAGGAGCTCGCCGACGCCCTCGGGCAACCCGTGCAGCTGATCAAGGCCTGGCGCGGGAAGGCGTTCGGGCGCCGCGCCCGCGTCGACTCCCCACCGCCTTGGCTCGTCGAGCGCTGGCGTGAAGAGGCGCGGACGCACACGCTCGCCGAGCTCGCCGCCCTCTGGGGTTTGACCGTGGAGGGCGCGCGGCTGCGCGCGAAACGTTACGACCTCACGCCGGCGAAGCGCAGCGGGCCACGCAAGGGCCACAAGCGCGTCGCGACGACCGAGACGGTCGAGCGGTGGCGGCGCGAGGCCGCGCGGCACACGGCCGACGAGCTCGCCCAGCTGTGGGGCGTCGCAAAGCAGACCGTCTACACCCGCGCCCGGCGGCACGGGTTCACCGTCAGCGCCCGCGGGCGCGGCACGCCCGAGCGTGTCGTCGAACGGTGGCGGCGCGAGGCGCAGGGCCGCACGATCGCGGAGCTGGCCGCGTTGTGGGGCGTCCCACACAGCACCGCGCGGGGCCGCGTCCGGCGCCACGACCTGCCGGTGAAGAGGCGCGAGCCCCGAGCCGAGCCCCCACCGTGGACGAAGCCGCGCCGGGACGTCGAGCGCATGCGGCGCGAGGCCGAGGGCAGGACCGTGAAGGAGCTGGCAGCGTTGTGGGGCGTCTCGAAACAGCGCGCGCACCAGCTTGTCACGCAGCACGCCCTGCCCGCCAGGGTCAGGCGCCGCAAGCCCAAGTGAGCGACATGTGGCCGGTGCGCCGCTCGCGGCCAGCCTCCCAACCGCCCAAGCCACCTATACCGCGCCAGCGTGGTACAACTGGCCCTGAAAGACGAGGGGCGCGCCCCCACCACCACGCGAGGGGCACGCCCAGATGCAGGCTGAAAGGAGACCCGCATGCACAGCTTAGCACGCCTTATCAACCGCCCAGCCGCCCAAGCGGCCCAGCGGCTCGACCTGCCCGAGGAGCTCGAGCGCCTGGCCGCCGCGATCGTGACCGACCTCAACGGCGCCGGCCACCGCCGCGTCGAGGTCATCCTCGACCGCCTGCGCCGCGGCGTCGACGCCGCTGGTGGCAGCGCCAGCCTCGGCCGCGCGTGGGCCTACCCGTGGCGCCCCGAGCACCACGTCCTGGCCACCGCCCTGCTCGCGCAGCGCCGCCTGCGGCTCGCCTTCGACGCCGACCTCGGCTGGCTGCTCATCGCCGACCGCCCCGTCGGCCGGCAGGGGAGGCGGGCGTGACGACCGCCCTCCTGGCCGCGATCTTCGTCGGCCTGGGCCTCCTGGGCAGCGCCGCCGTGGCCGCGCACGACGCGCTCGAGGCCGCGGCCACGCGCCGGCGAGGGAGAACGTGAACAGCGGCGGCGACCGCGCCGCCGTCGACGAGCTCGCCGCCGGCGAGGCCCCGCTGCCCTTCTGAGGCCAACCGCCCCACCGCCCCGGCCACCCGACCGCCGGGGCGGTCTTGACTTGTCCGGCGTACGCCGGCATAGTGTGGCGTGAAGGGAGACCCGATGGCACAGAACGCCACCACCGCCACCCTCGAGCAGCTGCAGGAGGCGCACGACCTCATCGACGCCGCCTACGGCGCCGCCAAGGCCGCCGGCAACGCCCTGGTGCTCGCCGGCATCAAGGACGGCCCGGTCGTCGACAAGGTCCTGCGCGCCCTAGCCCTCCTCCTCGAGGCCGAGCACGAGGCCCTCGACTGGTTCGACGACGAGGGGCGGGCCTGATGGCCCGCCCCGTCAACCGCCCAACCGCCCGCCCGCGCGTGAGGGCGGCATGACCCTCCTCGAGCTCCTCGGTCTCATGGCCGGCTTCGCGGTCTGCGGCGGCGTCCTCGTGGCCGCCGCCGACCGCCTCGAGGACGCCGTGCGCGGCCGCGCCTGGAGGCGCCGCTGATGGGCGCGGTCAAGAGCCTGGCGATGGATGCCGCCGCCGGCGACGCCGGCGCGCAGCGCCTCCTCGCCGCGATCGCCGCCAGCGCCGACCGGCGCCGCGCCGAGCTGGCCGCCGCGCTGGGCCTCGTCGAGGCCGACTGCCCCGCCTGCGAGGGCAACGGCGAGGTCGTCCACGCCGACCCGCGCGGGCCCGAGTACGACTACGGCGAGCCCTGCCGCCTCTGCGGCGGCTGGGGCTTCGGCTACCACGAGCCCGACGACCCGCACGGCGCCTGGGGCCTCCTGGCGCCCGACGCGCTCGAGGGCGCCGCCGAGCGCCGCGCCGCCACGGCCGCGGCCCCGCTCGAGCCGCCCGTCGACGAGGGCTCCGCGGCCGAGGACGGCCTGCCCTTCTAGGCCCCGCGGCGCCCCGCCGGCCGCCCCGCCGCCAGGCCGGGCGGCCGCTTGACTTTACCGGCGTACGCCGGGCATAGTGTGGGCAAGGAAGGAAGGGAGACCACCACCATGACCTACCGGCTCCTCCGCAGCATCCCCGCCACCAAGGCCAGCAACGGCAAGCTCCAGACCGTCGCCGTCTACGAAGGCACCAACGAGCTCGTCATCGAGACCTGGGACGCCGACGACCGCCGCGCGGTCGCCGAGCGCGTCGAGCTGCCGGCGCCGCGCACGACGGAGGACCTCCGCATCCGCATGACGCTCCGCAAGGAAGCCGCCCGCCGCGCCCGCGAGATCGCCGCCAGCGCCGCCGCCTGACCACGGCCAACCGCCCAGCCGCCCGACCTCCCGGGCGGCTGGGCTGAAGGGAGACCAGCATGACCACCACCGACTTCGACCTGCTCGCCCACCTGATCGCCGCCGCGCCCCCGCCGCCGCCGCACCTCCTCCCGCCCCAGGCCGAGCTCGAGCCGGCGCCGGCGAAGCCCGACCCGCATGACTTCATCCCGCCCGCGCCCGAGGCGCTCGAAGGCACCCCCGGCGGCGAGCTGCTGCAGGCCCTCAGCGACAGCGCCGTCGCCCAGGCAACGGAGTGGGACCCCGACGACGGCGACCTGGCCCCGACCATCGCCGAGAGCCTCGGGCTGGTCGCGCGCCACCTCGCCCAGCCCGACGTCGTCGCCGCGCTCGGCGACGCCTTCGACCGGCACGTCGCCGCCATCGAGGCCGGCGCCGAGCGCTACCAGCGCGCGCGCTGGGACCACGCCCGGGCCCGCGCCGACCGCGAGCGCCAGGCGGCGCTCGCCAAGGACATGGCCTGGCGCGCGGAGTGGGCCGCCGCCGCCTACCAGGCCGCCAAGGACCTGCACCACCGGCTCCGCGAGGAACGCCAGGCCCGCGCCCATGGGGCACGCCGATGACCCGCCTCGAGGTCGACCTCGGCACTATCGGACGCGTCGCCGTCGAGGGCGACGACGCCTGGCGCGAGCTCACCGCCGGCGAGGCCGAGACCGTCGAGCGCCTCGCCGCGCAGCGCGCCGACGGCCGCTTCCACGTCACCGAGATGAACCCGGCATGAGCCGCGCGCCTGTGGTAGGTGTTGTGGCAGCCCGCCCGTCCAGGGAACCGAGGCGACCAAAGAGAACCCCGCCGCGCTGAACGGTGCGCGCGGCGGGGCTGAAACGACCGAGCGGGACGGCGCACGGTCACGGCGGCTCACCGACCCACGGGAAGGAGGACATCGGTGAAGCTCACGCACCAGCGTACCACGAGCCCAGCAGCACCGCTTCATCAAGGCAACCCAACGCGCCCTAGGCGCCTCGAAGGCGGGTCGAGCCAGTGAGCGTCGAGGCCGTAGCCTGGGCCTTCGCCCAAGAGGTCACGCCCGCGGGCCGCAAGTTCGTCCTCGTCGCCCTCGCCAACCACGCCGACGCCGAGGGCCGCTGCTTCCCCAGCCAGAAGCGCCTCGCCTTCATGACCGGCCAGTCGATCCGCGCCGTGCGCGACCACCTGGCCGCGCTCGAGGAAGCCGGGCTCATCACCCGCGTCGAGACCCGCCGCGAGAGCGACGGCGGCCGCACCAGCGACACCATCTTCCTCAACGCCCCGCCCGACGTCCTCGACCCCTCGAGGGGCGCCGACGACGGCGGCGACCCGGACCGGGTCCCGGTCAAGCGGCCCCGGCCCACCCCCCCGGCAGAATCTGCCGGGGCCCCCCGGCAGAATCTGCCTACCCCCCCGGCAGAATCTGCCGGGGCCCCCCGGCAGAATCTGCCGGGCAAGAAACATCAGTTAGAAACATCAGAGGAAAGTGGTGGTGGCGACGCGCTCGAGCCGCGCGCCGGCGACCGGCCACCAGGCCACCACCCCGAGACGGAAGGGATCCTCAAGAGGACCTTCGGCAAGCTCTACGACCAGCTCCTCCTCGAGGAACCCCGCCGGCGCCGCTGGGCTGACCTCAGCCCCGACCGGCTCGCCGAGATCGCCCTGGAGGTCCGGCGGCAACCCAGCGTGCAGGCCTTCGCCACCCGCCTCAAGGACAAGCTCGACGAGCTCGTGGGCGTCCACAAGGCTCGCGCCGGCGCCGCCGCCGCGGCGGGCGCGCCGACGCCCAGCGAGGCCAAGGCCCGCCTCGAGCGCCAAGCCGCGGCCACGCGCGCCAGCGAGGAAGCCTACGACCGCGCCATCGCCGCCGGCGCCACGCCCGAGGAGGCCGACCGCGCCGCCGCCGCGGCCTACGACCGCGCCCTGAAGGGAGACCTGCAGCCCGCATGAGCTCGCGCCGCGCCGAGCCGGCCGACGCCTGATAGCACGCGCCGTGACCGCTTAAGCGGGCAAGCGCCACACACCGCCCAGGCGGTCAAAGCTATACTCCCGGCGAACGGAATCCCACTACAGGCCGGGACGGCGGCCGAGGGGAGGGAGAGCCCTCGTGATCGTCGCCGTCGCAAGCGCCAAGGGCGGGGTCGGCAAGACCACCACCGCCCTGCACCTCGCCGGCGCCCTGGCCGCATCCGCGCCGACGCTGCTCGTCGACGACGACCCGAACGCCAGCGCGATCCGCTACGCCGAGCGCGCCCAGCGCGCCGGCCAACCGCTGCCGTTCCACGTCTGCGCCGGCGCGCGCCGCCGCGAGCTGCAGGACCAGTACGAGCACCTCGTGATCGACACGCCCGCCCGCGCCGACCCCGCCGACGTCCGCGCCCTCGCCGCCGCCGCCGACCACCTCGTCGTGCCCACCACGCCCGACGCCATGAGCCTCGAGGCGGCGATCGAGACCACCGCCGAGCTGCACCGCGCCAGCTCGTGGGCGCTGCTGCTCACCATCTGCCCGCCGCCGCCCGAGCGCGACGCCGACGACGCGCACGCCGCCCTCACCGCCGCCGGCCTGCCCGTCCACGGCACGCGCATCCGCCGCGCCAAGGTCTTCGCCCACGCCGCCGCCCAGGGCCGGCTCGTGTGGGACCTCCCGGGCGCCCGCGCCAAGCGCGCCGGCGCCGACTACATGCGGCTCGCCACCGAGATCCTCGACCGGGCCTCGACCAAGGAAGGAACCCGTCCATGACCAGCAAGCCCCGTCCCGGCAGCACCTACAGCGACCTCGTCAAGCGCGCCGCCGAGCGCGCCCGGCCCGTCCCCGACGAGGCCACCCACCTGGAGAAGCGCGAGCTCGGCTGGCGCCGCTTCAACGTCATGCTGCCGCCCGAGACGCACCGCGCCTTCAAGCTGCAGTGCATCAAGGACGAGGTCGAGATGGCCGACGTCACCAAGGCCCTGATCGAAGCCTGGCTCGTCGCCCGCGCCGACGCCGAGGCCGAGGCCGCCGGCGCCGAGCGCCTCTTCCGCCACACCGCCAAGGAGTGACCCAGGCCAAGCGGCCGGGCGGCTGGGCGGTTATCCTGATCCCGGCGGGCAAACCCACCGCCCGCTGCATGGGCCTCGAGACGCATGGACCGGGGCGCCTGCACAGCCAGCCGTGTGCCGCGAGCCGCCGACCCTCACCCCCGCGAGGGAGGCGGCTCGCGGCGCTGATAAGGCTACTTATCCGGCCCTTCCAAGCGGCCACGCCACCCGGGCGGGCAGGCGGTCAAGCGGCCGCACCGGCCCCAGCAACCGCCCCGCCGCCTAACCGCCTACCCTCATGAGGGGCTCGGCGTGTTAGCCTCAGGGCGAGCCCCCAGTCGAGCGCGCCGGTCCCCCGGGGCCGGCGATCACCCGGCCGGGGAGCACGACCGGGCTCGGACGGGAGCTCGGACAGGGGCGGCGGCGCCGCCCAGCATGGCGCTCGGGCAGTCGGACGGGGCTCCCGAGCGCCCGCCTACCCCCAGGGCACCCTGGGCGGCGCCCCAACCCGGCCCGAAGCAAGCGGCCGCGCCCGAAGGAGCGCGGCCGGACCATGGACGACAGAGACGACACGTCACGTCGGCACCTTGCCCCCAGTCTCGTCCCACCACGCCGCGATCACGCGGCCACGCTCGCGCGGCTCGAGCCGCGCGAAAGCCTCGATAGCCTCGACCCGCCCAGTGACGCGCACGACCTCGCTGCGCTGCCCCTCGGGCAACGCGCCGAGGCCGCGGTGGCCGCGGATCCTGCCCTTCTCGTCACGCTTCACGACGACTCTGGCCATGCCCACAGTATGCGCCCGGCGTACGCCGGCGGTCAAGCCAGCACCCCAGCGCCCGGCGCGCCGGCACGCACCCGGCTCGAGCTGCCCTACCCCGTCAGCGTCAACGACCTGTACAAGCCGATCATCCGCAACGGCCGCCCCGGCCTGGTCCTCACGCCGCAGGCGCGGGACTACCGCGACGAGGTCGCCCAGGCCATGCTCATCCAGCGCAGCAAGCGCCACCGCGACCCCACGATCGGCAGCACCTGGCACGGCGCCGACCCGCTCGCCGTCACCGTCCTCGTCACGCCGCCCGCCGACCACAAGAAGCACGACCTCGACAACGTCCTCAAGGCCCTCTTCGACGGCCTGAAGCACGCCGACGTCTTCCACGACGACGACCAGGTCGCCGAGCTGCACGTCAAGCGCCTCACGCCCGACGGCGGCAAGGGCCACGTCGTCGTCGAGATCACCAGCCTGGAGCACGTCGCATGAGCACCTTCGACCCCCGCCCCGGCGCCGCCGCCACCCTGCGCCAGCCCGCCCACCGCGACGGCCGCCTCGTCCGCGTCCTCGAGGTCGACCGCGCCGCCAACCGCGCCGTCGTCGAGCTGCCCGACCAACCGCCCCACCGCCTGACCGTGAAGCTCGAGCACCTGACCTTCCCCCCGAAAGGAGCCCAGCCGTGACCACCACCCTCGACACCAGCGCCCTACGCCTCGACTACGTCCGCCTCGGCGACCTGCAGCGCTGGCCGAAGAACCCCAAGGGGCACGACCTGCCCGAGCTCGAGGCCAGCATGAAGCGGTTCGGCTTCACCGCCCCGCTCATCCTCGACGAGACCACCGGCCGCCTCGTCGCCGGCCACGGCCGCCTCGAGACCCTACAGGCCCTACGCGACGCCGGCGAACCCGCCCCCCGCGGCATCCAGGTCGACGACGACGGCCACTGGCTCGTGCCCGTCGTCCGCGGCGTCGCCTTCCAGACCGAGGCCGAGGCCGCCGCCTACGTGATCGGCGACAACGCCATCACCATGCTCGGCGGTTGGCTCGAGGACCTGCTGCGCGACCAGCTCCGCACCGTGCAAGAGCAGACCGGCGACCTCGCCGGCACCGGCTTCAAACCCGAGCACCTCGACGCCCTCCTGGCCAAAGCCCACCCCGACCAGCCCGAGGACCCGCCCATCCCCCACCCCGACCAGCTCGCCGAGCTCGTCAAGAAGTGGGGCGTCGAGCCCGGCGACCTCTGGCTGCTCGACCGGCACCGCCTGGTGTGCGGCGACAGCGGCGACCCCGACACGGTCAAGGCCGCCATCGGCGACCTAGCGCCCGTCATGATGTGGGCCGACCCGCCCTACGGCATCGCCTACGAGAGCAAGCGCAAGCACTTCGGCAAGATCGCCGGCGACGACGCCGTCAACACCGCCTGGCTCGCCCTCTACGCCCCCATCAACATCTGGTACATCTGCACCCGCTGGGACGTCGCACCCGCCTGGATGGCCGCCATCACCGCCGCCGGCCACCAGCTCCGCAACTGGATCGTCTGGCACAAGAGCCGCGGCGGCATCGGCGACACCCTCGCCCAGTACCGCCCCACGCACGAGGCCATCCTGCACAGCGAGCGCCGCCGCCCCAAGGACCAACCCAAGGGCGACCCGCTCGACCCGCTCGACCCGCTCGAACCGCTCGAGCCCAACAAGCGCCGCCGCGGCGGCTACAGGCAAGAGCACGAGACCATCCTCTACAGCTCGAGCCGCCGCATCGGCTTCGCGCACGGCGGCCGCGACAACGACGTCTGGCACCACGCCCCCGACAGCGCCAACGCTTACCTCCACCCCACGCAGAAGCCCGTGGCGCTGCCCGCGCGCGCCATCAGGAACCACAGCCGCGTAGGAGACGCCATCATCGACCCCTTCGCCGGCGCCGGCGCCAGCCTCCTAGCCGCCCACCAGCTCGACCGCACGGGCATAGCCATCGAGCTCGACCCGCGCTACGTCGCAGCCACCCTCGAGCGCGCCGCCAGCCTCGGCATCAACCCGCGGAAGGCAGGCAAGGCATGAGGACCGCCCTCCTCGCACCAGCAGCGCTCGCCGCCGCGGCCGCCCTGGCCGCCTGCAGCGCCAGCCCCACCGCCCAGCTCCTCAACGCCCCCACCCTCGCCGAGCACCACGCCGAGATCGCCGGCGTCCCCACCACCGTGCGGATCGTCGACCACCCCGGCACGCCCTACGCCGGCACCGCCGCCTACACCAGCGGCCGCTGCACCATCGCCATCGCCGAGGCCCGCGCCGACGACGCCGCCCTCATCGCGCACGAGGTCGGCCACTGCGTCGACGGCCACCACCTCGCCTGGGACCACAACGGCTGGCGCGACGGCGACGGCTGCGCCTTCGGCCCCCACTACTGCCCCGCGATCGAGGGCTACGCCGAGGGCTACGCCCGCGCCTACACCAGCTCGTGCGGGCCCCGGCTCGAGCCGTTCGGCCTCGCGCCCGGCCCCGCCGCCTGCACCCTGCCCGAGCCCCGCGCGATCGCCCCGCCCACCGGCCCGGACCCGCGCGAGATCATCCCCCACCTGCCCCGGCCATGACGACCGTGCAGCACCACCACGCCCACGCGCTGCTCAGGCGCCTCACCGAGGTCGCCCCGCGCCGCTTCCAGCACGACCCGCGCTGGCACGCCTACTACGTCGACGGGCAGCTGCTCCCCACGGCCGACCTCCGCAACGACGACTCCTGGGCCCGCCAGCGCCTCGAGGCGGCCATCACCGCCGAGGCCACCGCCCGCGGTTGGCGCCTCGACGTCGAGGCCCGCGACGACGGGCAGCACGTCGCCCACCTCGACGCCGGCGACGGCCGCCGCGAGACCGTCGCCGGCCCCGCCGCCTGGCTGGCGATGGGCGCCGCCCTGGCCCGCGCCGTCAAGGCCGGAGACCACCCATGAACCCCCTCGCCGAGCAGCCCCTGCCCTGGGAGCGGCAACCCGGCGAGACCGCCAAGGCCTTCCAAGCCTTCTGCGCCTACCGCGACCTCGAGCCCGCGCGCCGCTCGGTCCTGGCAGCCTACAAGCAAGCCAAGGGCAAACCCACCGCCCGCCAAGCCGCCGGCATCTGGAACAGGTGGTGCGCCGAGCACAGGTGGGTCGAGCGCGCGCACGCCTACGACCTCCACCGCGAGGCGCTCGAGCGCGCCGCGCGAGAGGACATGTGGCGCGTCCGCGCCGCCCAGGTGGCAGACACCGAGTGGGACCTCGCCCAGCAGCTCATCGCCCGCGCGCAGGAGATGCTCCGCCTACCCCTCGTCGAGCAGCGCCTCGAGCGCGACGGCCGCACGATCATCGTGAAGCCCACCAGGTGGACCGCCGGCGACGTGCGCGGCTACCTCGAGCTCGCCAGCCGCCTCATGCGCCTCGCCACCGGCAAACCCACCGACCAACAGGCGCTCACCGGCGCCGACGGCGAACCCCTCCTGCCCGGGCTCAACCTGAGAGGACTCACCGACGATGAGATCGCCACGCTCCTGGCCCTCCTCGACAAGGCCAGCCGCGCCGCCAGCGACGAGCCTGGCGCACCTGGACCTGGCGAGGCTCAAAGCCGCGCTCCGAACTGAGCAGCTCGAGCGCGAGCGCGCCCGCGCCGAGGCCAGCCTGCACGAGTTCGTGAAGGCCGCCTGGCCCGTCGTCGAGCCCGGCCGGCCCTTCCGCGACAACTGGCACCTCGCCGCGATCTGCGACCACCTAGAGGCCGTCACCCGCGGCCAACTGCGCCGCCTGATCATCAACATCCCGCCGCGCATGACCAAGAGCCTCACCGTCAGCGTCTTCTGGCCCGCCTGGGAGTGGGCGCTCGACCCCAGCGTGCGCTGGCTCTTCACCAGCTACAGCCTCCACCTCAGCGTGCGCGACAACGTCCGCGCCCGCCGCCTCATCCAGAGCCCCTGGTACCAGGCGCGCTGGCCACACGTGCGCCTCGAGGACGACCAGAACCAGAAGATCCGCTACGAGACCACGCGCGGCGGCTACCGCATCGCCGTCAGCTTCGCCGGCGGCTACGCCACCGGCGAGGGCGGCGACCGCCGCGTCGTCGACGACCCCCACAGCGCCGCCGACGTCCACAGCGACGTCAAGCGCGAAGGCGACCTCGAGTGGTGGCGCGAGACCTGGTCGACCCGCAGCACCAACCCCGACAGCGACCGCGAAGTGATCATCATGCAGCGCCTGCACGAGCGAGACCTCACCGGCTTCATCCTCGCCGAGGTCGGCGGCTACGAGCACCTCTGCCTGCCCATGCGCTTCGACCCCGAGCGCCGCTGCACCACCAGCATCGGCTTCACCGACCCCCGCACACGCGCCGGCGAGCTCCTAGACCCCGACCGCTTCCCCGACCACGTCGTCACCGACCTCGAGCGCCGCCTCGGCCCCTACGGCGCCGCCGGCCAGCTGCAGCAGGCACCCGCCCCCATCGCCGGCGGCATCGTCAAGGCCCACTGGTTCGCCTACTGGGTCGACGACGAGCACGCGCACCTCCTCGACGACCCGCCCAAGGTCCGCGACGACCACGGCACCCTCGTCGAAGCCCGCGTGGTGCTCCGCCCCCGCCTCGAGGACATGGACACGCTGCTGCAGAGCTGGGACATGGCCTTCAAGGCCACCGCGGGCTCGAGCCGCGTCGCCGGCCAGGTGTGGGCGCAGAAAGGCGCCGACGCCTACCTCCTCGACAGCCGCGCCGACCACCTGACCTTCACCGAGACCGTGGCGGCGGTCGAGGAGATGAGCGCCCGCTGGCCCACCGCCTACACCAAGCTGGTCGAGGACAAGGCCAACGGGCCCGCCGTGATCGACGCGCTCCGCAGCCGCCTAGGCGGCTTCGTGCCGGTCGAGCCGTCCGGCAGCAAGGTCGCCAGGATGCACGCGGTCACGCCCATGATCGCCGCCGGCAACGTCCACCTCCCCCACCCGAAGATGCGGGGCTACCATTGGGTCGAGGGCCTCCGCGCCCGCCTCGCGACCTTCCCCGCCGGCGCCAGCAGCGACGAGGCCGACGCGACCAGCCAGGCCCTCATCAAGCTGCAGCGCCCCGCTCCCGTCCGCGACACGGCGCCGCCGCGGCGCTCGAGCCGCGTCACGACGATCAGGAGGCGCTAGATGCCAGTCACGCCCACCGCTAAGATCCCCACCGCCCGCTTCTACGCTCAGCGCTCGGCGCGCGCCGCGCAGCAGTGGACGCCCGTCGAGCTGCGCGCCGCCTACGCGGCCGCCGAGGCCGGGCACCTCATGCGCCTGGCCGACCTCGTCGACGCGACGCTCGAGGACGACCGGGTCGCCGGCACCACCAGGATCCGCACCGGCGGCCTGCTGCGTCTGCCGCTGACCTTCGAAAGCGAGACCGACCGCGACGACGTGATCCAGGCGCTCGAGCGCGACTTCTGGGCCGCCCTGCCCGAGCCGGTGCTGGCCGACCTGATGGCGTGGGGCGTGCACCTCGGCATCGGCCTCGGCCAGCTGGTGTGGCGCCAGGACACCGCCGAGCGCGGCGGCCGCTGGCTGCCGGTCCTGCAGGTGTGGCACCCGCGCTGGCTCCGCTGGGACGGCGACACCGGCCGCTGGGTCCTGCAGACCGCCAACGCCGGCGACGTGGTCGTAGACCCCGAGGACCCGCAGTGGTGGCTCTTCGCCCCCTACGGGCTAGAGCGGCCGTGGCGGCACGCGGCCGTGCGCGCCGTCGCCCCGTGGTGGCTCTTGAAGCGCTTCGCGTTGCAGGACTGGGCGACTTATGGCGAGGCGCACGGCAACCCGCTGCGCGCGGCGACCACGCCCGCCGGCGCCAGCAAGGAGCTCAGGCGCGAGCTCGCTGAGGACCTGCAGGACATCGCCGGCCGGACCGGCCTCGTGCTGCCCGAGGGCTTCGACGTCAAGCTCGTCGAGGCGACCGCCCGCACCTGGGAGACGTTCCAGCGCCAGATCGAGGTCGCCAACGCCGCCGTCGCCATCACCGTCCTCGGCCAGACCCTCACCACCGAGGTCCGCAGCGGCAGCCTCGCCGCCGCCGAGATCCACCAGCTGGTGCGGCACGACCTCATCGAGAGCGACGCGCAGACCCTCTCCACCGCCGTCCACCACGGGCCCGTGCGGTGGTGGGCGCTGTTCAACTTCGGCCTCGCCGAGCCGGCCGCGCCGTGGCCCGTCTGGGACACGACGCCGCCCGAGGACGCCAAGGCGCGCGCCGAGACGCAGCAGGCGCAGGCGCTGGCGCTCGAGGCCGCCGCCCGCGCCGTGGCCGCCTGGCGCGCCATGGGCGTGGCGCTCGACATGCAGGCGATCGCCGAGCGGTTCGGCGTGCCCGTCGCCGACCTCGAGGCGGCCGCCGCGGCGATCGCCGAGCCGCCCGCCGCGGCGCCGGCGCTCCCCGCCTTCCTCACCCACCGCAACCGCCCAGCCGCCCCACCGCCTGTCCTCCTCGCCTCGCGGGACGACCCCAGGACCGCCGCCGGCTTCGTGCGCGGCCAGCTCTACGTCGAGGGCCTCGCACGGCGCCTCGACGCGATCCAGCCGTTCAAGCAGGCCATGCGCGTGATCGCCGAGGCGGTCGAGAGGGCCGACAGCTACGAGCAGCTCCTCGAGCTCCTCCCGACCCTGTTCGAACAGATCGACCCCGACCAGACCACGCCGCTCATGGAGGCCCTGATGCTGGCCGACCTCGCCGGCCGGCTCGCCGCCGAGGAGGACCTGTGAACGCCGACCAGCCCCACCTGGCGCCGCCCGCCCCGCCGCCCGGCACGCCGGGCGCCGACCGGCCGGCCACCGCCGCCGAGATCCTCGGCGTCGCCGAGGGGCTCGAGGCGCGCGACGAGCCCGACCCCGGGGCCCTGGCCGCCGCCGAGCGCCGCGCCGCCGCCGCCCAGCTCGAGGCCGCCCTGCGCCGCTACGCCGCCGCGCAGGGCGTCGAGCCGCAACGCGCCGTGCTGCACCTGGCGATCGCCAACCGCCTCTACGACCCGCACGTCCTCAAGCGGCACGGGGCGCCCAGGGAGATCGTGAAGGGCCTCGAGGTCGCGCACCGGCGCCGCTTCCGCTGACCCGCCGTGGCCTGGTCGACGACCACCGACCCGCTCCGGTTCGACGAGGCGGCCGACTGGTTCCTCGGCCGCATCGCCATCACCAAGGGCTGGTACGAGGGCCTGGCGCTGAAGTGGCGCCGCTACACGTTCACCGCCGCCAACCTGGCCACGCTGCAGATGGTCAGCGACCTGCAGGCCAGCCTCCTGCGGGCCATGCGCGAGGGCAAGCACCTGCGCGAGTGGAAAGCCGAGTACCTCCCGACCCTCGAGGCGCAGTGGGCCGGCACCGTCAAGGACCCCGGCTTCCGCGCGTCGACCATCTACCGCAACGCCCTGCAGCGCAGTTACAACACCGGCCGCTGGACGGTCCACACTGACCCGGCCGTCATGGCCGCGCGGCCCTACTGGATGTTCGACGCCGTCATCGACGGCCGCGAGACCGACATCTGCCGCGAGCGCGACGGCAAGATCGTGCGCGCCGACGACCCGTGGTGGCAGCAGAACTACCCGCCGCTGCACCACCGCTGCCGCAGCGGCGTGCGCGCCCTGCGCGAGTCCGAGGCCGCCAAGCGCGGCGTCACCACCAACCCCGCCTTCGAGACCATGCCGCAGCGCGGCTTCGGCGCCGCCCCATCGGCCGACGAGTGGGACCCCGACCCGCAGAAGATGCCCGGCAAGCTGCGGGAGGTCTGGGAGAAGAAGATGATGGGCCCCCTGGCCCTCAAGCCGCCGCTGGCGCCGCCCGCGCCGCCGCCCGGCACCCCGTACAACCCGGCCACCACGCCGGCGCCGGCGCCGGCGCACCCCGCCAAGGCCAAGAAGCCGGGAAGGCGCCCCAAGGCCGGCGCCGCCGGCGAGCCCAGCGGCCCGCCGCCGCTGCGCGACGTGATCCTCGGCGAGCAGATCGCGCCGGCGACCGGCAGCAACCCCGGCGGCCTCTTCCGCGGCACCGACGGCGTCGTGCGTTACGTCAAGTTCTACGACGACCGCGCCCAGGCCTACGGCGAGCACCTGGCGAACCAGATCTACCGGGGCCTCGGGCTCGAGAGCGTCGAGAGCGTCGTCTTCGAGCTCGAGGACGGCCGCATCGGCTACGCCAGCCGCCTCATCGACGGCGCCCGCACCCTCGCCGACGCCGGTCTCACCAAGGAGCGCGCCCTGCGCGTCCTCGACGGCTTCGCCGCCGACGTGCTCACGGCCAACTGGGACGTCGCCGGCGCCGACCTGGACAACCTGCTGGTCCTGCAGAACGGCCGGCTGCTGCGCGTCGACAACGGCGGCGCCTTCCTCATGCGCGCCCGGTACGGCCGCAAGCCCGCGCTCCTGCTCAACCAGCTCACCGAGTGGGAGGGCTTCCTCGACCCCAGCCGCAACCCCGCCTACGCGCGCCTGGCCGCCCGCGCCGGCATCAGCGACCCGCGGCAGCTGGGCGACGACCTGCTGCGGCAGATCGACGCCATCCTCGAGCTCGAGCGGCAGGCCGGCGGCTGGGACGCCTTCGTGCGCCTGCACGCCCCCGGCCTCCTGCCTGACGACCGCCAGGCGATCGTGGCCATGCTCGAGGCGCGCACCACGCTGCTGCGCGGCAAGCGGGCCGAGATCCGCGCCTGGCTCGACGCCACCGACGCCGCCCGCGCCCGCGCCGCCCTGCCGCCCACCGGGCCGACCTTCGACGCCACCGACGCCGCCTGGAAGGACCGCGACCTGCTCGGCAGCGACGCCACCGCCGAGCGCATGTGGCGCGCCGCGCGCGCCGCCGTGCCCGACGCCTACGAGGCCCTCGCCGAGATCACCCCGAAATGGACCGCCTCCTACAGCAAGGACGCCTTCCAGCGCAAGCTGCGCGCGCAGGTGACGCGGATCATGAACGGCAAGAACCCCACCACCACGCTCGGCCAGTGGGCGCGAACCGTGATGGAGACCCGCCTGGCCCGCTGGCGCGCCGCCGCGGCCGCCATCGGCGCCGAGGTGCCCGGCGCCTTCCGCCTCTACCGCGGCGTGAAGGGCGAGGTCTTCGCCCAGGACGTCTACAAGGCATGGAAGACCGGAGCCGCCCAGGTCCGCGTCCGCAGCGAGACGATGACCAGCTGGTCCTTCGACCGCCGCGCCGCCACCTCCTTCGCCGCCGGCGCCAACGCCAGCGTCATCTTCCAGGCCGACGTGCCCTTCCAGCTCACCTTCGCCGACCAGCTCGTCGACGACGGCACCTTCCTGAGGCGCTTCTTCACCGAACACGAGGTCGTGGTGATGACCCCCCGCGAGGACGACATCGTCGCCGACGCGCGCCACACCACCGTGCGCTTCAACGGCCGCATCTACACCTACGACCAGCGCCACGAGTTCATCCAGGCCTGGGAAGCCGCGCACGGCCCCAACGGCTACCGCGTCCCGTCCCCTTGACAACCGGCCGTGCGCGCTATAGTGAGGCAGGAGGATGCCGACGAGCGAGATCGACCGGATACGCGCATTCGCGCAGCTCTACAGCGCCGCCGCCGACGCGCGCGGCGTGGCGCCCGTGGACGACGTGCCCGGCGCCCGCATGAGCAGCTTCGCGGAGGACGACCCCGCGGTCCACGAGTCTCACCGGCGCCCCGACCACGAGCAGGCCAAGCCCCAGACCAAGACCAACGAAGGCGAGTAGGACGTGACCGGAGCCCCGCAGCGCATCACCGGCCGCCAGCGCAACCGCCCAGCCGCCCAAGCGGCGAGGTGGCACGCGCTCGCCATCGGAATCGACGGCGCCGCCCCCACCGAGATCCGCCTCTTCCGCCCCGGCCCCAACGACACCACCAAGGGCACCTTCTACTTCACCGACCGCAGCGCCGAGCTCGTCTTGAAGGCCGCCGAGGACTGGGGCAACGAATACAGCTTCGACTACGAGCACGCCGCCCTCCAGCCGGTCGACAACGGGCCCGTGCCCGCCGCCGGCTGGTTCCGCATCGAGGTCAGGCGCACCGCCGACGGGCCCGAGCTGTGGGCCGTCGACATCAGGTGGACCGACCGCGCCCGCGAGCTCATCGAGGCCAAGGAGATCCGCTACGTCAGCCCCGCCTTCACCACCGACGGTGAAGGCGAGATCACCAGCCTGATCAACGTCGCCCTCACCAACCTGCCGGCCACCAAGCGCCTCGACCCGCTCGTGGCCGCGCGCCTGGTGGCGCTCGGCGAGAGCATCAGCATCGACGCGGTGCTCGACCAGCTACGCGCCCAGCTCGCGCCCAGCCACGCGCACCTGGCCGACGCGTGGCCGGTGGACGTCTACCTCGACAAGGTCGTGCTCGAGGCCGGCGACGGCCGCACGTACGCCGTCCCCTTCACCGTCGACGCCGACGCCGGCCGCGTGAGCCTGGCGGGCGACCCCATCGAGGTCACGCGCGAGTGGATCCCCCTCGAGCGCGGCGCCCAGGAAGCCCCGTCCGAAGGGAGTCAGCAGATGAAGCTCAACCCCACAGCCCTGATCGCCCTCGGCCTCGCGGCCGACGCCGGCGCCGAGCAGGTCGCCGCCGCCGTCGAGCGCGCCGCCGAGACCATGCAGGCGCTGAGCCGCCTGGTGCCGGAGGGGCAGGACGTCGTCGGCACCGTCGCCGCCTGGCGCGACGCCGCCCAGCGCGTCGAGGCGCTCGCCCAGCGCGTCGAGGAGCTCGAGCGTGAGAAGGCCCAGCGCGAGCTCGAGGCCATCCTCGACGAGGCCATCAAGCAGGGCAAGGTCACGCCCGCCCAGCGCGAGGCCCTGGCGCAGATGTTCACCAGCGACCGCGGCGTGAACCTCGAGGGCCTGCGCGCCTACGTCGCCGCGAGCCCGCGGATCGTGCCGCTCACCGGCGCCGGCGCCAAGCGCGAGCCGGTCGTCACCACCAGCGCCGCCGGCGCGGCCGTGGCCGTCGACGTCACCGGCAAGCGCTGGGAGGACCTGAGCAACGTCGAGAAGCACAACCTGCGCGTGACCGACCCCGAGACCTTCGAGGCGCTCTACCGCGAGCACCGCAAGCGGCAGGCCAACTGACAACCGGCAGCACCGGGCCCGCAGCCCCGTCCATGCGGCCCCCTAGCAGCACAGGAGGAAAATCCGCATGGCGCACACGATCCGCAGCGACCTGATCGTCCCCGAGGTCCTCGCCGACGCGATCGCCGGCGAGTTCGCCGGCATGAAGGCCCTCTACGGCTCCGGCGCGGCGTTCGTCACCGCCCAGGGCTGGCCCGACGCCCGCGGCGGCGACCGCATCAAGATCCCGTACTTCGCCACCATCGGCGAGTACGAGGACCTCGACAGCGACGAGGACGACGGCAGCGGCGACCTGCCCGCCCTCACGCCGGCGAAGCTCAGCATGACCAGCGAGACCGCCACCGTCGCGCACAGCGGCAAGGCGGTCGAGATCACCGAGTGGGCGCGCATCGCCGCCATGTACGCGGACCCCTACGCGGAGATGGCGCGGCAGCTGCGCGTCGGCCTCGAGCGGCTCGCCGACGCGAAGCTCCTGGCGGCGGCCTCCACCACGACGCTGACGCACAGCATCTACCAGGAGGACGGCAGCGGCACGCCCAGCTGGGCCGACGTCCTCGAGGCCCGCTTCAAGTGGGGCGACGAGCAGGACGACATCGCGCTGATCGTCATGCACAGCGACGTGGCGCTGCGCCTGCTCAAGGAGCTCGACGGCAACAACCGCCCGATCTGGGACAACGTCCTCCGCAGCGGCCAGATCCCCGCCGAGATCCTCGGCATCCCGGTCAAGATCAGCGACCGGGCGACCAAGAAGGCCGACTACGCCGAGACCGGCTCGAGCGCCACGGGCTACGAGACGCTGCTCATCAAGCGCAACGCCCTGGCCTTCTGGTTCAGCGGCGGGCAGCCCGAGGTCCAGACCGACAAGGACATCCTCACCGACAGCGTGGTGGCGGCGATCCACGTCTACTACGTGGCGCACCGCTACAGCCGCCTCGCCGGCACTACCAAGACCGGCGTGGTCAAGTTCATCCACAACTGACGCTGCGCCGCCCCGGGCAGCCAGGGGCACGGCACCACTGCCGGGGCGGGCATCGCGCCCGCCCCGGCGTCACCGAGGGAGAGAAGCATGGGACTCGCCACGTTCCGCCGCTACCGCGCGATGAAGGCCCGGCAGGCCGCGCGTGAGGGCCGGACCGCGGTGGCGATGGCGTTCGAAGCCAAGCGCCGCGCCAGCCCCGGCACGCCCCTGCCGCCCGGCTTCATCAACGCCCGCGTCTACGAGGCCCTCACCCGCGCGAAGCCCGTCCCGTACGACACGTTCGAGGACCTCATCGGCGCCACCGAGCAAGAGCTCGTGCAGATCCCCGGCATCGGCGCCTCCACCGCCCGCAAGATCATCGCGGCGGTCAAGGAGTGGGCCGCGCAGCAGGCCCCAGGAGCCCCCGAGACGGGCGGCGACGAGGGCGACGGCAGTGGGACACCGGGCGAGGCCGGCGACGAGCCCCAGGGCCCCGCTGAGGGCCCAGGCGACGGCGGCGACGGGGGCGAGTGAGCCGTGGCGGGCACCTACATCACCGGGGCGGACCTCGCGCAGGCCCTGCCGGCCGATTGGGTCGCCCGCACCGACGAGACGCAGCGCGACCAGCACGCGCAGCGCGCCAACGCCGACCTCGACCAGGCGCTGCGCCAGGCGGGCTACACCCTGCCGATCACGACCACGCCCATCCCCGACGACATCAAGGGCCGCCTGCTCGACCTCGCCACGTACCGCCTCGCGCTGCAGCAGCAGCTCCTCCCCGAACCCGCCGAGAGCAGCGGCTTCTACCTCGCCTACAAGACCGCCCTCGAGTGGCTCGAGGGCGTCAGGTCCGGCCGCGTCGAGCTCGGCCTCGATGACTCGAGCGGCGGCACGCCCGACACCGAGGGCGGCATCGAGGCCGCCACCTTGCCGCGCCGGTACTGGGAGCTCTTCTGATGGCCACCCCCAAGCCGCAGGGCGCCACGACCACCTTCTCGCTCGGCGTCGCCGACGGGAACATCGTGGTCCTGGTCGACGCCAAGCAGATCGACGAGCTGGTGACGGCGCTCGACAACCTGCCCACGGCGCTGCGCCTCATCGGGTCCGCCATGCTCGACGAGGTCGCCGAGGCCTTCCGCGAATCGCGCGGGCCCGAGGGCCGCAAGTGGCTGCCGATCAAGGAGGCCTCCAACCGCGCCCGCGAGCACCCCAGCCCCAACGCGCGGATGGCCAAGCCGCTCGTCGACACGGGCGTGCTCTCCAGGAGCTTCACGGCCGAGCTCGTCGACGGCGGCCAGGCCGTCAGCATCGGCACCAACTTCGGGTTCTACGTCTATCACCAGCACGACCCTGACTATCCGGTGGACAAGCACATCATGCCGACCAGGAACGTGCTGCCCATCAAGGGGCAGCCGCTGCCGGCGAGCTGGGCGGACGAGATCATCGGCACGCTCGAGGACTTCCTCGCCCTCACCACGCCCGGGAGCACCGCGTGAGCCACGGCATGACCGACCCCGGCGCCATCGGCGAGGCCATCCGGCAGATCGCCGCTGGCCTCGACGGCGTGCGGGACTCGCACCTGGGGCCGCTGGCGGTCATCCCGGCCACGCCGGCCGTCGAGGTGCTCCTGGGCAGCGGCAGCCTCGCCCAGTTCCCCGGCGGCGGGCACGCCATGGACGAGCGGCACGACCTGACCGTGGTCTTCCTCGAGCAGGTGGCGCCCAACGTGGCCACGACCACCGAGCGGCGCCTGGCGGCGCTGGCCACGGCCTTCGTCGCCGCCCTCACCGCCGACGGCTTCGACGACACGCTCGGCGGCCTCGTCGAGCGCACCAGGCCCACCGGGTACAGCTTCGGCATGACCAGCCGCAACAACCGCGCCTACCGCTTCGTGGCGGTCAGGGTCGACACGGGAGAGCTATGAGATGAGCAAGGAGACCGTGACCCTCAAGTACCGGCCGACGCCGCGCGCGTTCGCGCCCGGCTACCGGCCGGGCGCCACCGTGCGCGTCGACGAGGCCACCGCCCGCGCGCTCGAGGCCACCGGCGCCTGGACCCGCGTGGGCCGCCAGGCCAAGGACACGCCCGCCGGCGGCGACGGCGGCGGCTCGAGCCCCGTCCAGAAGGAGTGAGCGATGCCTGCAGGGATCGAGGCCAAGATCGGCGTCGGACGCGAGACCACCTGGGGCACCGGCGTCACGTCGACCCGGTGGTTCACCGCCCGCGAGAACCTCAACGAGGAACGCGGCCGCCTGCGCGAGGCGATGACCTTCGGCACGCGCAGCACGCTGCCGGGCGACCCGGGCCGGCTGCGGATCCGCGAGACCCTGAGCGACATCCCCGGCCGCCCGCAGACGGTCGGTGAGCTGCTCAGGGCCGCGCTGGGCGCCCCGCAGACCACCGGCTCGGGCCCCTACGTGCACACGTACGTGCCCGCGGCCGCCAAGCACGACGCGCTGGCCGCGCTGCCGCCGTACAGCCTGACGGTCAAGCGCCGCAGCGACGTGATCGACCGGCTCACCGGCGGGCAGCTCGACAGCCTCGAGCTGCGGCAGCCCGTCGACGAGGCGCTGACGCTGAACGCCGAGTTCATCTTCAAGAGCATCACGACCGGCACCGACGAGGCGATGACCCTCGACGCCGGCGAGCGCTTCCGGTACAAGCACCTGGCCGTCACCAAGGGCGGGAACCCCTTCCCCTACCTGACGGACCTCACCATCCAGATCCAGAACAACCTCGACCCCGAGGAGACGCTCAACGGCAGCGACGAGATCAGCGCCGTCGACTTCGGCGACAAGCTCGTCGTGGCCATCAGCGGCCAGGCCACCTTCCGCGACAAGAGCCTGCTCGAGGAGTTCCGCGCCGGCACCGCCGCCGCCTGGAGCTTCACCTGGACGATCAACGCCAACACGAGCCTGGAGATCGCCGTCCCCCGGCTCGCGCTCGACAGCGTCTCGGCGCCCATCGAGGGTCCCGGCCGCATCACGGTCGCGTGGAGCGGCACCGCCGAGTTCGACGCCAGCGAGGGGCACGAGATCGAGGTCACGCTGACCAACGACGTCGCCAGCTACGCCTAACCAACCGCCCCGCCGCCCAGGCCACCTGGGCGGCGGGAGCCCCGCAAGGGAGAGAGGGAGCATGGGTCAAGGAAGCCTGATCAGGAAGCTAAGCCGCCGCACCGTCCCGCTCGAGAACCTCACGCGCCTGGCCGTCGAGGCCGGCGAGCTGCCCGAGGGGCAGCAGCTGACCATCCAGATCCGCCGCGTCACCGCCCTCGAGGTCACGAAGCTGACCGGCAAGCCGCCCGCCCTGCTGCGGATCGCGCGCATGCGGCAGCCGGGCGAGAGCGACGAGCAATGGCGCGAGCGGTGGCAGAGGCTCGTCGACGAGGACCCGAGCCTCCTCACCGAGGGCCTCGAGTACCACCAGCAGCTGCAGGAAGCCGTGCTCTGCGCCGGCTGCGTCGCGCCGCGCGTGGTCGCCAGCGAGTCCGACATCCAGCCCGGCCACGAGGACGACACGCTCCTCATCGCCGAGCTCGGCCCCGACGCCGAGGCGGTCTACGACGCGATCGTCACCTTCAGCGGCCTGCCCTTCCGGCTGCGGCAGGGCGGCGGCGCGGTGAGCACGTTTCCTGAACAGCCGAGCGGCGATAGCGATCAGCCGCATGGCGAAGTACTACGGCAAGACGCCGAGCGAGCTGCTGAACCGCCCGCTGGGCGAGTGGAGCCTGGACTGGGAGATCTGGCAGGCTGACCTAGAGCAGCAGGAGCTCGAGCGCGCCAAGGCGCAGGCCGAGGCCGAAGCCGCAGCGGCGCGATCGCGCAGGACCTAGAGCCCCGTCCGAGGAACGCCGGGAGTGGCGACAGGACGCAACCGCGTCGACATCATCATCGGCGCGCAGGACCGCGCCAGCGGCGTAGTCGGCAACGTCCGCCGCGAGCTCGGCAGCCTGCAACAGGCAGGCGCCCAGACGCGGCGGCATTTCGCCCAGGTGCGCGCCGCCAGCGACCTCGCGGCGATGGCCCTGGGCGGCCTGGCCGCGTCCGCCGGCGCCGCCGGCCTGGCCGCCGTCCGCCTAGCGGGGCAGCTCGAGCAAGCCGAGATCGCCTTCGAGACGCTCCTCGGCAGCGGCGAGGCCGCCAAAGCGTTCCTCGACGACCTCGCCGACTTCGCCGCCCGCACGCCGTTCGACTTCAAGGGCATCCAGGACGCCAGCCGGCTCCTGCTCGCCTTCGGCTTCCAGGCCGAGGCCGTCCTGCCCATCGTGGGCGCCCTCGGCGACGCCACCGCCGCCCTGGGCGGCAGCACCGCCGAGCTCGAGGGCGTGGTCCGCGCCCTCGGCCAGATCCAGACCAAGGGCAGGGTCTCGACCGAGGAACTGCTCCAGCTCGCGGAGCGGGGCATCCCCGTCTTCCAGATCCTGCAGGAGAAGCTGGGCCTCACCGGCGAGCAGCTGGGCAACATCGGCCAGCTGGGCATCGACGCCGCCACCGGCATAACCGCCATCCTCGAGGGCCTCTCCGAGCGCTTCGGCGGCGCGATGGAGAGGCAATCCCGCACGCTCCTCGGGCTCTGGAGCAGCGTCCTCGACAACGTCTCGCTGATCACGACCGAGATCGGGGTCAAGATCACCGAGGCCTTCGACATCAAGGGCGCCCTCGACACCGCCCTGGCCCAGCTGGACCGCCTGCGCGAGTGGGTCAGGGACTTCGACCTGCGCGAGTTCCTAGCCGCCAACGAGGAGGCGGTCATGCAGCTCGCCGGCGCCCTAGCCGGCGTGCTGCTGCCCAGCCTGATCAACGTCGCCCGCGTCGCGCTGCTCTTCGCGCGCCGCACCATCGTGCCGCTGGCCGCCCTGGCCGCCGCCGGCGCGCTGGTCGTCGACGTCGCCCGCAAGCTGGGCGTCGAGTTCGACAACCTCGCGCTGCCCACCGGCGGCCTGGCTCGCGTCGCCGCCGTCGTGAGCGGCCTCGTCGAGATCTTCGACGGCGTCACCACCTCGATCGCCGCCCTGATCCGCGCCACCAGCGAGGGCGTGCGCGACTGGGCCGAGTTCTTCGGCCTGGTGGTCGGCCAGATCGGCCGCCTGCTGCAGCACCTCAACGCGATGGCGGCCAAGAGCGCCGAGATCCAGGACGTCCTGGTGCGCCGCGGGCCCCTGGGCCTGGGCGAGGCCGCCCGGCTCGCCGAGGAGCTCGGCGGCCTGGTCCGGTCCATCCCCGGCATCAACCTGGCCGACGCTTGGCGCGAGGCCTTCCAGGGCACCGACGAGGCGATCCTGGACATGTTCGACCAGGCCAACGCCTCGCTGCGCCGCGGCTGGGAGCGCATCAGCGACGGCATAAGGGGCGACGTCGACCAGGTCACGCTCACCGTCGTCGGCGGCATCGCGGACGCCGTGGGCGACGCCGCCGCGCAGATCGTCGACTGGGCCGCGCTGCTCGAGGACGACGCCGAGCCGGCGCTCGAGTCGGTCAGCGTCAAGGCCGAGGATACCGCCGACCGCGTCAGGGCCGCCGGTGAACGCATCGAGAGCGAGGCCGTGCCCGTCTGGCAGCGCGCCCTCGCCGCGGTCGGCGCCGCGGCCGCCGGCGCCATCCGCGACGCCCTCGGCCTCGACCAGCCCGAGAGCCCCCTGGTCCAGCTGGGCCGCGACGTCGTCGGCGCGATCGTCGAGGGCTTCCTCGCCGCCTGGCCCGAGGCGGCCGACCGCATGGCCGCCGCCATCGACGCCGTGCGGTGGCGCGGCGACCTGCAGCGGCACCTCCGCAGCGGCGCCCCGCTGCGCGAGCCCGGCCTCGAGCCGCTGCCGCCCGACGCCGGGCCCGCCCCGCTGGGCCCGCCGCGCCTACCGCTCGGGCTGCCGCCGGCGCTGTTCGACCTGATCACCAGCGGCAGCCTGCTGCGCGAGCCCGGCGTCGCCCCGCCCGGCGTGGCGCCCGACCTCATCGGACCCGGGTTCATCGCCGACTTCGAAGCTGCGCGCGACGAGTTCCTCGACAGTCTCGATGAGCTCAGCCGGCAGCTCGGCCGCCGCGCCCAGCGCGAGCGCGAGGCCGCCGAGGCCGCCGCCAGGGCCGCGCTGTTCGCGTCCGCCGCGGAACGCCACGCCGGCACCGGCGCGGCGATCCTCCACGGCACCAGCGCCGACGCTGCCGGCCGCGCCGCGCACGTGAGCGAGCTCGAGCGCCAGGCCGAGATCGCACTCGACACGGTCCTGGCGGTCGCCGCCGGCGTCGCCGAGGGCACGCAGCCGATCAGCGAGCTCGGCCGCGCAATCGAGATGCTGGCCGAGGTCAGCGGCATGAGCGCCCGCGAGATCGCCGAGGCGACCGGGTTGGTCGTGCGCACGCAACTGGACCCCGGCGCCCACGCCGAGGTTCCCGAGCCGGTGCCTCTCGTGCCGCCGCCGGTCACCGGCGAGGTGGAGCCCGACAGGTCCGAGCTACCCGACGAGACCCGCCGCGAGCTCCTCGAGCGCGAGCGCGCCGAGCGCCAGGAGTCCGTCGACGCGCTGACCCTCATGAGCACCGAGCAGGGCGCCCTCGCCAACTTCGGCGCGGCGCTGCTGTCGGTCGCTCAGCAGCAGGTCCCCGCCTTCGGCGCCGCCCTCGAAGGGTTCGTGCAGGCCGGCGCGGTGGGCGCGGTCATCGCCGCGCTGGTGCAGCTCGCCAGCGAGAGCGAGGCCTTCGGGCAGCTGATCGAGATGGTCAACGCCGCCCTCGAGCCCCTCAGCGCGGCGCTCGGCGCGGTCCTCGAGGCGCTGCTGCCCGTGATCCAGCCGATGCTCGAGCTCGTGGCGGCCGTCGCCCAGGTGGCGCAGGTGGTGGCGCGCATCCTGGCGCCACCGCTGCTGCTGCTGGGCCGCGTGATCAGCTTCGTGGTCGACGCCTTCGTGGCCGTGTGGAACTTCCTGCTCGGCTGGATACCAGGTCTCCGCATCGAGCGGCCGGACCTCACCCCGCGCGAGCCCGAGCCCGAGCGGGAGCGGCCGCAGCACAGCGACCAGCCGCCGGCCGCGCCCGAGGTGCGCCTGGGCAACCTCGCGCCGGCGCTGCAGCTGGGCCTGGCCACGCCGCTCCGAGAGGCGGCCGACGTCATGCTCGAGGCGGCCA
>ERZ795042.411-NODE-411-length-35741-cov-617.652497_pt1 | contig 35741 bp, 34 predicted proteins | sample MGYA00375126_ERZ795042 | MGnify/ENA primary metagenome ERZ795042 (study PRJEB30171, sample SAMN05518105) | compost metagenome | isolation source: Feedstock adapted compost from Newby Island compost facility, Milpitas, CA | place: USA:Newby Island compost...
GGGCCCCCTGGTCCCGAGGGCGACCGCGGGCCGCAGGGCGAACCGGGGCCCGAGGGACCGCCCGGCGACGCGGGCCCAGCAGGACCTCCGGGCCCGGAGGGACCTCCCGGTCCGCAGGGCGACTGCGACTGCCCGGCGCTGCTCGCGCCCACGGAGGCGCTGGCGCCCGTTCCGGGCGACGACACCTACGCCCTGCGGCCGACCTGGGCGTCGGCGGTGGGTCCCGCGCTCGCCCCCGACCACGGCGCTCAGGAGTGCACGGCGCACGGCCTCCCCCGCGGCGTCGACCACGTGCTGGAGCCCCTGCCGCTGGCACCGCCGCCCGCCTCGTCCGCCGCGCGCGGTCCCCCGTAGCCGCGGGGGCCGGTGCGGGTGCGAGGGCCGCGTGCCGAGCGCCGCGGCCCGCTATCCTGACCGTCCATGGCGGGCGACACGACCGGCGGACGCCGAAGCGCCTCGGGCCGGCTGAGCGTGCCCGAGGCGGCCCGCGCCCTGGGCCTCGAGGAGGACGTGCTCGTCGAGCTGATGCGCGAGGCGGGCGTCAGCCTGGAGGGCCCGCGCGAGGCCTGGCTGCTCGACGCCGCCGACGTCGAGGCCCTGGTCGCCGAGCGCGAACGCCAGCGCCAGGAGAACCTCCGCGAGCTGGAGCGGCTCGGCAGGGCGCTCGACGAGGGCTGAGGGCGGGGCCGGCGGCGCCCTACCGGACGGGACGCCGGGGTCGCCCGCGCGGCCTCCCCTCGGCGCCTCAGTGGAGCCGCGTCGCCAGCGAGTCGAGCAGGCCCAGGAAGCCCCCGAAGCCGCCTTCGTAGGCCAGCAGCTCCTCGACGGCACGGCGCGCCGCCGCCCCGAGCCGGTGGGGGTAGGGCACGTGGCAGAACACGGGGGTGCCGCGGTCGTCGCCGCTGGCCGCCGCGAACGACCACACGAACACGACGGGCTCCGGGTGCCCCGGGACGTGGAGCGAGACCCCGTCGAGCCGGAACGAGCCGGACCCGCGGCGCGAGCCCCACGCCGTCCACTCGCGGCCGGCGAACGGCGCCAGCTCGGCGGCCGTGAGACGCCGGTAGCCTCCGACGCTCACGCCAGGCACACGCGCCTGTCGCGCGCGTCGACGAAGGGGTGGAGGCGGTCGATGAGGTCGGCCAGGTCGTGCGGGCCCTCGATCGCCATCAGCAGCGACTGGTACTCGGCCGCGAACGGGTAGGCGAGCCCCGTCACGCTCACGACCTCGCGGCGGCGCGGGTCCCAGGTGACGACCGCCACGGGCCGGCGCCGGCGACCGGCGCGGGCCGGGCTCAGCGGGCCGCGGTCCCAGCCGTAGCCGTGGAGCGCCACGTAGACCAGGTCCTCGCTGGTCGTGGTCAGGGGGAGGTACTCCTGCGCCTCCGCGGCGGACAGGACCTCGGCGAAGGCGGAGTGGGGCTGGGGGAAGCGGCGCCTCGACGTGCTGGGCATGGGCAGCGGTCCCGCGCCCGTGAGGCCGGGATGAGGCCGATGATAACGCCGCGAACTCCCCGCGCTTCGTCAGCCTGGGCCACTTACCGAGGCTTTCGGCGGCGGGGTCGCTGACGCCTGCCCCCTCGCCGCCGCCCGGCGCGGTCGGAGACGACCGGGGGTCGCAGACGGCCGGCGGGGTCGCAGACGGCCTGCGCGCTCGCGGCGCCACGGTCGCGGCCGGGCTCGCCCCCTCGCACCGCCGGCTGCGGGGTCCTCAGCGGGCCAGGCGCGGGTCCCAGACGAGGTCGCGCACCGGCCCCACCTCGACGGCCTCGGGGAACGCGGGGTGGAGCGGGTTGATCACGTAGTTCATGTAGGAGGGCTCGTACCTGAGCTCGGGCGGGACCACGACGCTGGGCACCGCGAGCACGGGGCTCTGCAGCGAGTCGAGCCACTCGTCGCCGACGACCTGGCTGGCGCGCGACTCGGGCCTGGAGTCCCAGCCGGCCGGCAGGTCGGCCTCCTCCAGCACCGCTAGCGCGGGGTCGTCGAAGGAGACGAGGTGGTAGACGTGCGGCGTGCGCCTGAACGCCTCGGCGTCGTCGACGTGCACGAGCAGCTCGAGCATCGCCAGGGTCAGGTGGCCGGAGGCGTACACCGCGTACCTGCCGGGGCTGTTCCAGCGCCCGCCCGACCTGTACGCGCCCTCCCCCGACATCGTCGCGTGGCGGTAGCGCGCCTTGCTGATCCTGTAGGCGCGTACTCGGCTCAGCTCACGACCCCGTGCGCCATGCGGTCGAGGAGCTTGACGACGTAGTCGCTGCCCTCGGGGGTGCGCGCGAACTCGAGGGGCGTCCTGCCGCCGAGTGCGACCTTTGAGTGGGTGAGCCAGCGCCTGGCGGCCTCCCGGTCGCCCTCGAAGTAGGCCTCGGCCGCCTCCACGGCCTTCGCGACGCGGTAGACGCGTCCGGAGGCCTCGGGCGAGAGCGGCTTGCCCTCGGCGCGGCGGCTGTGGAACGTGCTCTCGGGGATGTCCGCGACCTCGAGGACGTACCTGTCGGGCACGCCGAGGCGCTTGGCGAGGGAGCGCACCGCGTCCGTGGGTAGACCCGCGCTGACGCGCTCCGCGACCTCGAACTCGTCGACGCCTCGCAGGCCCAGCACGCCGGCGCCGAGCACGGGCTGCGGGGAGCGCGTGGGCACGAACCTCAGGGCAGCCATCCCGACCTCCGTTCTGGAGTCATCATACTCCAGGTCTGGAGTCGAGGCCCCGGTCTCGACCTGGGTACCTGCCGCAGACCTCCTGGCCGCGGCCGAGCCCCCGCCCGGCGATGCCGCCCCGAAGCGGCCCTCGCCGCTTGACAGCGACGGGCCTCGACCCTATCCTGAGCCCGAACCCTTATTATCTAAGGGTGACGAAGGGAGGCGGGCACCATGCCCCCGAGGCCGCTCAAGCAGACCCAGATCCTCGAGGCACTGAAGAGCGCGTACGAGCGCACGGGCACGACGCCTGACCTCTCTTCCCTGGCGCGCAGCTTCGGCATCACCTACCCCACGCTGCGCGAGCACCTCAAGGCCCTCGAGGCCAAGGGCAAGCTCGTGCTCGAGAGCCGTGGGCCCGGCCGCACCCCGCGCCTGCGCCTGCTCGGCGCGGCGGTCGGCGTCCCGCTCTACGGGGAGATCGCCGCGGGCCTGCCGGTGGGCACCTACCCCGAGCCCGAGGGGTACCTGGTGCTCCGCGGCCGCCCCGACCACTTCGCCCTCCGCGTGCGGGGCGACTCGATGGCCGACCGCATCGAGGACGGCGACGTGGTCCTGCTCCAGCGGGGCGAGCCGCAGCGCTCGGGCGAGGTGTGCGCCGTCAGGGTGGGCGACGACGAGACCACCCTCAAGTACCTGGAGTGGAGCCAGCCGCGCTCGGGGGACAAGCCCCTCACGTACAGGCTGAGGCCCCACAACCCCAGCTACCCCACGCTGACCGTCCCGGCGTCCGAGCTGCACGTGGACGGCGTCATGCGCGGCCTGATCCGCGGTGAGATCGTGCAGGACCTGCTCTTCGAAGGGAGTGGTTGACGGCCCCGGGTCGCAGCCAGACCGCTAGCCGAGGCTGAAAAACGGAAGGACACATCCACCGCCGCCAAGCAAGGGAATGTGTCCTTTCGCCGCCCATAGTCGACCGCTCGCGCGGTCGGAACTCAGGTCTCTCTCATGCTAACACCCGCCAACAGGGCAACCAAGCCGACACCCGTCTCCGGCAACCCGCCGCGGCCGGGCCGGCCGCCCGTCAGCCGGCCGCCGCTGCGGCCGTCGAGCAGGGGACGCGCATGATAGCCGCCTTCTGCTTCGACCCCCTGCCGCTGTTCCTCGCGGTCAGGTCCGACCCGGCGCTGGCCCGGGTGCCCCTGGTGAGCGTCGAGGAGCAGCGCGTCACGCACGCCAACGCCGCCGCCAGGCGCCACGGCATCACGCCCGGCATGAGGCTCGACGGCGCGCGCATGCGCGTCGAGGGCCTGCAGGTGGTCTCTTACACCGAGCCCGACCTCCAGCACGCCTGGGACGAGCTGCTGCGCGAGCTGAGCGACCGCACCCCCTGGGTCGAGAGCCTCGCGCGCGGCCGGGCCCTGGCCAGGCTCGATCCGGCCGAGGCCGAGGGGCTGGCCGCCGCCTACGGCGTACGCGTCGGCCTCGCCCCCGACTGCGAGACCGCCGAGCTCGCCGCTCTCAGCGTGCGGCCGGGGACGGCGCGACGGGTCGACGACGTCCACGGCTTCCTCGCCCGCCTGCCGCTGCGGTTCCTGCGCGGCGTGGGCCTCTCCGACGCCAACCTCACCCGCCTGACGTGGCTCGGCCTCGGCACCGTAGGGCACCTCGCCGCCTGGACGCCCTCGCAGGTCACCTCTTACCTGGGCGAGGAGGGCGACGTCCTCCTCCCCTACGTCCACGGGCCGCGCCGCACCGCCCTGCGCCCCTTCGAGCAGGTGCCCACCGTCAGCCGGTCGCTGGCCTTCACCGAGCCCGTCGTCGAGCCGGCGCAGCTCCTCCCCGCCATCGACCGCCTGGCCAACGAGCTCGCGCGGCAGCTGGGCGGGCGCGCCGCGCGGCGGCTCACGCTCACCGCCAAGCTCCCGGGCGGCACGCGCCGCGCCAGCCGCCTGAGCAAGCGGCCGCTGACGCAGGCGCGCCACATCCGCCAGCAGGCCCTCTTCGCCCTGCACGACAGCCGCGTACAGGGCCAGCCCGTCGAGCGGATCACCCTCGAGCTCGCCGCCCCCGAGCCCCTGGGGGTGCAGGAGGGCCTGTGGCCGCGGCGCGAGCGGCGCCAGCGGGCGCTCGAGGCCACGCTGGAGCGCTTCCCCAGCGCGCCGCGGCGGATCGAGTGGGCGGACCCGCACGCCCAGGCCACGGACCGCGTCGGTCGCTGGGAGGGCTACGCCACTGAGGGCGGGGCCTACGAAGCCGCGTCGGTGGCCCAGCGCCGCGCGCCGGCCCTCAGCCCCGCGGGCCGCCGCCGCGCCGCGAGGGGCGAGAGGGCGAGCGTGCCGGAGGCGGCGATGGCCGCGGCGGTCCCGCTGTTCGAGGACCAGCCCCACCAGGAGGCGCCGGCGGTCGCCGACGTCGCCCAGGCGGCCGGCCTCCCCGCGTCGCAGCCCGCCCCCGGCACCGTCGCGGCGGCGATGTACCTCGACGCCCTGTTCACCGGCGCGTTCACGCCCGCGACCGACGTGGCCGAGGGGGACGAGGGGCTGGGGGTGCCCGCGCACCTCGCGGCGGGCGAGGGCGGGGCGGCGGCGCAGCGCCCGCTCTTCGTCAGGAGGGCGCGGCAGCGCTACACCGAGGAGTACTCGCTCGAGGACGAGGCCTACGGCCTGGAAGCCGCCTGACCCCGCGTCGCCGCCTCGAACCGGGACCGCGCGGGCGACGGCGCCTGCACGAACACGAACGGGCCCGAGTGGGTACACGCCAGGCTCGAGACGCCCTGAGGGCCGGACCTGGGACCTACACGTCGACCACCGCGGCCGCGGCCAGCAGCGCCCACTGCGCCAGGAGCGTCCAGGCGGGGTAGCCGAACGCCTCGAGGAGCAGCGCCGGCAGCGCCACGACGACCGCCGCCACCGCCTGGGGCTCGAAGCGGCGGGGCGAGACGCCCGTCCGCGCCGAGTACTTCTCGAGCACGAGCGCGGCGGTAAGCGCCACGGCGAAGAGCCCGGCCACGGACGCGGCGCCCGGTCCCGCGAGACCCGGCGCCGGAACGGACGCGAGGATCGAGCCCGCGGCGGGCACGGCCACGGCCATCACGGCCAGCGCGGGCAGGAGCCGCCCCCAGGTCCTGGCCGCGGGCGGCACGGGGGCGAGGCGCGGCGGGGGCTCCGGCCCCAGCAGCGCCGCCGCGACCTGCGCCAGGAGGAAGCCGGCCACGAGCACCGTGGCCGGCCCGCCGAGCTGGAGGCCGGGCGCTCCGCCCGGGACCGCGGTCCCGACGCCCCCGGGGCTCCCCGCCGCCCGGGCGAGCGCCCCGCTCGCGGCCAGACCGGCGGCCGCCGCGGCCAGCGCTTGCAGAGCGAGCCCCGCCCAGCGGGCCCGCGGTCGGCGGTAGAGGGCCGAAGCCGCGCGCCAGGCGAGGGCGAGCCAGACGGGCGCGCTCGCGGCCGGCGTCCGCAGCGACCGCGAGGGGCGCAGCGCCCCGGGCCTGTCGTGCAGGGCGGCGAGCAGGCGCTCCCGCTCGACGCCGTAGGCGCCGCCGGCATCGAGCCCCGCCACCTGGGAGATCAGCTCGAGCGAGCGCAGGCCGCGGAGCTGGGAGAGCACGAAGCTCTGCGGCGCGAACCGCGGCGGCCACGCCTCGGCGAGGGCCCGCCGCGCCGCCAGGTGGGCGCAGGCGAGGAGCGCCAGTGGCCCGGCGAGGGCCAGGGCCCCGGGCGCGGCGAGCGCACCGGTGACGGCCAGCCCCCACCGCGGCCCACCTCCGAGGGGCAGCGACAGCAGCGGCGTCAGGGCCGAGAGGGCCGCGACCGCGGACAGCAGCGCGCCGGCGAGCCCCGCCGACGCGCCCGGCAGCACCCGCTGCGAGCGGCCGGCGTAGCGGAGCCAGTGCAGGTCGACGCGGGCGGCGGCGAGGGCGCCGACGGCGACGGCCGCCCAGGGGGCGGACAGGTGGAGGAACGAGGCGGCGAACAGCGACCAGGCGCCGCCCAGCGCCGCGCCCGCCAGGCCCGCGGAGCCGCGCCCCACCCACATCCGGTAGCCAAGGGCCGCGCGCGGCGGCACGGGCGCGAGCGCGAGGCGCACCAGGTCGCGCCTGTCGAGGTGGACGGGCGGCACCGTCACGCGCAGCGGCAGCGCCAGCCAGGCGGCGAGCGCGGCGGAGGCGAGCGCCGCCAGCTCGGCCGGCAAGGGCTCCGCCGCGGGGACGAGCGCGAGCTGCACGCCCGAGGCCACGAAGACGACGAGCCAGAACACGAGGTAGGCGACCGTCCACCAGCCGACGGCCTTGCCGACCCAGCGGACGTACGCCCGCGCCGCCCGCAGCAGGGTGCGGCGCCGCAGGAACGCGACGGCGGCCGCGCTCGCCACGGCGCTCACCCCTCTCGCGCCGCGCCGACGGGCTCCAGCCGCCCGTCCCTCAGGGCGACGACCCGGGCGTCGAGGAGCTCGGCCAGCTCGCGCTGGTGCCCCGTGAGCAGGACGGCGCCGCCGGCGGCGGCGCGCTCGGCAAGCAGGCGCGCGAGCAGCTCCTGCGCCTCGAGGTCGAGCGCGTTGAAGGGCTCGTCGAGCAGCGTGAGCGGCCGCTCGAGCGCGAGGGCCAGCGACAGGGCCAGCTTCTGCCTCATGCCGCGCGAGTGGGCGCCCGGGTACTCCCCTGTCCGGTCGCCGAGGCCGAACCGCTGCAGGAGCTCGATGGCCCTGCCCTCCGCCGCCGGCTCGCGGTAGAGCGCGGCGTTCAGGTAGGCGTGCTCGGCCAGGGTCAGGTCCTCGTACAGCGCGGGCTCGTCCGGGGCGAAGACGAACGCCGCGCGGCCCGAGAGCGTCGTCGCCGGCCGGCCGGCGACCGCGACGTCCCCGCTCGCCGGTACCAGGCCGACGAGCGCGCGCAGGAAGGTGCTCTTCCCCGCCCCGTTGGGGCCCGTCAGCAGCGTCAGGTCGCCGGGGTAGAGCGTCAGGTCGGCGCCCGCGATCACGCTCACCCCGCCCAGGCGCACGCTCACGCCGGCGGCGACCAGGACCGGTTCTGCGCGGTGCTTCACCGCCGCGGGCTGCGTCGCGCTGGGTCCGTCCATCCCCGGCAGCGTTGCACGCCGCCGCGACGGGGGCCAGCCCGCGGAGCGCGCCCGGCCACCTACCGCCCGCGGGCCAGGCCCGCTCGAGAGGCGTCCCTGCCTGTAAGAGATGGGTAAGTACGGAGGGGTTAGCCTTCGCCTTCGCACTATGGCCGCACCCACGCCAGCGCCCCCGCCGAGGGACCACCGGGGGGAGCTGCAGGAGGAGGACCCGGCGGTGGCGCCCCTCGAGGAGCGGCGGCGGCAGGCGTTGACGGTCGTGCTGGCGACCCTGCTGGTGGCGGTGCCCACGGCCCTCGCCGCCGGCATGCGACCCGGCGCCGGCGCCTGGCCCCACGGGTACGCGTTGGCGCTCGCCGTGGCCGCGGTCCTCGCGGCGGGCCTGGCGCTGAGCCGGCGCGGCCACGGCCCCGCCGCGGTCTGGCTCGTGACCGCCGTCTACCTGGTGGCGGTGAACGCCGCGGTGCTGGTGCCCGGCGCCGCGGCGCTCTCGCCCTCCCACCTGTTCGTCCCGCTCGCGCTGACGGGCCTGGTGATCGGCCGGCGTGGACTGGCGATCACCGCCGTCGCCTCGCTGGCGACGCTGTGGCTGGGTCGGCTCGCGGCGCGGAGCGAGGTCGATGCGCTCGCCACGCCGCTCGGGCCCGGGCTCGGCGCGGCCTCCATCGACGCCGGCGCGCTCGCGCCCGCCGCCCTGTCAGGAGCGGGCTCGTTGCTCGACTTCACCGTCGTCTACGTCGCGATCGCGGTGCTGCTCGAGCGCTTAGGGCCCCACCTGCTCTCGGGGCCGCCGCGGACGGCGGAGCACGAGGCGGCGCTGCGCGCCGAGGCGCGGGAGGCGAGGGCCGAGCTCGAGGCGCAGCGCGAGCTGAACCAGGCGCTCAGCGAGGGGTTCCCCGGCGTCTACTACGTCGTCGACGAGCGGGGGCGGTTCGTGGAGTGGAACGCGAACGTCAACGGCCTGCTCGGGGTGGGCGAGCGGGAGCTCAGGCGCGCGCACGCTCTGCGCCTGGTGGCCCCGGAGGACCGCCCGGCCGTGCTCAGGGCGGTGGCCGAGGCGCTGGCGACGGGCCGCGCGACGTTCCGGATGCGGGCCGTGCTGCGCGACGGCGGCACCGTGCCCTTCCACGTCGTGGCCGTCCGCGTGCGGTCACGGGGCCGGCGGTACATCGCCGGCGTCGGCATCGACAGGCGGGAGCTCGACGCCGCCCACGGGCGCATCGACGAGCTCGAGGCCGTGCTGCGCGAGCGGCTCGAGAGCCTGAGCGCCCTGCACGCCATCGACGCTGCGATCGCGAGGACCCACGACCTGCGGAGCACGCTGGGCCTGATCCTCGGGCTCGCGCTAGAGCGCCTGCACCTGGACGCCGGCAACGTGCTCCTCTACTCCGCCGAGAGGGAGCGGCTCGTCTTCGGCGCCCGCCGCGGCTTCCGCGACTCGGAGTGGCGCCCGGTGTCGATCCCCGTGGGCCATGGGCTCACGGGCCGCTGCGCCGAGCTGCGCGAGATGATCGTCCTGCGCGGCTCGGACGAGATCGCCAGGCTCCTGAGGCGCTACGACCAGTACGCGCGGGAGGGGTTCGAGTCGTACGTGGCCGTGCCGCTCGTGGCCAACGAGGAGCTCGTGGGCGTCCTGGAGCTCTTCGCCCGTCGCCGCATCGCGCCCGGCGACGAGTGGCGCGAGTTCCTCAGCACCGTGGCCGCCCAGGCCGCGATCGCGATCGCGAAGGCGAACCTGATCGCGGGGCTCAGGCGCTCGCACGACGAGCTCGCGCTCTCGTACGACAGGACGATCGAGGGCTGGGCGCGGGCGCTCGACCTCAAGGACCAGGAGACCGAGGGCCACAGCCGCCGCGTCACGGAGCTGACGGTCGCCCTCGCGGCCCGCCTGGGGATACGCGGCGAGGAGCTGATGCACGTCCGCCGCGGCGCTCTGCTGCACGACATCGGCAAGATGGGCGTGCCCGACGCGATCCTGCTGAAGCCCGGGAAGCTCGACCCCGACGAGTGGGAGGTGATGAAGCGCCACACGACCTACGGCTACGAGCTCCTCAAGCCGATCCCGTTCCTGTGGCCGGCGCTCGACATCCCGTACCTCCACCACGAGCGCTGGGACGGCAGCGGCTACCCGCTCGGCCTCAAGGGGGACCAGATCCCGCTCGGCGCGCGCATCTTCGCGATCGTGGACGTCTACGACGCGCTCACGAACGCCAGGCCCTACCGCCCGGCGTGGTCGCGGGAGGAGGCCCTCCGCTACATCGCGGCGGAGGCCGGCCGCCACTTCGACCCGGCGATCGCCGCCGAGTTCCTGCGCATGATGGGCGCCGACCGCTCGGGGCGGCCCGTCGGGTCGGACGAGATGTGAGACCGCGAGGCCGGGTCGGTCCTCGCCGCGAGCCGCTAGGCGAGGCTGCCGCGAGGACGCCGCCTGGGCCGGGGCCCCTCCCCTGTGACGGCGCTCTCACGCCCGCCGCCCGCCTCCCGTTACCCTATGATTCATAGGGTAAGCCGCCTCCCGGCGGCCGCAGCGATCGGATCGAGGTCCTATGCGCCTGCTGATGACGCCTGCCATGGTCACCGTCTCCCCCGAGGGCTCCCTCGTGGCCGTGGGCTGGGCGCCGCCCGGCCCGCGGCGGGCACGCGAGGCCGACCCGGCCGCCGCGGCTCCGCCCGACGGGCGCCCCGCCCCGCGGCCGCACGCCGTCCGGCCCCGCCGCGTCCTCGAGGTCATCGACCGCTGGCGCTACGACGGCCGCTGGTGGGACGGCCAGGAGGTCCACCGCGACTACTTCTTCGTCGAGCTCGAGGGCGGCGTCAGGGTCGAGCTGTTCAACGAGGCCGGCGACTGGTGGGTCGCGCGGGTCAGCGACTGAGGGTCGAGAGCCGCTGCCACAGCCGCGCCCACGCCTCGAGCCCCAGGCGGAACCGCTCGGGCCGGTAGAACTCGTTCGGGGCGTGGATGTCCTCGTCGCCGGTGCTGAAGGAGAAGAAGACCGTGTCCGCGCCCAGGGCCTCGCGGAACACCGCGACGATCGGCACGCTGCCGCCCATGCCCACGCGCACGGGCGGGCGACCGAACACCTCCTCCAGCACGGCCTCCGCCGCCAACAGGAACGGGTCGTCGCCGGGCAGGACGTAGGCGGGCGCACCCTCCTTCGAGACCTCCACCTCGAGCTCCACCCCTGGCGGGCACGAGCGCCGCAGGTGGTCCACGACGAGCGCGAGCACCCTCCCAGGGTCCTGGCCGGGGACGAGGCGACAGCTCACCTTCGCGAACGCCTCCGAGGGGATGACCGTCTTCGAGCCCGGGCCCTGGTAGCCGCCGCCGATGCCGTTCACCTCGACCGTCGGCCGCAGCCACTGGCGGACGAGCGTGTGGCATCCGGGCTCGCCGAAGAGCTCGCTCACGCCGACCTCGCGGCGGTAGCCCTCCTCGTCGAACGGCAGGGCGGCGATCGCCGCCAGGGTCTCCGCGCTCGGCTCCTCGACGCCGTCGTAGAACCCGGGCACGGCGACCCGGCCGCCGTCGTGCAGGCCGGCGAGGAGCTCGACGAGGGCGTGGAGCGGGTTCTGCACGGCTCCGCCGTGGCGGCCGGAGTGGAGGTCCTTGCGCGGCCCGCGCACCCTGACCTCTAGCGCGACCATGCCCCGGGCGCTGGTCGTCACGTTCGGCAGGTCGGGTCGCCACATCCCGCCGTCGGCCGAGAGCACTACGTCGCAGGCGAGCTCATCCGCGAGCCCGCGCACCACCCCCGGCAGGCTGGGGCTGCCGATCTCCTCCTCGGCCTCGAACAGGAAGCGCAGGTTCACGGGCGGCTCGCCGGCCGCGAAGAACGCCTCGGCCACGAGGATGGGGATCAGCATCGAGGCCTTGTCGTCGGAGACGCCGCGGGCGTACCAGCGACCGTCGCGCTCGGTGAGCTCGAAGGGCGGCGAGAGCCAGGCGCCGACCGGGTCGGGCGGCTGCACGTCGAGGTGGCCGTAGACGAGGACCGTGGGTGAGCCCGGCCTCCCGTCCCACGCGCCGAGGACCTCCGGGTGGCGCGGCGTCTCGACCAGCCGCACGGCGATGGGCCCGGCGGCCCGGAGCCGCGCCGCCACCCACTCGGCGGCTCGGCGCACGTCGGCGGCGTGCGCCGGGTCCGTGGAGACGGACGGTATGGCCACGAACTCGGCCAGCTCATCGCGGTAGCCGACGAAGCGCTCCTCGAGCAGCGCGAGTGCCCGCGTCAGCGTGGGGTCGGGAGGCACGCCGCTCACCGCTGCCCGCCGCCGGCACGGTGCGGTCCGTCCCTCACGGACGGACGCCGCCTTCCACGAGCGCCGCGCCTCTCACAGGCGCCCGCCGTCTATCGACAGCGTCTGGCCGGTGATCCAGCCGGCGTGATCGCTGGCGAAGAACAGCACCCCGGCGGCGATGTCGCGGGGCGAGCCGAGGCGCCTCAGCGCCAGCGACTCCACGAGCCGCTTCTGCCCCTCCGGCCCGTACGACTGCCACTGCCTCTCGGTCGTGGGGTTCGAGCGCACGAACCCCGGCGCCACGCAGTTCACGGTGACGTTCCAGGGCCCCAGCTCGTGCGCGAGCTGGCGCGTGAGGCCGATCAGGCCGGCCTTCGCCGCGGCGTACGCCTGGATGCCGGTGAGGCTGACGCGCAGGCCCGCGCCGCTCGAGACGTTCACGATGCGGCCCGAGCGCTGCCGCTTCATGTGCGGGGCGGCGGCCTGCGAGGTGTTGAAGGCGCCGTCGAGGTTCACGGCGAAGATCGCCCGCCAGTCCTCGAAGGGGACCTCCTCGAGCGGCCGCCCGACCTGGCCGAGCACGCCGCCGGCGTCGTTGACCACCATGTCGATGCGGCCGGTCTCGGAGACGATGCGCTCGACCGTGTCGCGCACGCCCTCGCGGTCGGTCACGTCGAGCCGCTCGACCGTGAGGGCCCAGCCCGGCTCGGCCAGGCGGGCGGTCTCGGCGAGGCCCTCCTCCGCGACGTCGACGCCGTAGACCGTAGCGCCCAGGCGCGCGAACGAGTGGGCGATCTCGCGGCCGAACCCGTGGGCGGCGCCGGTCACCAGCACCGACCGGCCCTCGAACGAGAACCTCATGCGCGCTGGGAGGCGGCGAGCGCCGACGCCAGCTCGCGGATGTTCGCCCAGTCCTGGGGCCGGCGGCCGTCCTCGACCTCGTGCATCAGCTCCGCCAGCCGCCTCGTCAGCGGCATCGGGATGCCGCGCCTCTCGGCGATGGCCAGCACGGGCCCGTACTGCGCGTCGATCTCGGTCTTGCGCCTGTGGACGGCGAGGTCGCGCCAGACGCCGCTGTGCGTCTTCGCCGAGAGTCGGTTGAAGCCGGCCATGGCCGCGAACGACCGCCGGCGCGCCTCCTCGGTGCCCTCGGGGCCGAACGCCTCGGGGTCGAAGCCGTTGAAGCCGCGCGGCGTCACGCCCTCGGCGCGGGCGACCGCCAGCACCTCGGCGGCGAGTGCGGCGTGCACCGGCTGGGCGTCCGGCGCCTCGAGCGCCTCGACGATGCTCGCGTTCGTGAGGGCGCTGGCGAACAGCATGATGCCGTAGCCGAGCTTGCCCCACAGGTAGGCCCAGATCTCGTCCGTCACCTCGACCTGCGGGTCGAAGGCGGCGACGAGGTCGCGCAGCTCCTCGAGCCGCGGCGTGATGCGGCCGTCGAGCTCGCCGAGCACGAAGGCGCCGCGGCCGCCGAAGTGGATCACGCCGGGCTCGAGGACGTCGGCGCTGAAGTTCACGAACGCGCCCACGGTGCGCTCGCGGCCGACGACCTCGGCGATCACGTGCTCGTTGAGGCCGTTCTGCAGCGACGCCACGTAGCCGTCGGCGGCGAGCCGCGCGGCGATCTGCTCGGCGGCCTGGCGGGTGTGGTGGGCCTTCGTGCACAGCAGGACCGCCCGCCACTCGCCCGTCACCTCGTCGGGGGTCAGCGCGGTCGCCGGCACGGTGAACTCGGCGAGAGGCCCCGTGATGCGCAGGCCGCGGGCGCGGATCGCCTCCACATGGGCGGCGTTCGCGTCCACCAAGACCACGTCGTGGCCGGCGCGTATCGCGTGCGCCGCCACGGTGCCGCCGATCGCTCCGGCGCCCCAGAACAGCCACCTCATCGCCACGGCCCCTCCAGGGCCTGGCGCGTCTCCTCGACTCCGACGCGCCACAGGCGCTCCATCACGTCGTCGGGCTTCTGGTAGGCGCCGCCCATGTTCCCGTCGCCGAGGAGGCCGCGGACGCCCTGGGCCTCGTGGAGCCGCATGCGAACCGCGTCCGTCATCGGCGCGGCGCCCTCGGGCAGCGCCACGGCCTCGACCCGCGTCCAGGGGAAGTTCTCCATCCACGACGCGTGCGAGGCGGCCGGGTCGATCTCCTGCACGGTCTGCCAGGTGCGCGGCGCGCGCCACCAGTCGTGCCACTTCACCGCGACCTCGGGGTTGTCGTTCATCCACTCGAGGACGGCGGCGTGCGCGGGCGCGTTGCCGCCGTGGCCGTTCACGATCAGCACCCGCCGGAAGCCGCTGCGGGCCAGGCCGTCGAGCAGGTCGGTGACGACCGCCGCGTACGTGCTGAGCCGCAGCGAGAGCGTGCCCGGGTAGGCGGCGAAGTAGGGCGCGAGCCCGTAGTTGACCGTGGGGAAGACCGGCACGCCGAGGGGCTCGGCCGCCTCGCGGGCGACGCGCTCGGCGAGGATCGCGTCCACGGCCAGGCTCAGGTACCCGTGCTGCTCAGTGGATCCGAGGGGCAACACGGCCCGGTCGTCGCGGCGCAGGTACTCCTCGACCTGCATCCAGTTCATGCGGTGGATCATCTCGCCTCCGATCGGCCCGACGCGCGTAGGCTCGCCAGCGCGGGCAGTAGCGTCCTCTCGACGTAGGCGGGGTCGGGCTCGTGGCGGTACTCGAACGCCCGCACGCCGCCGGGGAGGTCGGCCAGGATCGGCTCGCAGCCGGTCCCGTAGACGACGACGTCGACCGCCTCGAACGCGGCGCCGTCGGCCTCCTCGTACGGCACCGGCACGACGTCCTCCACGTGGCTGGCGAAGCGCTGGACGTGGTGCAGCATCGTCGGCAGGAACGCGGACACCGCGACGAGCCCCAGGCGCGTCCACGGCTCGAGGCCGGCCAGGGAGACGCGAGTCCGACGCGAGGGCACGAGGGCGACCGTCAGGACCGTCCGTCCCGGGGCCACGTCCTCCAGCTCCCCGCGGCGGTGCGCGAGGGTCAGCAGCGCGTCGTAGCCGTCGAGTTGCCCCTCGGGGCGCGCCCGCAGCCGGTCGAGCGTGGTCCAGCCGATGCGGTCCTCGCGGCGGAGCCAGCGCCTGAGGCTGCTGGCGTAGGCGCGAGTCGCCTCCTCGTAGACGCCGACGAGCAGCAGCCGCAACGGCCCACCGTGGTTGCGGGCCGACACGTGCCTACCCACGGCCTCGAGCAGCACCCCGCGGTCGATGCCGGCGCGGTCAGCACGCCGGACCAGCCGCGCGACGTCGGCCTCGAGCGCGAGCAGGGGCCACTCGTCGCGCGCCGGCGTCGGCGCGGCCCTCACGAACGTCCCCCGCCCCCTGATCGTCTCGATGAAGCCCCGCGCCGCGAGGTTCCTGTAGGCCTCGTTCACGGTGACCGGCGAGACCCCCAGGTCGGCGGCCAGCTCCCGCACCGAGGGCAGCTTGCAGCCGGGCGGGAAGTCGCCGTTGACCATCCCGAACTCGATCTGGCCCTGGATCTGGACCTGTGCTGGCACCGGCAGCTGCCTGTCGAGGCGGATCTTCACGACGCTCCCCTTGTGTGACTGAACGATATAACGCCGCGTCCAGGCTCGGCCCCGCCGTCCCGCGGTCCCCCTTGGACGGAGGGCGCACAACGTCGCGCGACTGGCCCTCCACGGCCGACCTGCCGCGCTCGCCCACCGCCGGGGACCGCGCGCCTGTTGACCCGCTTCCGCCCACGCTGTTATCTAAGTCAGTCACACTTTGAGCGCACGCGCCCGCTGGCAAGCGCCCGGAAGGAGGCCCACTGGTCGAACCGACGCCGGTCCACCGAGCCTTTGGTCCGCCGCACGGAGTCGAGGCCGAACACCGATGGCAGCCGTGCTCCGGGAAAGGAACCCGCACATGCGAACCCGCAGAGCTCTGATCGTCGCCGGGCTGCTCGCGCTCCTGAGCCTGGGTACGGCTCAGAAGACGCTGACGATCGCACGCCCCGCCGACCCGGTCTCACTTGACCCGCACTACGACACGACGGCCCCTGGTTCGTGGGTCTACACCCAGGTCCTCGAGCCGCTCATCACCGTCAACCAGCAGATGGAGATCGAGCCGCGGCTGGCGACGTCGTGGGAGTTCGTCGAGCCCACCCGCCTGCGCTTCACGCTGCGCGAGGGGGTGACGTTCCACGACGGGACGCCGTTCAACGCCGAGGCCGTCAAGTTCACCTGGGACAGGGCGCTCCACGGCAACCCTCCCGGCAGGTGGGCGAGCCTCGCGGGCCCGGTCGTCGGCGTCGAGGTGGTCGACGAGTACACCGTCGACCTGGTGGCGTCGCAGCCCTACGGCCCGCTCTTGCTCGTCGCGGCGATGCCGTACACAGGCATCGTCAGCCCGACGGCGGTGCAGGCGATGGGCAACGACGCCTTCAGCCGCGCGCCCGTCGGGACCGGTCCGTTCAAGGTCGTCGAGTGGCGCAGCAACGACCGCATCATCCTCGAGGCGTACGACGACTACTGGCGCGGGCGCCCGAAGCTCGACCGGCTCGTGTTCCGCACGATCCCCGAGGAGGGAGCGCGCATGCTGTCGCTGCAGACGGGCGAGGTCGACATGGTGCTCCAGCCGGCGCCGACCGAGCTCGCTGCGCTCGCGGCCGACCCGCGCTTCGTCGTGGAGGGCGCTCCCGGCGTCGGCATCTTCTACCTGGGCTTCAACCTCAGCCGCGACCACGTCAGCGACCCGCGGGTCCGCCAGGCGATCGCCCACGCGATCGACCGCGAGCTGATCGTGGAGGCGATCCTCGAGGGCGGAGGCGTGCTCGCCGACTCGATCCTCGGCGAGCCCGTGTTCGGCTACGCGCCGATGAACCTGCTCGAGCGCTACCCCTACGACCCCGAGCGGGCGAGGCAGCTCCTCGACGAGGCCGGCTACACGATGAACAGCTCGGGCCAGCTCGTCGACTCGTCCGGCCGGCCGCTCGTCCTGCGCATGCTGCCGTCCGCCGGCCGCTCGCTCAAGGACCGCGAGATCGCCGAGGTGATCCAGGAGTTCCTGCGGCAGGTCGGCATCACCGTCGAGCTCGACGTCTTCGAGTGGGCCACGACGTTCGAGCTGATGCGCGGCGAGACGCTCGACTACGACCTCATCACCTTCACCTGGTTCACGACCACGGCGGACGCCGACTACACGATGTACTCGAACTTCGTCTCGACGGAGCTGCCGCCGGCCTCCTGGAACCGCTGGCGCTACGCCGACCCCGAGGTGGACGAGCTGATCAAGGCCGCGCGCGCCTCGCTCGACCCCGACGAGCGCCGCCAGCTCTACGCCCGGGTGCAGGAGCGACTCGCGGTCGACCTGCCAGCGATCCCGCTCTACGGCTCGTACGAGGTCGCGGCGCTATGGGCGAACGTGACGGGCTACGTAGCGCACCCGATCCAGTACATCCTCGACCTCTTCCCCGTCGACAAGACGGAGTGAAAGACGCCTGGGCGGGGCGGTCCGCCCCGCCCGGGCCTATCTGATGCTGGTATTCCTGCTGCGCCGCGCCCTGGTGGCCGTCCCGCTCCTGCTCGGGATGGTACTGATCGTCACGCTCAGCTTCGACCTCGTGCCGGGCGACCCGGCCGCGCTGATGCTCGGCGAGTTCGCGACACCGGAGGCGATCAGGGAGCTGAGGCAGTCGCTCGGGCTCGACAGGCCGCTCCTCGTCAGGTACGTGGACGCCGTCGTCGACCTGCTGCGGGGCGACCTCGGCACCTCGATCAACGAGCGCCGCCCCGTCAGGACGATCCTGGCAGAGACCTTCCCCTACACCGCCATGCTCGCGGCCGCCGCCATCGCGATCGTGCTCCTCGTGGGCATCCCGCTGGGCATCCTCGCGGCCGTCGGCGCCGGCAGGTTCGTCGACAACCTGATCAGGGTCGTCTCCCTCGTCGGGCTCTCGATGCCCGTCTTCTGGACCGGGATCGTCTTCATCGTGATCTTCTCCGTGAACCTGCGCTGGCTGCCCGTGTCCGGCACAGGGACGTGGAAGCACCTGGTCCTGCCCGCCGTCTCCCTGGCGCTGCCCTCCGTCGCCGTGATCGCGCGCATCACCCGCTCCGCCCTGCTCGAGGTGCGCGGCGAGGACTTCATGCGCACCGCCCGGGCGAAGGGCGTGCCCGAGGCCCGCCTGCTGCTGAAGCACATGCTCCGGAACGCGATGATCCCCATCGTCACCGTGCTGGGCCTGCAGCTCGGCCAGATGCTCGGCGGCGCCGTGCTCACCGAGACCGTGTTCGCCTGGCCCGGGGTCGGCCGCCTGATCGTCTCGGCGGTCTTCAACCGCGACTACGTGCTGATGCAGGGGCTCGTCCTGGTGCTCGCCGCGATCTTCCTGCTCGTGAACCTGGTGGTCGACATGTCCTACGGCCTCTTCGACCCGCGCGTGAGGTACGGATGACCGCGCCGGCGGCCGCCGTGAACGCGCGTCCCAGTGGCGCCAAGGCCCTGCGGCGCTTCCTGCGCAACAGGCTGGGCGTCGTCGGGCTGGTCATCGTGGTGGCCTTCTCCGTCATGGCGGCCTTCGCGCCCGTGCTCGCCCCGTACGACCCCGCGCAGCAGAGCCTGCTCGAGCGCCGCAAGGGGCCCAGCGCCGAGCACCTGCTCGGCACCGACGAGTTCGGGCGCGACATCCTCTCGCGCGTCATCTACGGCGCGCGCGTCTCGCTCGTGGTGGCCGTCGCCTCGGTCGGCATCGGGCTCGTCCTGGGCACCGCGCTCGGCGCGCTGGCGGGCTACGTCGGCGGCGCCGTCGACACGGTCGTCATGCGGACGATGGACCTGCTCCTCGCCTTCCCCTACCTGCTCCTGGCGATCGTGATCGTGGCGGTGCTCGGGCCCGGGCTCGCGAACACGATCATCGCGATAGGGATCTGGGCCGTGCCGAACTTCGCCCGCGTGGCGAGGTCGGCGATCGTGCAGATGAAGGAGCGCGACTTCGTCGCGGCGGCCCGGGCCCTGGGGGCCAAGGACGGGCGCATCGTCGGGCGCCACCTGGTGCCGAACATCGTCTCGACGCTGGTCGTCTACGCGAGCCTCTACCTCGCCTACGCGATCCTGATGGAGGCGGCGCTCTCGTTCCTCGGCCTCGGCGTCCAGCCCCCTACCGCCTCCTGGGCTGTGATGATCGCGAGCGGCCGCAACTACATCACGTCCGCCCCGCACATCGCGACGATCCCCGGACTTGCCATCGCCCTGGCGGTCCTCGGCTTCAACCTCCTCGGCGACGCTCTGCGCGACGTGCTCGACCCGCGGGCGCAGCAGGCCTGAGGGGAGGGCGGCCACGCGTGCGGCCGGCTTCCCAGGGAGCGTAGGCTGGACCGCGATGCCGAGACCCTCGAGCGAGGCGCCGTGGCCCACCCACAGCCCGGCAGGGGCGCGAGCGTGACGCCGCTGACGGCCCACGTCTGCGCCACCTGCGGGGCCCACTACCCCGGCGACGTCCCGCCGCCGGCGACCTGCCGCATCTGCGCCGACGAGCGCCAGTACGTTCCGGCCGATGGCCAGCGCTGGCTCAGCCTCTCGAGCCTGGCCCGGGACCACGCGAACCGCATCGAGGAGGTGGAGCCGGACCTCTACGGGGTGGGCGTGGAGCCGCAGGTGGCCATCGGTCAGCGCGCCCTGCTGGTGAGGACCCCGGAGGGGAACGTGCTGTGGGACTGCGTCCCGGTCCTGACCGAGGCCGGCCGCGCCCGCCTCGAGGAGCTCAGCGGCGTGGCGGCGATCGCGGTCTCGCACCCCCACTTCTACACGGGCATCGCCCTGTTCGCGGAGCTGCTGGACGCGCAGGTCTACCTGCACGCCGCCGACCGGGAGCACGTGACGCACCCCAGCCCCCGGATCAGGTTCTGGGAGGGAGAGCGCCTGGAGCTCCTCGGAGGCGTCACGCTCGTCCGGGCCGGCGGGCACTTCGCCGGCGGGACGGTGCTCCACTGGCCCGCTGGCGCGGGCGGGGGCGGTGCGCTGCTCACCAGCGACATCATCAGGGTCATCCCCGACCGCCGGCACGTGGCGTTCCTGTACTCCTACCCGAACCAGATCCCCCTACCCGTTCGCGAGGTCGAGCGGGTCGGAGCGGCTGTCGAGCCCTTCGCGTTCACGCGCATCCACGGCGGTTGGTGGGGGAACGCGATCGAGTCGGGGGCCAAGGAGGCCGTGCGGCGCTCCGTCGAGCGCTACCGGCGCGCGATCGCGGGCAGGCTCGACGGCGCCGAGCTGCCCTGGCCCACGTAGCCGCGGTGCGGACGGGGCCGCCCCGCTTCGCCGCACGGGGCCCGTCTCTCGGCCAACTGATCGGTCCGTCGCCCATGCTGGCGTCGGCGGGCAGTCTGCCGAGCATCGGCACGGGCCTCCCGGGGTTCGCGAAGAGCTCCATCAGGACCGCGACCGCGTCCGTTCCTGGTCGCAGAGGTACCGCCGGCGGGACCGAGCTGGAGCGGGCTCTCAGCGATGCGACTCGCGATCTACCGACGCCGGACCTGCGGTCTGCCGACGCTTCCTTCCGCTGAGCCCGCGCCTCCGTGCCGTCTCCGCCGCGGTGACGGACGCGTGGCACAGGCAGAGGCCCTGCCACCGTGCCCTCATCCCTCCCGCCCTACACTCCGGCGAGGTGGGCTCACCCGCTCGCCTCCAGGGGAGGGAGCCGGGCATGGGCAAGCTCATCTACTCGATGGTCACGTCGCTCGACGGCTACGTCGAATCAGAGGGCGGCATCGGCAGGGGCCCAGCGGAGGACGCCGAGGCGCACGCCTTCATCGGCCGGCGGTTCGAGGGCGTGGGCACGTACCTCTACGGCCGCCGCATGTACGAGGTGATGGTCGCCTGGGAGACGATGCACCTGCAGGAGGGCGTGCCGCCGCACATCCTCGAGTACGGCGAGGTCTGGCGCGCCGCCGAGAAGGTCGTCTACTCGAGGACGCTGCGGGAGGTGTCCAGCGAGCGGACGAGGATCGAGCGCGAGTTCGACCCGGACGCCGTGCGCCGGCTCAAGGAGGGGTCGGACCGCGACGTCTCCGTCTCGGGGCCGACGCTCGCCGCGCAGGCGCTCGCGGCCGGCCTCGTCGACGAGGTCCACCCGTTCACGACCTCGAGCGTCGTGGGCGGTGGCAAGCGCTTCCTGCCCGAAGGCGTCCGGCTCGACCTCGAGCTCGTCGAGCACCGGTCCTTCCGAGGCAGCGGACTGCTCTACGCCCACTACCGGGCGGCGTGAGGACGGGGGCTCAGGCCCCTTCCAGCCAACGCTCCGCCGGCTGGTCCAGGAACCGCTCGAGGTCTATCCCGTCGCCTCCGACGAGCAGGGTCCTACGCGGTGAGAACGCCCGCGCGAACGCCTCGGTTCCGGGCAGGCGGTCCGGGGACCGCGAGCTCTTCACCTCGATGGCGACGAGGCGCTTGCCCGACCTGATCACGAAGTCGACCTCGTGGTTGCGCTCTCGCCAGTAGTAGAGCTCCAGGTCGCCGGCCGCGGCGGCGTTCGCCAGATGGGCTCCGACCGCGGACTCCACGAGACGCCCCCAGCGCTCCCCGTCCGACCGTACCTCTTCCAGGCTCTGGCCCCAGAGGGCCGTCATGAGAGCCGTGTTCAGCACCTGGAGCTTAGGGCTGGAGGCCCTGCTGCGTGCCGCGTCTCCTGCGTACTTCTGGAGCCCGGTCACGAGCCCGGCACCCGACAGCAGGTCGAGGTAGTGGGCGAGCGTCGTGGTGTTGCCCGCGTCCTGGAGCTGACCCAGCATCTTGTTGTAGGAGAGCACCTGGCCCGAGTAGCGGCAGGCGAGCTCGAAGAGCCGCCTCAAGAGCGCAGGCTTGTCTATGCGCGTGAGCAGCAGCACGTCGCGGGAGATCGTCGTCTCGATCAACGAGTCGAGCACGTAGCGCCGCCAGCGGTCGGGCACACCCGTCAGCGCCGCGGCACCCGGGTAGCCGCCGAAGTAGAGGTAGCGCTCCAGGTCGAAACCGAAGGCCGCCCGCATCTCGGCGTACGACCAGTGGCCGACGTGCAGGAGCTCGAAGCGGCCCGCTAGGCTCTCGGTCAGCCCGCGCTGCACCAGGAGGGGTGCTGAGCCGAGGAGGACGACCCTGAGGCCCCTGCCCGCGCGGGTGTCCTCGTCCCAGAGGCGCTTCACGGTCTCCGACCAGCCAATCACCTTCTGCACCTCGTCCAGGACGAGCACGCCTCCCTCGAGCCTCGCCGCGTCCCACTGCTGCTGGATCCATGCGGTGCCGCGCAGGGTAGGCTCGTCCGCGCTGGCGAAGCGCACCGGTACGTCGAGCGCGGCGACCGCCTGCAGGACGAGCGTCGTCTTCCCCACCTGACGGGGGCCCGTCACCACCTGGATGAACCGGCGCGGCTCGGCTAGGCGTCGCACGAGCTCCGCCACATGGGTCCTCTGGTATGGGTGCGACAGCGTGGTCATCGAGTTGAGTAATTTTACTCAATACGCTGAGCAAAACGTGAAGCGCCGGCCCCGCTACTTCGTCCCCAACCTTCGACGAGGGGGCGAGGTCGGCTACGTAGCGCCCGGCTCGGTAAACCGGTCAAAGTGACTGGCGGTGACAGTGAGCGAGCGCAGGCCCCACAGACGTCGCCTCGGCCACGGGCGGGGGCAGGCGCAGGCGTGCGGCTGAGGGAGCCCGCCCCGGCCCTGGCTGCGCTGCTCCTGGTCGCCTCGGTCCTCGCGGGTGAGGCGGCCGCCCAGCGGCCTCCCCTGTGCCCGACACTGGTGCCCGGTGGCGGGTTGGTGTTCGACCCGCGCTAGTACCTCGTCGTCACGGGCGTCGTGCGCGGACACGACTGCGACCTCGACGCTTTCGCCTCCAAGCACGACCTCACCGGTCCCACCGTCTGGCGCGTGGAGCTCGCGACCGACGCGGTCGACCTGGCGCGTCGCGTCGCCGGCTACGCCTCCCCGCTCGCCGTCGGCCGCGAGGTGGTCAGTCACGCGTTCGTAGCCACCCTCGATCGGGACGGGAACGTCCTGGACGTCCTCGTCTACCCCTCCCCCATCGGCGGCCAGATGCCGCACGACCTGGCGGTCAGGCCCGACGGGGGCGTGCACGTCACCGGCTACAGCTTCTGGGTCTTCGGCGAACGCGAGCACGAGTCACCGCGCGGCATCGGTTCCGACGCCTTCCTGACCCTCCACACCCGCGACGGCGAGGTCCGCTGGATCAAGGTCTTCGGCGGGCAGAGGGGCTACGAGGGGTTCGGCGTCGCCGTCGACGGCCAGGGCCTCGCCGTCGTGGTCGGCGCAGGGCGCGGGGACACGGGCGAAGAGACCCAGCGCAGCCGGACGCGTTCATCGCCAAGTACCACGCTAGCGGGCGACGCCTCTGGATGGGCATGCTCGGCAGCGCCGAGAACGACGCCGCCCACGACGTGGTCATCGGCCCCGACGACTCCATCTACGTGTACGGCATGCTCCGCTGGAGGCCCTCGGACCGCGAGGACGGCGTCCCGTTCCTCGCCGCCTACACCCCCGACGGCCGACAGCTCTGGCTGAGAGAGCTCGAGGAGTAGCGGGGCTGGGAGCCCGACCGAAGCGGGCAGGCGGGCCCTCGGATCTGGACGTCTTCCTGCCCTCGTGCTCACCGCTGGCGGCGCTGTCGCCTTGGCCGTCGCTGTCACCGCTATGACCGCCGCGGCGGCGCCGGCGGGCGTTCGTCCAGAGACGGCGCGCCGGGTCGAGGAGTCGGCGAACGCCGAGCCGCGTCCGCCCCCACTAGACAGCTCGGTTCGATTGACGGCGCGGCGGGGCCCGCCTATCCTCAGTTCACCCTTAGATTCTAAGGGTAAGGAGCGTGCCCTCCCCCTGCGCACCCCGCGGCGCGCCCACCCCAAGCACGTCGGGAACGAGGTCCCATGCGTCCGCCTGTCCACCCAGCCCAAGCGGTCCTCGGCGCAGGGGGCGCCCGCACGCCCTCGGGTGGCACGGCGACGGAGGCGGCCGGCGGCCCGCCAGGGCCCGGAGCGCCGCATACCGCCGGCGGCCCGCCGGGAGCCGGGGCGCCGCAGGAGAGCGGGCGGGCGAAGGGCGAGAAGCGCGTCCGCGGCAGCGACCTGCCCCCGCCGCGGCGGCGCCTCTCGGCGCTGCTCGTCACGCACTCGTACTTCAGCTTCGGCGCGGGCACGGCCAGCCCCACGAGCCTGGTGAGGCGCGCCGCCGAGCTCGGCTACCGCTACGTGGGCCTCACCGACGACCTCAACGTCACCGGCGCGGTCGAGCTGTTCCAGGCCGCGCACGAGCACGGGGTGAAGGCGCTGATCGGCGCCACCGTGCCGGTGCGCGTCGAGGACGACGTATACCCCATGGTCGCGATCGCCGCGTCGCGCGCCGGCTACGAGACGCTCTGCCGCCTGATCACCCAGGCGCACGAGCGCGAGGAGAAGGACGTCCCCTTCCCCGTCCTGCTGGCGCACACGCACGACCTGGTGCTCCTCACCGGCGGCCGCGACGGGCTGCCGGCGCGCCTGCTCGCCCGGCGGCGCGTCAGCGAGCTGGAGGCCCTGCTCACGCAGCTCAAGGGCGCGTTCGGCGACAGGCTCTACGTGCAGCTCTTCCACGACCGCTACCGCTGGGACGGCCGCCGCGCCCGCGTGCTCAGGCGCCTGGCGCAGAGCCTCTCGCTGCCCGTGGTGGCCGCGCCGGAGGTGCGCTACCTGGACCCCGACGACTACAGGCTCTACGACGCGCTCGTCTGCGGCCGCCTGGGCGTGAGCGTGCAGGAGCCGCACCCGAAGCGCCCGCAGAACGCCTGCCAGCACCTCCCCTCCCCCGAGGAGGTCTACGAGCGCCTGCCGTTCCCCGAGGCCGCCCTGAACGCCGACTGGGTCGCCGAGCGCTGCCACTTCGAGCTCCTGCCGGAGCGCCTGACCCCGCCGAAGGCGCGCGTGCCCGACGGCCGCAGCGCCGAGGAGCACATCGAGGAGCGCTGCTACGCCGCCCTGCTCGAGCGCTACGAGGGCGAGGCTCTCGCCACCGCCAGGCAGCGGCTCGAGAAGGAGCTCTCCACGATCCGCGCGCTCGGCCTGGCCGACTTCTTCCTCGTCGCGGCCGAGGTCACCGACTACTGCCGCCAGCGCGGCATCCTCGCGGCGGGGCGCGGCTCGGCGGCGGCGAGCATCGTCTGCTACCTGCTCGGGATCACGCAGGCCGACCCCCTCAAGCACGACCTGCTCTTCGAGCGCTTCCTGCACACCGGCAAGACGAGCATGCCCGACGTCGACATCGACGTCTCGTCGTCGCGCCGCGACGAGGTGCTGGCCTGGGTCGAGGAGCGCTTCGGCTCCACGACCGAGGCGATGGTCTGCAACAAGATCACCTACCACCTGCCGCTGGCGATCCAGGACATCGGCCGCGCGCTGGGCCTGCCGCCCGAGCTGCGCAACCGCCTCACCAAGGCGCTGGGCCGCGACTTCAGGGGCCTGCGCCCGGCGTCGGTCGCCAAGGCGGAGGTCGCGCTGCGCGAGGTGCTCGGCGACGCGCCGGTGGCGGACGTCTTCATCGACCTGCTCTCGCGCATGGAGCGCGGGCACGTCAGGCACATCGCCCCGCACTCGGGCGGCGTGGTGCTGTCGCGCCACCCCCTCACGCACTACTCCCCCCTCGAGCGCTCGACCGGCGGCATCAAGCTGCTACAGCTCGACAAGGACGACGCCGAGGCGATGGGCCTGATCAAGCTCGACCTCCTGGGGCTGCGCATCCTCTCGGCGCTGGAGCGCGCCCGCGAGGAGGTGTTCCGGCTCGAGGGCGTCTGGCTCGACCTCGCCGACCTCCCCGACGACGAGCGCGTCTGGGACCTGATCAGCGAGGGCGCCACGCTGGGCCTGTTCCAGGTCGAGAGCCCCAGCCAGCAGCACACCAGCCGCGTGATGCGCAGCCGCAACCTGCGCGACCTGGCGCACCAGATCGCGCTGATCCGCCCCGGCCCCATCCAGTCGGGCACCGTGCACCCGTACCTGCGCCGCCGCCAGGGCCTCGAGCCGGTCACGTACTGGCACCCCTCGCTCGAGCCGGTGCTCTCGAAGAGCTACGGGGTGATCCTGTTCCAGGAGGACGTGCTGAGGATCGCCGTGCACTTCGCCGGCATGAGCTGGATCGAGGCCGACCGCTTCCGGAAGAAGGTCTCCGGCTTCTCCGACCTCGAGGACATCGAGCCCGACCGCCAGCGCTTCGTCGAGGGCGCGATGCGGCACGTGGGCTGCACCCGCGAGGAGGCCGAGGCCGTCTTCGACGCCGTGAAGGGCTACCAGGGCTTCGGCTTCGCCGAGTCGCACGCCTGGGCGTTCGCGCTGCACGCCTACGCCAGCGGCTGGCTGCGCGTGCACTACCCCGCCGAGTACATGGCCGCGATCCTCACCGAGGAGCCGGGCATGTGGTCGCGGCAGACGAAGCGGCAGGAGGCGCGCGACTGGGGCGTGCCGTTCCTCCCCTTCGACATCAACCGCTCCGGCGTGCACTTCCGCGTCGAACGCGTGGAGGACCCCGGCGGGAGCGGCACGGTCAAGGCGATACGCCCTCCCCTCTCGGCGATAACGGGCGTCTCCGAGGAGGCGGCGCGGAGGATCATGCTCGAGCGCCTCGCGCACGGGCCCTACCGCGACGTCGACGACCTGCACCAGCGCGTGCCCCTCGAGCGCGACGTCGTCGAGGCCCTGGCGCGCGCGGGCGCCTTCGACGCCGTGCAGACCCGCCGCGAGGCCCTGTTCCGCGCCGGCGTGCTGGCGAACGCCCAGGCGCCGGGCTCGCGCCCGCTGTTCACGCCGCCCGTCGAGACGCCCGAGCTGCCGCGCCTGACGCTGCCGGAGCGCTTCGTGTGGGACTACCAGACGACGCGCATGAGCACGCTCGAGGTGCACGCCGTCGACCTCGTGCGCGACCAGCTGCGCGAGCTCGGCTGCGTGCCGCTCCTGCGCCTGCGCCGCACCCCGCGCAAGACGCGGGTGCTGACGGCCGGGCTGGTCGTCGGGCGCCAGCGCCCGGGCACGGCCAAGGGCTTCGCGTTCTTCGTGATCGAGGACGGGCCGGTGCGGGCGCAGGTGATCATCTCGCCCGACCTGTGGGACGAGCAGCGCGTGCTGCTGCGCGACGCCTCGATGCTGGTCGTCGACGGCGTCGTCGAGGACACCGGCCACCAGCTCACCCTCAAGGCGATACGCCTCGCCGAGGTGCCCGGGCCGATCCACGTGCGCGGGTACCACTTCGGGTGACGATGGTCTCGGCCTACGGCCGAGCCGAGACCCAGAGGGGTTACCGAGGCAGGAGGCGCAACGCGGTGGCCGAGGTGTCCTACTCCCGGTCCTCCACCACACAACGCTCCAGGACGGCCTCCATCTTGCTGGCGTCATGCGTCCAGCCATAGACAACGGACTCGATGAACTCGTCTCGCTGTCGGGATAGCAGTAGACGCTATCTGCCGTCTCGTACACGGCGAGCGACGAACGACTTCAACCCGCGGATCACCCGACCGGCATCCTTCCTGCCGTCGATGATGTCGGCGACCCTCTTCATCCGCTTCGCCGTCAGCGAGTACCCCTCGATCCGGAAGCTGGCATCGATAGACCGCGCCTCCGCCAGGGCTCGACGACTGTGCCGTTCCATCGCCACGCCACCATCTTGCCTACTCGGCTCGCGGAACCCATGTGGAGCGCGCACCTCGACGAGAAGGGCGGCGCCACGTGGCGCCGCCCCACACGACTACAGCGGCCGTTCGGCCGCTGCGCGCTTACCTCCTGCCCTTGGAGCCCTTGACGGCTTCCTTGAGCGTCTTGCCGGGCTTGAAGCCGGGCGCCTTGCTCGCCGGGATCTTGATGCGCTCGCTGGTCCCGGGCTTGACGCCGGTGCGCGCCTTGCGCTGGCGGACCTCGAACGTGCCGAAGCCCGTGACCGTGACGCTCTGCCCCTTGGCGAGCTGCGCCTGGATGCCGTCGAAGACGGCGTTCACGGCGGCGCCGGCCTGCTTCTTGTTGAGGCCCGTGGTGCTGGCTACGTGGTCGATCAGATCCGACTTGTTCATATGGCCCTCCGACAAGAGCATATGCGCAAACGGGCCGTCCTGCACGGGATAGCGCGCGACGGAGCGGCGTCGAGCCCGTCTGGAGGCGCTACCCCTCTCAAGAACGCCCTTCAGGACGGCAACCTCGGCCTCCGCGCCGCCGCTCCCTGCTGCCGCCGGCGCGGCGTCGAGCGCCTCAGCCGCGGGCTCCCTCGGCCTCTCCCAGGGCCTGCTCCGCCTCCCGGCGGGCCATCTCCTCGCCGGTCAGGCGCGCCACGGGGTCGGGGCTCGCGGACAGCGCCGCCGCGATGCGCTGGCGCTCCGCCGCGCTCTTGTTCTGGCTGAGCTTGGCCTTGCCCTCGAGGCGCGTCACGCGCAGCTCGAAGCCGACGATGCCGCGCAGCATGCCCTCCCGGTAGCGCTGCGAGAGGCCCTCCCAGCGCTGCCAGTACCCGGGCTCGTGCGCGTCGATGAGCTCGTAGAGGAGCTCCTGGTTGGCCTCCGGGTCGCGGATCACCCGCGCCCGTCCGTAGGCGTGCACCGCCAGGTAGTTCCAGGTCGGCACGCTCTCGAGCGCGTCGTAGTGGCGCGGCGATACGTAGGCGTGCGGCCCGTTGAACACGGCCAGGACCTCCTGGCCCTCGATGTCGCGCCACTGCGGGTTGGCCTTCGCGAAGTGGCCGCGCAGGAGGACCTGCTCGCCCTCGACCTTCACCGTCAGCGGCAGGTGCGTGGCGACGGGCCGGCCCTCGCTCACCGACACGACCACCGCGAAGCCGTGCTGGCGCATGAACGCCAGCATGGTCTCGGCGCCTTCCATCTGGAACTTGGCGGGGACGTACACGCCACCAGGCTATACGCGCGCGGCCCGCCCCGGGCGCGGGACCCGGACGCGGCGGCCGCGGTCTCGCGAGCGGCGGCCAGGGCCGACCCGACCGACGCATCGGGGCGGCCGATGGGAGCCGGAAGCGTATCGAGGCCGGCTTTTGTAACGTCCGGCGCGCGAGCCTAGCCTGCCCTCGTCCGACGTGACCGGGCGAGACAGGAGGTGCTCGTGACGCGCTGGCAGATGTTCACGGAGTGGCTGGCCGAGGTGCGCCGGGAGAGGCGCGAGCGCGCCGCGCTCGCCCGGGCCGCCGACGCGTTCTCCCGGTTCTACCCGGACTGGAACGGCGCGCTCTTCGACGAGCCGTTCCTGCGCCGGTTCGTGCCCAGGGCGCTCCTCGAGATGCGGCCCGGGGAGATCGCGGACGAGTGGGCGCGCCAGTTCGCGTTCGCGGACGCACGGCGCCGCCGGCTCTACGTCGCCCGGGTCGCCGTGGCCGCGGCGCGGTTCCAGGAGCTGCTGGCGGCCGAGCTGAGGCGCGCCGACGAGCAGGACCGCGCGGCCCTGAGGGCTGCTCCGACCCGGCGCCCTCTCGGTTCGCGATGAGGCCATGCGCGGCTCCGCCGGCGACCGCCCACGGACGGCCCGCCGCTACACTTGCCTCATGAGGCTCCAGGGCCTGCGGGTGCTGCTCGCGATCGTCGAGCACGGCAGCTTCTCCGAGGCGGCGCTCGAGCTGGGCGTCTCGCAGTCGACCGTGTCGCACGGGATCGCCGAGCTCGAGGAGGAGCTGGGCGTGCGTCTGCTCGAGCGCGGCCGCTTCGGCGCCGTGCCCACGCCCGTCGGCGAGCGCGTCGCCGACCACGCCAGGGCGGTCGAGGCGGCCCTGGCCGCGATCTCCCAGGAGGCGGCCCTCCACCGCGATGAGCTGCGCGGCGAGCTGCGCGTGAGCTCGATCCGCTCGATGGCCGTGCACGTGCTGGCGCCCGTGATGAGCTCGCTGCGGGAGACGCACCCCGAGGTGAAGGTGACGGTGCGCGAGGTGGCGAACCTGGCGCGGGAGCCGATGGCCCACCTGCGCACCGCCCGCGTCGACGTAGCGCTGACGATGTCGTCCCTCGCCGAGGACGTCCTCTACTGGCAGCTCATGCGAGACCCCTACGTGGCGGTGGTGCGCGAGGAGGGCCCGGTCCGCGGCGACACGGCGTCGCTGCGCGACCTGGTCAGGCTGCCGGTGATCGTCAGCGGCGGCCCCTGCTCGTGGCCGATACGCGGCGCGCTCCTCAACGTCGAGCCGACCTTCCAGCCCGCGTACGAGATCGCCGAGGACTCGACCATGATCGCGCTCGTGGCCCGCGGCCTGGGCGTGGCGCTGATGCCCGCCCTCACCGTCGACGCGCTGCCGCCCGGCACGCGCGCGGTGCCGATCGCGGAGCGCGTCGAGCGCAGCCTCGGCGTCGCGGTCCTGCCCCGGTCGCTGAAGACACCGGCCGTGCGTGTGTTCCTCGAGCGGCTCCGGGAGATGTTCCCGGAGAGCGAGGTCCCCCCGCTAGGCGCGCTCCACGGCGAGGGACGCGACCTGCCAAGCGACGGCGGCGAGCTCTTCGAGGGCGCGCGCCACGACATCGATGGAGCGCAGGTACTCAGCGACGGGCACGCGCTCCGCCGGCGTGTGGTCTAGGCCCGAGTCGCCCGGCCCGTAGGCGAGCGTGGGGACGGGCCAGCTCCTCGCGACCACGTTCCAGTCCGAGGTACCGGTCTTGAGCACCGGCGCCGGCATGCCGCCCACGGCCCGCACCGCCACGCGGAACGCGCGCGCGAGGTCGCTGCGGGCGTCCGCGACGACGGCGTCCAGGCCGCTCCCCACCGCGAGGCTCACGCCCTCCGGGAGCGCCAGCGAGCGCAGCTCGGCGGCCGCCTGCCGCCACGGCAGGGTCGGGGGCAGGCGCAGCCGCAGGCGGGCCAGGCAGCGCTCCGTGAGCCCGTCTGAGCGGGTGTTCACGGCGATCAGCCTGAGCTGCACGCGCCCGAAGACGCCCTCGCCGCCGCCGCGCGCCGCGGCCCACGCCCGCAGCGCCGCGTGGGCCCCAAGGACGAGCTCGGCGGCGCCGAGCTCCTCGCGGGCGCCGTGGCGCGCCTCCGTCTCCGCCCGCAGCGTCACGTAGAGGGAGCCCTTGTAGCCGAGAGCGTAGCGGTCCCAGCCGCTGGGCTCGCAGACGACGAGGTGGTCGGGCCGCGGGTACGCCCGCACCGCGTAGCGGGCGCCGCGGCTGCTCGGCGCCTCCTCCTGCACCGCCCCGACGACCCTGACGGACAGCGCGTGCCCCCACCGCGCGCGGCTGCGCGCCACGGCGGCGACGGCCGCGCAGAGGCTGCCCTTGGCGTCCACGGAGCCGCGGCCGTGGAGCACGCCGTCCTCGAGGCGGACGGGCGGCCAGCCGGGGGCCGTGTCGAGGTGACCGAGGAAGGTGACGTTCACGGGCCCGCGGCCCCACTCGCCCACGGCGTTGCCCGCGGCGTCGACGAACGCGGCGTCGGCGGTCTCGGCCATCGCGCCCACCATGGCCTCGGCCGCCTCGCGCTCCGAACCCGAAGGGCTCCTGATCGCGACCAGGCGCTCGAGCAGTCGCAGTGCCTCGGCGTCCGTCACGGCCCTCACCCGGCCAGGACCGCGGACGCCACCGCGAGCGCCTCGTCGACCTCGGCCGGCGAGACGTTGAGCGGCGGCAGGAAACGGACGACGTTCGGCCCGGCGGCCACGGTGACCAGGCCGCGCCTCCGCAGCTCGGCCACGACCGGCGCGGCGCGCTCGCGCAGCTCGAGCCCGACCATCAGGCCGCGGCCGCGCGCCTCCCGCACCCGCGGACCGACGAGGGAGCGCAGCCCGGCGAGCAGCCTCTCCCCCATCGCCGCGGCGTTGGCCATCAGGCCGCCCTCCGTGAGCTCGTCGAGGACCACGAGGCCGGCGGCGCAGGCCAGCGGGTTGCCGCCGAACGTGGTGCCGTGCCCGCCGCGCGGCAGCGCCCCCGCGACCTCGTCCGTCATCAGCGTCGCGCCGATCGGCACCCCGCCCGCGAGGCCCTTGGCGAGCGTCACGGCGTCGGCCCCTACGCCGTCGTGGTGCGAGGCGAGGAAGCGGCCGGTGCGGCCCGAGCCGCACTGCACCTCGTCGAGTACCAGCAGCGCGCCGGCGGCCCTGGTCGCCTCGCGCGCCGCTGCCAGGTATCCCTTGGGAGCGACGTTCACGCCGCCCTCCCCCTGCACCGGTTCGAGGACCACCGCCGCGGTGCGCTGGTCGACGGCTTCGGCGAGCGCCTCCACGTCCCCGTAGGGGACGAACTCGACGCCGCAGAGAAGCTCCCGGTACGGCTCGCGGTAGCGCGGCTCCCACGTGGCGGCCAGCGCGCCGAGGGTCCTGCCAGCGAACCCGCGGCGCGCCGCCACGACCTTCGTGCGGCCGGTGGCGGCCCTGGCCCACTTCAGCGCCGCCTCGTTCGCCTCGGCACCCGAGCTGCACAGGAACGCGCGCGTCAGCCCGCCGCCGGCGAGCTCGCAGAGTCGGGCCAGGAACTCCGTGCGGACGTCGTTGGCGTAGCCCTGCGGGCACACCACGAGCCGCGCCGCCTGGGCCGCGATCGCCGCCGTCAGGCGGGGGTGGGCGTGGCCCAGGGACGCGACCCCGATACCGGCGGCGAAGTCCAGGTAGGCCCGGCCGTCGGCGTCGTACAGCCGCGCGCCCTCGCCGCGCACGAACCCCACCTCCTGCGCCCACAGCCCGGGGGCGTGGCGCGCCTCGTCCTGCAGCAGCGACCTCGTGGCGGGGCCGACGCTCACGCCAGCACCGTCCCCTCGCCGGACAGGGCGCGCGCGACCGGCCGCCCGGCGCGCGCGTCGCCGATCACCACTCGCCCCACGCCCGCCCGTAGCGCCGCGTACGCCGCCAGGACCTTGCGCTTCATGCGCCCCCGCGCGAGGGCCAGGGCCCGCTCCTCGTCGGCCGGGGAGAGACGCGGTACCAGCGTGGCCGCGTCGTCCGGGTCCTCCAGCAGGCCCGGCACGTTCGAGAGGAGCGCCAGAGCGCGGGCGCCGAGGGCCGCCGCCACCGCCGCCGCGGCCCTGTCGCCGTCGACGTTGATCGGCACACCCTCGTACGAGAGCGCCGGCGGGCAGACGACGGGCACGTAGCCCGCGCCCAGGAGCAGGCGCAGCAGGGCCGCGTTGACCTCCTCCACCGTGCCCGTGTGGTCCCCGTGCAGCACGCGCACGCGGCCGTTTGGCTCCACGGAGCGGACGCTCTCCTTGCGCCGGCCGACGAGCAGCCGCCCGTCGAGCCCCGAGAGCCCCACGGCGTTCGCGCCCAGGGCCTGGAGGCGCTCGACGACGGCCTTGTTCACCTTGCCGCAGTAGGCCATCGTGAACACCTCGAGGGCGGCGCGGTCCGTGTAGCGGCTGACGTGCCCGCTGGGGCTCGTGACGTACGTGGGCGGTCGGCCGAGGGCGTGGGCCAGGCGGTCGGTCTCGGCGTGCCCGCCGTGGACGAGGACGACGGGCGTCCCGTCCGCGGCCAGCGCCGCGACGTCGGCGCACACGGCGTCCAGGTCCACCCCGTCGCCGCCGCCGACCTTCACCACGACCGCACCGGCGCTGGCGGCCGGGCCGACGTCCGCCGCCCCGCGGGGCGCCGCCGCCGGCGATGTCGGGCCGTTCACGGGTGCAGCCCCGGGAACCCGAGCCCGGCCCGCTCGTCGAGGCCGAGGGCGACGTTCAGCGCCTGCAGCGCGTGACCGGCGGTGCCCTTCACGAGGTTGTCGACCGCGGACATCACCACCAGGCGCCCGGTGTCGGGGTCGAGCTCGAAGCCGACGTCGCAGAAGTTCGTCCCGTCGAGCACCTTCGGGTCGGGCACGCGGTGGATGCCGCGCCGGGCGAGCACCAGGCGCACGAAGGGCTCGTCGCCGTAGCGCCCGCGGTAGGCGGCGAGCACGTCGCGCTCCCCTACCCCGGGACGCACGAACACGTGGGCCGTGACGAGCACGCCGCGCACCCTCTCGACGGCGGCCGCGGTGAGGTGGAGCCGCGGGGCCCCGGGCAGCTCCTGCTCGAGCTCGGCCAGGTGACGGTGGCGCGTCGGCGCGTACGTGCGGACGACGCCCGCGCGCTCGGGGTGGTGCGACGAGGGCCCGGCCTCGCGGCCGGCGGCGCTGCTGCCGACCTTGGCCTCGACCACGCCGTCGCGGGCGGGGTCGAGCAGACCGGCAAGCACGACGGGCGCCAGGCCCAGGACCGCCGCCGTGGCGATGCAGCCGGCGCCGGCGATGCGCGTGGCGCCCGGCAGCTCGGGGCGGTGCAGCTCGGGGTTCGCGTAGACGAACGCGCCCAGGAGGTCGGGCCGCGGGTGCTCGCCGCCGTAGTGGCGCCTGTACGCCTCCGGCGAGCGCAGCCGGAAGTCGGACGAGAGGTCGACGAGGACGCGGCAGCGCGCGGCCAGGTCGTCGACCCGTTCCGCGAGCCGGCCGTGAGGCAGCGCGCTCACGAGCACGTCCGCCTCCCTGAGGTCGTCGGGGTGGTCGAAGCGCAGGTCTGTCACGCGCCGCAGGTTCGGGTGGACCACGTGGACGGGCATCCCGGCGTGCTCGCGGCTGGTGGCCTGCACGACGGTCAGCTCAGGGTGGCCGAGCGCGAGGCGGAGGAACTCGCCGCCGGCGTAGCCCGAGGCGCCGACGATCGCGACGGTGACGCTCACGCCGCCACGGCCTCCAGCGACGCCGCGTACCTCACGACCTCGGCCGGGATGTCGACCCCGGTCGTGGCGATCGAGTTCCTGAACTCCATCGTGTGGTTCACCTCGACGACCTGGAGCCCCGTCGGGGACTCGACCACGTCTACGGCCAGCACCCCTCCGCCGACGGCCCTGGCTGCGGCCGTCACCACGCGGGACAGCTCCTCGGTCACGGGGCAGCCGCTGGCGACCCCGCCGCGGGCGGTGTTCGTGATCCAGTGCTCGGAGGTGCGGTAGATCGCGGCGATGACCCTGTCGCCGACTACGAACGCGCGGATGTCGCGCCCGGGCTTGTCGACGAGCTCCTGGACGTAGTGCACCTTGTGCTCGGGTCCGCCCAGCACCTCCTTGTGCTCGATCAGCGCCTCGGCGGCGGCGCGCGACTCCACCAGGGCCACCATGCGGCCCCAGGAGCCGACCAGCGGCTTGAACACGACGGGGTAGCCGAAGCGCTCGCACAGCGCGAGCGCGGCCTCGGGCGTGAAGGCCACGCCCGTGCGGGGCGTCGGCACGCCGGCCGCGACGAGGGCGGCGGAGGTGGCGAGCTTGTCGCCGCAGAGCGCGATCACCCGCGACGGGTTGACAGTGGCGGCGCCCCTAGCCTCGAGGCACCGCGCCAGCGCCAGCGACCGCGACTGCGAGACGCAGCGCAGGAGCACGACAGCGCCCTCGCCGGGGAGGTCGTCTCGCGCGCCGAGGTCGACGTGCAGCTCCGGCACGTACAGGGGCCGGTAGCGCATGCGTGCGGCCTCGCAGGCCTCGAAGAGCAGTCGCTCCTCCGGCCGCGCCCTGTCGTAGGCGATCACCAACTCGGCGGCCAAGCGCGCCTACTCCCCCCAGTCCTCTTCCACCTCCGGCGCCGGCTCGAGCCGCAGCGGGTCGAGGCCCACGACCTCCAGCTCGACCCCCTCGTCGCTGACGACGAGCTCGCCCAGCATCACGCTGGCGGGGTCGAGCCGCACCCGTCCGTACTCCGTCTCGATCGTCTGCACGTCCCTCTCCTTCCCGGCCTCGGTGAGCGCCCTGCCAGGTCCGGCCTCGCGCCGAGGCCCCGTCCGCGCGTTCTAGGTCCCGCTTCCGGCGCCGACGTTCGGTCCCCGCCGAGGTAGGGCTCCGCCCCGGCGCGGCGCCACCTGGGCCGACGCGCGCTCCTCTCGCCGGCTTTCGTTCCGAAAGTCAGGGGTC